>Ga0315312_1001331_pt1 | contig 19807 bp, 22 predicted proteins | sample TDP7_MG_FD_203629 | JGI IMG/M metagenome (GOLD analysis project Ga0315312, IMG submission 203629) | Freshwater sediment microbial communities from Lake Towuti, South Sulawesi, Indonesia - TDP7 | ecosystem: Environmental > Aquatic > Freshwater > Lake > Sediment | place: Indonesia: South Sulawesi... | reverse complement strand
CTCTTCAGAACTTAGATGCTTCCATTGTGATGAATAAACGTCAATATGCCTTCTGGAAACCCTTCGATCATCGTGGCATTCTCTATTACATAGACAAAGGGATTGATCTCACCCGATACACGCCGAAAGGAATGCGCATCGACGTCGACGGAGATCCGGCCATTGGCATGGGAGAAATTGAACGAAAAGGTGGAGTAAAACTACCCCTCCACGTTTACTTAGCCATAAACCAATATTACCAGATCAATGAAAAAACTCGACTACATCACTGGGGAACCGCCGATGAGCGCCCTATCCTAGATGTCATCTTTCACAAGTCCGGATTTGATAGATGGCTCGGCAAATATCGTTTATTGGGCCATCAAATGTATCCTGAAAATTGGTATAGAGCCGTCACCATGCTAATCAGTCCGTCCATGTATGGGGATCCTTCAAGAGTTCATTTTGAGGCCATGGCCTGCGGTTGTCCCGTGATCGATTGGGGCAGCTCTCCCTTTGATGATAGTCATGCAACTGTGCATGCTAAACCTTTCGATTCCGTGGATCTTGCAGAATGCATAGCAACCCTTTATGATCTTGTGCGGGCAAATCCGGCCAAGATCAAAGCAGAAGTGAGGAAGGTCGCGGAGCAATTCTATGACATGAAACGCACAGCCACTCAACTGGTTAAGATTTTAAGGGAGGTCCAGAATCGTGAGTAGCATCAGAGACAAAATCCTGCATGTGTTGTCGGAAGAATATCCAATCGAAATACGATTTTCGGAACTCTATGAAAAATGTGGTCGCCCCTCAAGGTCTGCTTTCTCCAAACATCTCCGCCTTCTTGAACAAGAAAAACTTATCGTCCGAACCGAGGTTAGTTACAAACATGTAACTTATCTTCTGAAAAAAGAGATGATCAATAAATGACTAAATTTAAAGGATACGCCTGTCTGATATCGGACACGCAAGGAATCATAATTCCCAAGGAAGTCCTTGCCAAAGCATGGGAAGAATATTTGAAAAAAGGAGATCTCACTGTTACTCTGAATTTTGATCCCAAAAAACCTGTAGGAAAAATAATTCCTGAATTCTGCACCGTAGATGATAAAGGTCTACTTGTAACTGTGGAAACGAATTATGCTAAAGGATTGGGAACAAATGGTCTTTGCAACTCTTCGGAATACAATGAAAAAGACAGAACCCAGGTAGTGAAAAGTCTTGAACTTTTCGAAGTTTCAATAGTTGAGCGGCCTTTGAAGGGATATGAGGCCTGTAAAATTGAGGAAGTGAAAGAAGTTGAGCCAGGAACCTGAAAGTCAATCTTTTGCTAGGCAAACTAAGAAAGGTGGCGTAGTCTCCTGTGATTTCTTTGACGACTGCGGGGGGAAGGTTGACGGGTTAGGTTGTATAGATTGCCGAAGAAATCAATACAGCAAGACAAAGACCGCCGACAATTATATTCCCATCAAAGCAGCAGAAGTCGTGGACATCGACGATCTGGTGGGCGTCTGCGAATTTGGAGAAGTAAGAATCCATCTGGCCTCCGACTGGAAAAACTGTCACGTCTTTCTAAACGGCAAACTTAACAAGGATATAGGCGGACTTCAAATCATGGCCGGACCCAACATGATAACTCAATGCCAACTCATCATCCTGAAACCGAAAGGTGTATCCGAAAAAAGAGAATTGCTTGATGCTGTAAAGCAAACTGGAGCGGTTTTACAGAAAATGAAATCTACAGGTGTAGGATAAAGTCCCATATTCTACAGGTGCAGAACTTGAGCGAGGCCCAGGATTATTGGAATGCCCGTGCAGCTCAATATGGCATTCATTCAGTAGGTTACGGGGCCAGACCAGTTTATGATAAAGTAACTCTTGAGGCCTTTGATAAAATTTTAGATTGCTCCGTCCTTCTTGATGTAGGATGTGGTTCAGGAAGATTATATGAAACTTTGAGCCGTCATTGTGAACGATATGTCGGCGTGGATTTTAGCGCAGAAATGTTGAAACTTTTTGTTCAAAATCATTCTTTGCGCGATCAGGATTCTCTTCAATTTGCTGACATTGCAAAATTGCCTTTTGCAGACAGCACCTTCGACGCTGTAGTGACAAACGTGGTTCTTCAACATGTGACGGATAATAAAAAATTTCTTGCAGTCGTATCCGAAATCAAACGAGTCTTAAAATCCGAAGGTATGATTTATGTTTGCGAGGCCATGAGCCAGGGAATTGTTGTTCGCCAAACTGTCTCATATCAGCGCATTCGTCCCATAGAAATGTATCGCGCAGTTTTTGAACCGGAGATTCTTCTTGAAGATAAGGGTGCGCCCTATCTTTCCCATCATTTTTTGATCGGTCAACGGAAAATTCTAAAAATAGATGAATCGCAAATAGCCGTGGATATTGGCAGCGGAAGAAGCAAGGTTTATGGCACCATAGGAGTTGACCGCCGGATAATTTATCGCCATGGCGTAAGAAAGACGGACATTATTGCTGACGCTCGATTTCTTCCCTTTCCTGATAGCAGCATAGATGAGTTATGGTGCTGTAATTTGCTGGAGCATTTTAAAAATCCCTATATTCCCCTGCTGGAAATCCATCGAGTGATTAAACCAGAGGGAAAAGTGATAATCGAAGTTCCCTATTCGGGCACTCAAAGTGCCGACGGAGATCCAACTCACAAATTTGTGCCGGGGCCTGACACCTGGGCCAATATACTGGCAGGATTCTTTGAAAAGGTAAATGTGCAGCCAATGGGCCTTCGTTTCTGCGGTAATACTAAATGGAGAGAATGGCAAAGAAAATTAGTAACATTAGGTTTTTACGATTTAGTTCAAGGAGGCCGATTCACCTGCGCCAAACCTCAAGAAATCCCTGAGTTTCGCTATATTCCTTGGTGGCTGGAAGAATATGTGAAATCCGTTGTCGGAGAAGATTTGGTATGAGTCCTTTGCTGGCGCTCATTAACGGTTTTCCGAATGAAGAATTTCAAACACGATTCTGTTCTAAATGTGATGCCAAATGCTGCCGTATCGGAGTTTGGATCCCCCTACTTCGAGATGAATTTTCCAAAATGATAGAATTGGCCCATAAACTTCAAAGAGATGTCCTTCTTTCCATGGAATATATCGGCGATGAAAGAGTATGGGTGATGAGTCACTCTCCGAATGCCTGCGGTTTTCTCGACCAGGATACAAACAAATGCCTTATTTATAAAGACCGTCCGCAACATTGCAGAGATTATTATTGTGGCCGCGGACTTCGAATTAACCCCTAAATTTTCGGTTAAACGTAAAGTCAAGGATTCGGTTCTTCATAAACCTTAAAAACTTCACCTGTAGATTATTCTTTCGGTGAAAGCGACCAATGGTTGCATCAGCGCCCTCCATCAGTTTCAACCCGTCCAGCATCTCCTTTGGAGTTGTTGACGTCGGGACCAGCACCACCAAAAAGACCTACCATGTTAGGAACAAGTCGGGTTCCTACGCCACCGCCAAGAACTGCTCTATCAGTTTCCTTGGCTCATCCAACGCCTCAGAAGCAAAGGATGAGTCTTGGGTCTGGGAGAGCACTAGCAAAGAAGCGGCCTATGTGAAATCCGTGGGCGGAGCCGAGGCAGCCGCCCCCTCAGTTGTCCAGAGCTATCCTAAGAGTATTCGTGTGGCCACTAAAGTGAAGGTCCCGGCGGGCGCATCGACATCAGGGACGGTGCTGTTCAAGCACCACTTCCGTTACCAGTATACGGGTTAGACGGGTTGATCCGATTTGGCTCAGCAACCTCCAGTAAGACCTGAGATAAGCATCGTGTTTCGAGTGCAGGATTGGAAGGAAGTGACAGACATCGGTGCCATAATGCAGCTCCTTCCGAAATTGCGCGCCGCTCTGGAGTTAGAAAAAGACATCACTAACCTGGAGGGCAGGGCCAAAGAATTAAGAGAGGAAATTCAAAGACTGGAAGATCAAAAGGCCAGTCTAATACAAACACCTGCGCCTATAACGGGAATTACCATTCCCGTGGCTCAACCTGGAACTACCATTCAGGTTTCGAGTCAATAGTCGCGGGTCAGTCGCTCCGTGTTCACGTTCATCCCGTGTTCAGGGAGGTGGCATAGTTAGGAAACTCAATGTGGCTGATCCATACCAAAAGCGGAAAGACCTATACGTCCAAAGAAAAGTATCCCTGGGACGTGCCTGAAGAGGAGATCACTTCTGTTGAACGGATCGTTGATGGGAAGTCCGTTTCTATAAGGAAACATCCGGATCTGCATCATTTTTTTGTCAAGTCCACAGAAAGCAGAGATTTCGTTATGATGGGGCCTAATCCTGGTGCCAGACCACCAGTAGTGGAGGCCCGAGCTGTCGGCTGCCACATAGGAACTGCGCCTAACATTTATCGTCTTGAACTTGCCTGCGATCCACGAACAGGAAATGTCTGCTTAACTGTGCAGAAGGTTAAAGAAGCAACTAAAGATGGGTTCTAAGCATGTCAGGATCCGTGGCATTATCCTCTGATTTCACGGCGCAACAAAGTGCGTCTAAACCTTTGTCGACCAGCGTAACAATCAGAAATATTGGATCTTTAAATTTATCTGCAAATCTAATAGTTAGAAACATAGGATCTGAAAATCTTTCGGCCAACTTTTTCGTTTACTTTGTCGGAACCGGCGATCTCTCTTCAGACATCATCGTAAGAAATGTTGGTTTTAAGGATTTTTCTGCCAGCATCACTGTTCGCAATCAAGGGTTCAAACAACTCAGTGTTCAACTAGGCATTTCTCAATATGCGGATTTTCCCACAGACATCACGATAAGAAATCTTGGCTCGAAGGGTCTTTCCAGCAACATTATCATTCGCAATATAGGATCAAAAGAACTTAGCACCAAATTCGGAGTCTCCCAATATCAAAATCTTAGCACCCAATTTGGAGTTTCCAGATACAAAAATCTCTCATGCCGCTTCATGGTCCACATCGCTAAAAATCTGTCTGCAAGTTTTACCATTATGAATAAACAGTCGAAGGCATTCTCCAGTTCGGCGACTATTCGCAATGCCGGATCAGCGGGCATGTCCGGATCCCTAACGGTTCAACAACCTGCCATCAAAAATTTATCGGCCAATTTTGTTCCTCGCCTTGCTGGTAGTCAAGATCTATCTGTTAACGTAACTGTCAGAAATCTTTCGGCTAAGAATTATCGCAATAGTTTCACGGTTAGAGGGGTGAGCGTCAAGGATCTGTCAGGGAGCGTCTATGTTTATTGTGTTGCCTATAAGAGACTTTCAAGCAATTTTAGTATTCCGATTTTTGCCTCAAAGGGACTGTCTGCCTGGTTCTTTGTGATGAGCCCTGGCCAAAAAGACTTGTCTAGCGGTTTTCTTCCAAGAAATCCTTTGATAGCCAATCTACCTTCCAATTTCACCCTTAGAAATGTTGGAGGCGTAAACTTCCGAAGCAGCATCAAAGTGCGAAATATAGTAGCAGGATCTCAAGATTTGAGCGCCTGGATCTTTGTGATGGTAGTGGGACAACAAGACCTGCCAAGCAATTTTATTCCACGATCGCTGATTTCCGCTCCACTTTCTTCCTCCTTCTCCGTAAGATCGATTGGATCTGCAAATTACAGGTGCAGTATCTACGTTCAACCCATCGGTCTCAAAGACTTATCATCCAATTTCACTTCACGGCAGGCCGGATCAAAAGATTTGTCATCCAGTTTTGCGATTCCTAGTTCTAGCAGGGAACGACTTCGCAGCGATGTCACCGTCAGAAATAAAGGCAGTAAGAATTTGTCATCTAGCATAGGACTTCAGAAATCGGTTAGTTTGAGCAGCAGCGTCTATGTTTATGCTCCGCCTTATGAGTATGTGGAATTAACAACCTCCACTCTTGGAACCACGGTTCTGACTACAAATCCTGTGGAAGTCGAATTAGTGACAACATGGACTGAAAAGAACGAATGACGCCCCATAGGAACACCTAAAATTAGAACTTTCTCTTTTAGGTCTGGAGGAATAGATTTGGTTTCCCAAGCGGAGCTCAGAGACATAGAGGAAGAAATAGCGCTCAAATTTGTCATGCCCACAAGTCGTAACCCAACAGGCCACGCCGTCTATGTAGATGACTTTGAAACAAGGACCACCATTTATCCTTGGGTTCAAGTAAACGGAACCGTTGCCATTGATAACACGCGCAGAATTAGAGGCGTGCAATGTCTTTCCCTTTCTTCGCCCGACACTCAATGGTCCTATGGCACTGCAAGACTTTCATTGGGCCGTTTAGCCGACAATAAATTTGGTCTGGAATTATGGTGGATGACAAACGAGTTGGAGGGCAACTGGATCTTCAAAATTGGACCAATACAATGGCGGGATGGGACGAATCGCTACGGCATCGGTGTCTACTATGATGCTGCTGCCGCTGAACACAAATGGTATTATCTTTCAGCACTTGAGGATTCCTGGACGGCCATTACCGGAGGCAGTCAAGTTCTTGAATGCGGCGATTATCGCTCTGATGTTTGGCATTATATGAAAGTGACATGGGATAAATCCCTAAACAAATATGGCAAACTCTGGAGCGACAATCTTGAAGCAGTAGACATGAGCAGTCTTAATCTTCCTTCCACATCCGACACAACCTTCCCGCGGATCGAAATCCCGCTGCAGGTGCAGAATCGAGTTGCCACCGCAACCCGAGAACTCTACATAGACGACTTCAATTTCACAGAAGACGAACCTCAATAATCTGCGAACAATTGGCGGTGATGGATCCTGCCGTCCGGTTTCACTTGGATAACTCCGACTGAAGTGACCCCCGGATCGACAGGATGGCAGGATGTCAACGTAAGCGGTTCCATTCCGGAAGGTTCAACCGGCGTTATTCTTCACATTGTAAACACTCATGCTACCACTGACTATGCGATTGGTCTCAGAAAAAATGGAAGCACGGACAACAGAACGAATATCATACGCCGGGATAGCCATGGCTGGGCAATGATAGGCGTGGATGGAAGCAGAATTTTTGAGGCAAATGTCGGAAATACAACATCCATAGATATATATTTGATTGGTTATACCGGCAACGGGGTAACATTCCGAGACAACGGAGCAAATAAATCGATTGGCGTAAATCCTGATTATATAGACATTAACTGCGCCACTGAGGCGCCCAATGCTATCGCGGTGATCATAGAGGCCTGCAATGCATCTACATCTTCAGTTTATACCTACGGCCTTCGGAAAAAAGGTTCCACGGATGATCCTAATACTGGATGTTTCAGTCACCATTGGGCGATCGTAGCATGTAACACAAGTCAAGTCATCCAAGGAAAAATCAATAACACAAACATCACATTTTGGCTGGTTGGCTATGTCACTTCAGGCGGAGTCTTCTTCACCAATGGCGTCAACAAAACACCTGCAGCGGGGGCATGGACAGACGTTAATTGTTCTTCTGAGGCTCCGGGAGCGAACGGTCTCTTTTTCCGAATCGGAGGAGGCCCCAATTATTATGGCATCAGAAAGAATGGTAGCAGCGAAAATATTTATCGGAAGACTCAAAATAATCGTGCATACGGATATCCTGAATGTGATACCTCGCAGATTGTTGAGATAAACGTCGAAAGTGGCGCTACAACAGAACTTATAGGTTATTCTTCTCCAACACAATCTGCTTCCAAGGCCCTGTCTTCCAATTTCACTATCCAGAAATCCGGATCTGCGGCACTTTCATCAAATTTTACTATTCAGAAATCTTCGTCAGCCGCACTTTCGGCGAATTTTGAGGTTCCTGATTATCTGCCTTCTCCAGAGCAGATTCGCACCATAAAGAACGAGGCGATAATCAAGAGGATTTTTCCTTTTGTCAGAGAAATCAATTTTGCCCTCGTTCCAGATTCTTTTGAAAGGAGTCAAACTCATCCTTGGCAGCAATGGGGATCTTACGGATCCATAGCTATCGATTCAACAAAATTCTTCCACATCGCCAAAGCACTGAAGGCAACTACGGGCGTTAATTCAGGAGAATATGGCGTTGGTAAATTAGCCGTCGGCCTTCTCAAAGATGCAGTTTATGCCCTTGAATTTCGATTTCACACCGACATCCAAGAGAGTTACTTCAACAAGATGCAATACATGATTGAATGGTATACCGGCTCCAAAAGATATGAAATGGGCATAATGTATGAATGTAATGTTCCAGGAGTCGGGCCTTCAAGGAAATGGTATTGGCAATCAGGAGCAGGCCCCCAGGCATGGACCCTCATTTCTGCAACCCAATATCCAGTAGAATGTGGACCTGACAATTTCGATGTTTGGCATTATATTCGAATAATCTGTGACATGAAGGCGAAAACCTATTGCTCCCTTCAATATGACTGGGTTGAATTTGACCTTTCCAACAAAGTCATTCCCTCTACATCCGACACGACTTTCCCAAGGGCAGAAACAAATCTAGAGATCTTTACCACAAACGGCGCACAAACCATGCGTTGGGACCATTTTCTTTTGACCAAAGTGGGAGACAGTGACTCTAAGGATTTATCGTCTAATTTCACCGTGCGTAATATTGGATCAAAAGATCTGAATTCTTCCGTCACACTTCAAAAGGCATCATCTAAACCGCTATCCTCTTCGTTTACCATCCAAAAAACTGCAACGAAAGACCTGTCCTCAGATTTCACTATCAGAAAATCAAGTAGCAAAGATCTAAGTTCCAGCATAACCCTTAGAAAGAGCGCCTCAAAAGACCTATCATCCTCTGTCACCTTGCAGAAATCGGCCTCTAAGGCCCTGTCATCCTCGTTTACTATTCAAAAAACTGCAAGTCAAAACCTGTCTTCTTCACTGACAATCCAAAAATCTGCCTCAAAACCTTTGCCAGGATCATTTACAATTCAGAAGACTGCTTTTCAGGACCTTCTGTCCTCTTTCACCATCCGCAAATCAGCATCAAAGGATCTATCTTCCAATTTCACCATCCAAAAGTCATCATCAGCAGCATCGGCGTCTTCCTTTACTATTAGGAAGTCGGCCTCACAAAATTTGGTCTCATCCTTCACCGTCAGAAATGTAGGATACGCTCAACTCTCATCTTCCGTAACCTTACGAAAATCAGCATCCGCCTCTCTGTCAACTTCATTCACCGTCAGGAAATTTGCTTCTTCAAATCTCAGTTCATCCTTCACACTTAGGAAGGCAGCAGCCGCAGAACTTCCCTCCAATTTTTTGCCACGATATTCTGATTATGAAGATTTTTCGACTTCCATCACAATTAGGAACGTCGGTGCGAAAGACTTCTCCTCATCTTTCACTATCCAGAAATCCGCTTCTAAGGACTTATCTTGCAGTTTTACCATCCGCAAATCAGCCAGCAAAGACCTCTCGTCATCATTCACCATTCAGAAAACAGGACTGAAAGATCTAAGTGCAAGTGTAACAATCAGACAGTCTGGCGCTGCAAATTTTGCATCGAATGTCACTCTCAGGAAAAGTGATTCGAAAGATTTGACTTCTTCCTTCACGATCCGTAAGGCGGCCTCTGAAGACCTTTCGGCGTCTTTTGTAATCCAGAAAGTAGGATCTATTTCTCTGTCTTCATCCTTCACGTGCAGAAAATCAGGGGCACAAAATCTTAGCACAAGTTTCAATGTCCGTAGTGCTGACTCGAAGGATCTATCTTCCAGTTTTACCGTGCAAGCACTTTTCGGAGCTAAAGACCTGGCATCCAGTTTCACCATTCGCAAATCCGATTATGCCAGATTAAGCACATCCTTCGTCGTAAGAAAAAGTGGTTTTAATGATCTTTCCTCGTCTGCAACAATTCGCAGTGCTGCTTCAACATCCTTTTCCTCAAGTTTCACTATTAAGCAATCTGGCTCTGCTTCTCTTACTACATCAATTACTTTACGAAAAACAGGATCCTCTGCGTTATCATCCAGCATCACTGTTAGCATTTTCGGTGCCTCAAATTTATCTTCCAATTTCACCCTTAGACAACCAGGCAGTCTATCGCTCTCATCAAATTTTGCAATTCAAAAATCCGCAAGCAAAGACCTGTCTGCCGACTTCACAATAAGAAAATCTGGAACAGCACCACTTCCATCTTCCTTCACCGTTAGAAAATTTGGGAGTGAATCTCTTTCTGCCTCATTCACGATCCAGAAATCTGACATCAAGGACTTATCTTCGTCAGTGACACTTAGAAAGACATCTTCAGCGAATCTGTCCTGCAGCGTCACACTTCAAAAAAGTGCATTCCAAAATCTTCTCTCTTCCATATCTGTTAGAAATAGTAGAAGTAAGGATTTAGCATCCAGTTTTATCCTTCAGAAGATTGATTCTGAATCTTTGGGTTCTTCTGTCACACTTAGAAAAACCGCAACAGTAGACTTTTCATCCAGCATAACCGTAAGAAACCAAGATTCAAAAGATCTCAGCTCCTCCATAACTTTAAGAAAAGCGGCTGCCGTTCAACTCAGCACTTCATTTACCATTAGAAAATCGGGCGCAGAAGATATCTCTTGTTCATTTACCCTTAGAAGAGCGGCGTCTCAAAGTTTGTCTTCCAGCGTTACGATTCAAAATGCATCTTTCAAAACCCTTTCTTCAAACATAACCGTCCGCTATTCGGCCACCACTTTTCTTTCTGCAAACTTCACCATTCAAAGGACCGCCGTTCTAGATTTAAGTTCCAGCATCACCATCCGCCATTCAGATTTTGAAGATCTTCTTTCCTCTTTCACAACGAGACTACCAGGCCTCAATAATTTGTCCAGTGACTTCACCGTCCAAAATATAGGGTTAAAAACTCTGCCATCAAACTTTACCATTAGAAAACCAGCATCGGCAAACCTCAACTGCACATTTTCCCTTCATCGTCCTTGGGCAGATTTGTCTAGCAGTGTTTACTGCATCAGAAGGGTAAAATATTCAGACATCATAACCTATCCAAATATTAGGTCCATAATCTCAGTTAAGGCAAGGTGAAAAGGATTGACGGATTATCAGATGGGAACAACCGTGGTATTGCAAGCGGCCTATTATGATAAAGAAGACAATCCCATTGATGCGGATGTGAATCCTACCGTGGAAGTGCGGGATGCTCGAAACCGGACTGTTCAGACAGACTTGGCCAGCACAAAAACGTCTCCAGGCATTTACCAGTGTAAATTTAAGACGACAGGACTTCCGAAAGGAACCTATTTCTTCATTTTCAAAGCAAAGTTCGATGGATATCCGGATGAAAAGGCGGGAGACTTCACCTTAAAAGAGATAGTGACTTAAATACATGAAGAGCATAGGGAAGCAATATGGAAAACATACGGAAAGAAATAGAACGAGTGTTATCGGTTCATTTTGAAGAATTGAAGGCCAAGGCCAATGTGCTAGGATTTTCCACCACTACCACCAAAATCAAAGACGGCAAAGATACTGGTCAACCTTGTCTCCGCATTATCGTAAGCAAAAAAATGCCTCTGCGCAAATTGGCCAAAAAAGATGTGATCCCGAAAGAGGTGGAGGGCATTATAACAGACGTCTATGATTTATCCATGGCCGACTTCGAAGTGGGAAAAACTCCCATCGGCGATCTGCCTCCATGGATTCAGAGAAGAATGCAGGGAGTGAAAAAGACTTGATAGATTGGAGACAATACTGTTCGTCCGTCCGCGATCAAGGAGAATGTGGTTCATGCACCGCTTTCGGGTTGATAGGAGCATGGGAAGCATCTCTGAGACTTTTCAAAAATGAAGACGTGGATCTTTCTGAGGCCCATCTTTTCTTCTGTTCCGGAGGACGCTGTGAAACAGGCAATACCATGGAAGCACCCCTCGACAGAGCTAAAGTCGGCGTGTGTTTAGAAGATTGCTTTCCCTATCAGGATTTCAATAAGAGGTGCGAAGATGCCTGTCAAGAATGGTGGACAGCAGGAAAAAAGATCAAGTCTTGGGCAAAAACAAACGGCATAGCAGCCATGAAGATTGTGTTGGAGCAAGGGCCATTATTTGGATCCATGGAAGTTTACACATCTTTCATTTATTACAAGGGAGGAATCTATCATAGACTTCCGGGCGATGAATTGCTCGGCTATCATGCCATAAGCATCGTGGGTTTAGATGAGGACAAAGGGGCATGGTTGTGCAGAAATAGTTGGGGAACCGGCTGGGGTGAGCAAGGATACTTCTGGATAGTTTATGATGAATTGGATCCGGAGGCCTTCATCTTTGAATTGGATGGAGAAATAACGCCGCCGTCTCCGAGTCCATGTCCATATTCCAGAGCTGTTCTTCGAATCCCGCTTATTGGAAAACCGATCGTTTTCGCCTGGAGAAAAATTAGAAAGCAACTAATTGGAAGATGAAATTAGAATTCCTTTTTCCAACCAGTCATCAAGGAGTCAACCCTTTCAAAATATTTCAGGACCTCTTTCCCTTTTTCCGTAATATGATAAAATTTGGCCGATCCCAATTTATCTAATGTGATTAGTTTTTGCTCTAAAAGTATGTCGAAGACTTCCGTGAGTGGATTCCAGGATAAATTGGTTCGATACATTATGTGAGTGGGCCTTTCATATCCCTCATTTATGATTCTTAAAACGGCTAAGAAAATCTCAATCCTATGTCGTTTCCGCTTATGAGGGAGAAAGACCCGCCTTATTTCATAATCCATTGGTGGCTCACTCAAGTTTGAAGGCCTTGCTCGCCGACACACCCATCGCACTGGCAACCGCCGCATAATTCCCGCCTACAGCATTGGCTGGCACAACCCAATCTGCGGAATAGGCCCCGTTGGAATCGGTTGTGACATCAGGCAAACCATAGGCATCTCCTACTGGCGGCTCAATGGTTATCGAAACCGTCTTCCCAGGAAGGGGGGTCGTCCCATCCTTCAATGTTCCCGACACTTTCACAGTTTCGCCGCGAAGATATTCGGCCTTGTCAGTCGTGACGGTTAACGTCGGGACCAAGACTAACTTCCTTATGAGCCACCAAATCAGAAGAACCAGAAGGACGATTGCCAGAGCTAGGAATATGACGAGCTCCACTAACAGGATCTCGTTTATTATCCCCGTGCTCATACCTCCTATCCGGTTCCTGTGATAATGATGTTGAAACTGAAGTTAGTTATACCGCTTATGTCTGAATGGACATGAAGACTGATTGACGTCTTTCTCACTCTGCTCGCATCTAAGGGTGTGCTGCCGAAATCCCAAAACAAGTCGAAGTATTGGTTTGCGCCTGAAGGATTCCAATTATCTGAGGCAATGGAACACGTCATGGGACCATTGCCTGTGTTTTTGATGTAAACGATCACGGATTTAGTTTCTCCTGGACTCAGGGATCCCCAATCAATTTTTATCACTGGACCCGTGCAGGTGATGTCCCAATAGACACCGACACCGATGGCTAACATTCTTGCTTCGCTTGGAATCGTAAGTTTTAACTGCCCCTCTTCAAACATCTTGGTCGTGTATAGCATTCCCCCTGTGCTTAGGGAAAGAATCGCTAGGATTAAAGCGGGTATTCCGAATTTTTTGAGAGTCACCGATGTCATCTTACCATCTTCTCCGCCGTTTTGACGCCGAAGAAGAAGGAGACAACGCTGGTGATGGCACCTGCAAGAAATGTCAGAACTGTCTTGCCAATCTCCACATCTCTTGTAAGAGCAAAGACAACGAGGAAGGAAACAAAGAACCCTATTAGCAAAGTCATAGCAATTATGAGACGCTGAGTTTCTCTTTCAATTACAACACTCATTTTTTCATATTCCTCCAGAATCAAATTAGCATAGAATTCCTTTTAAGTTTTCTCTGCAGGTGTAGTTTGAAGGAATTTCCCTTCACCGAAAACCTTATATTTTCGATATACATTTTTATTTTAGGCGAAAAAAATGTTGGTTTCGGAAGAGACGGTTGTAAAAGTATTGGTCGATTTAACCAGAGGCGGAAGAGAATTCCATACTACGGAACTCGCAACTAGATTAAGCGAAGAATTGGGCATGCCTGTCCAGTCGGATGTTGCCCGATATTGGGCAAACCAATTGTGTCTGAAAGGATTCCTTGAAAGACGTCAAATCAGTTCCCGCCTCTTCGTATACCATAAGAGAAAAGGCGTAGATCTCTCCGCGTCTGTGACCATAAGGCCCCGCGAAGAGACATCCCCAGAAAAATCCCAATAGAGCAACACGAAAATGAACCTAACTCTCTCGGCTATGATGAACGTTCCTCTCGTTTGAATAGTTGAGAGAGTCTATGGTGATTTACTTACCCGATTCTGAGCCAACTTCTTCTTTTCCCGCATTTTCTTAGCGAAGGCCATTAATTTCTGATCTCTCAAAGAGGCGGACGGCTCTTCTATAATTTTGGCATGTTCCTCTTTATCTTCTTGAATATACCAGGATGGATAGATCCAACCGCCATCTACAAGATTTTTGATAGGAAGAATCTCTTCATAAGTGTTCCAGAAAGTGCCCCATTTTTCTGGATCGCCCCATTCATCTTCTCCTTCTGACAAAGTTTCTCACCTATGCCGGTTTGATAGCCACGCCTTCATTAATATCGCCTCTTGGAAAAATAACTGTTATGCCTGTAGCTCCAGGAGAAATTGGGTTACTCTTCGATTGGTATGCTTGGACATCCACGCCTAAATGGTCGTCGTGAACTTTGATCCTCTGAGTCATGTCTACGTTTTGAATGATAACGGCATTGTTGGGATCTCCTCTGATGAAAGTGAGAAGAACTTTATCGTTGGTTGCTATGGACAGGTTTTTGATGTAGCGGACATTTTGAAATTCTTGGCCCATATCGTCTTGCACTTTTGGGATGGTGCCGCTTTCCAGGATGCCAATAAGTTCTGGTCTGTTAATGTCTCCCTGCTTAAAATTGAGGACTACTTTATCGCCGGCCACCGCTGAAATAGGGGAATCCACTTCATAATCCACATAGGGTGCCTCCGAATTTTCACCATAATAAACCCTCACTTTATAGACGGTCATGGGATCACTGTTCCAATTACCGGCGCCATGGATTTAGTGTCTTTCAAAGTTTGGCTACCGCTTGCATATTTGGCCTGGTCCTTGATGACTTGAGATAAGAGTTTAACACTAGCTGTCTGGATCAATCGTCTTAATACAAGTTCTGATGTAAAACCGTCAGTGCTGATGCGATCAATGATATTCATAAGTCGGTAGGCCGTGGCCCATCCTGTCGTGTTGTTATCGGTGAAAAGTATGTATTGGCCGGGGATCAATTCTTTGTCACCGACTACGGTGATGCGAATTTCCAACTCTGGTTTCTCTAATTTGAGAAGTTCAAATTGAGCGGTGACATCGGCAACGGTTTGACTTTTGATGCTATGGTCCTCTGTGGCCTGTCGTCTTGATCTGTATTTGGCTACGAGATTCGGGTCATATCCATAATTTATTACTTGATGGCTGGCGTTGTAGGGAAGAATATATTCTTCATTGGCGTCTGCTATGGCATAGTAGCCGTCACCGTAAACTTCGATTCTGTTCAGCATGGGAATGCCTGTGTCACGAAGTTGAAGGCTCACTATGTTTGTTCCCCAAGTCTTTTTCTTGGGCGCGAATTCTGAATAATTGGTGAGAATGGCGCCGTCGGCAACTAAGAAATCTCGGGAAATGGGCGCTGTGAAATCAACACGATTATCGGCGGGATCATAATCTATGACACTTACCGCTTCAGAACCGTTGATGTCGGCTAGAAAACCACTTTTTTGGCCCCACATGGCGCAATAACTAACATGTGCATGATTGTCTCCTGCTTTGGCATCTTCGAGAAGTTCGCTGATTTTAGATTCTTGTCTCCAGACCAATTGGGGTTTTCCATAGTTTAAATCATCCGCGTCCATGTAGAATTCCATACGATAGATTCCACTGATCTTTTTGATGGCCTCCAATCGAGTTTCATTTCTAAAAACCAGATAACTGGGAAAAGGCAATCCTGTTTCCCATTGCGAATAATCAACTGAACCGAGACGTTGAATGCCCACTCCCGTGTCCATAAGGGGTTTAACCACCCCCGGAACTCCCGTTAATAAATCTTTGATCATGTTCATTTTTTCGGGAGGAGTGCCTCCTGGCGCTTGGCCGTCAGGATAGCAGTCTGCATACGTTCCGTCAACGGGGAAACCTTCCAATAATCGGTTGCCATAATCTCGCCCTGATACTCTGACTACGCTGCCGCCTGCTTTTGTAACTCCATAATCTATTGTGTCGATTAATCCCCAAAGACGCCTCACGTTGCTGCCTGAGTATCCCAATTCGATTTTGACATTACGGCCATAGTCAAAGACCGGATATGCATTCTGGCCGTTTCGATTGTCAGCCGTGAAGTCGAAGGCGGCTGCTACTCCACCAAATTGTCTTTCCACGCTGAATTCCATGAGACCAGCAACATCATGGTAGAATCCGTCTTGATCTTCTACTTGTAAGGACCAGCTAGGAGTTGTGATTGTGGAGACTAATAGAAGACCCATTCGAAAATGGATGAGGCGTTCATAAAATTTGATCTGTTCAATTCTAAATTCAAGATCTGTTAAAAGGGCGTCTTCTCCCGCAGGATAAGTGGGCGTGATTAGAGTTTTGGGTTGATGGGCCTCCATATAAGATTCGAAGGCGTCCATCTTAGAACGGGCGTCAGATCCTGTTAAGGTTCCCTCAAAAGATACTTCGATAAGATTTCTATGCTTACTTTCCAAGACTTGACTGCCGCCGAGCATCTGTTTTCTTGATAATGCTCTTCGATAGATTCTTGTCATAGTTTCTGGATTGATGGGAAATGTGATGTCTCCAAATTTTACCAAGGTCGGCATTAGGAAATCAACACCACCGTTATCGTCACTTCCCAATAGGTTAATTCCTGAAGACCTGCCACTTCTCTGACAGACAGATCGCTGACGCGGCAGGTTTTATTTTCCTCAAAATAAGGAATATTCAGAGCTAATTGGGTCTCTAAAACATAGGCATTAACCAAGTCATCAATCTGCGTCTTGCTTAACTCTTTGGTCGTGAGAATAATTTCCTTATTGGTGCGTCCCATGTGTTGAACCTGGTCTATCCCATCAGGAATTTCGAGAATGGCAATGGCTAATCTGTATCTTTTTATGACTTCAGGTCCCACCTCAAAAGTATGGGGGCCAAGTTTGATTTGAGTGCCAGCGGTTACAGTCATTCCGAGAGCTCTGATTTGATATATATCCGGCGTAGCGGTGCCGACTGTCCAGAAGAGAAGTTGTTCATTTTCATAGGTTACTTCTTCGGGAGAATCCAAATCTGCACAATTCAATTGCCAACATGTGTGCACTGTTTCTTCAGCGCCAAAACCAGGTTCATAATAAGGCCGTCTATAAATGATGCCGTCATAATTTTGGCCTGGAGTCCAAGCAGAATAATAGAGAAAAGTATATTGCTGATAGTTGGTGAGGGCCACTGCTGAAAAAGTGCCGTCAGGATCACGATTATCAAACACGTGAACTTGCGAATAAGCGGACCAACTAGCGGCTGCCCATTGCCAAGTTCGTGCTCGCATAAAAAGTTTGGTGTCACCTACGGTCGGCCATTTTTCATAGAGAAGGATGAGCGTGTTGCCGTTCGGTTGTGCATCCGTGTAAGGTTCATAAACTTCTGGAACGGAAGGTCCGTCGATCCATGTCGTGCCATTACTTGAATAGACTGTGGAAAGATTGACGACTTCAAACGGCCAGTAAAGGCAGACGATTCCTGATGTAAGATTTCTCAGTATCATAGTGGACGAATTGCTGCCCGTGCCGGTTTTTGTCCAGGCCTCACTCCATGCTGAACCGTCCAGATCTGTTGATTTCCAAATGCGAATCCAACAGGCATCAGGTGAATACTGCCATCCATCCACCACGATGTAAACTTGATTGTTATAAACAGTGATGCTAGTCTCACTTTTATATGGAGTAGTGTCTGGCACAGATTTCCAGGGGGTGAGCCAGGTTATTGATCCGTCTAAATTCAGCAATCCTCGTCTAAAATATAGGGCATGTGGACTTGCATCTTTGTTCAGGACGGCCGCATAAATGTAATTGTTGATCCGATCCACATAAAGGTCGAAACCATTACGGCCGGGACTTCCAGAATGATCGAGTTCTGTTTCGGCGGACCATTCTCCTGTTTTAGTTCTGAGTCTTGATTTGAAGGCAATTTTTCCGGTATCCGATTTATGATAGAACTTCCAATATCGATCGTTGGCTATGAAAACGGTTCTTTGAAAGGCAGCATATCGGGATCTATACCATTGGGCGGAACTTGAAATGTTATCTACAACTATTTCCTCATCCGTGTTCCAAGTGGTTAAGAATTTTTGAGGGGTTCCAAAGGTCACTGATTGCCTCACATAAGAGAGTCGTGCTGGAGTGAACGAAGACGAAAGACTTTTGGAGGCCGAAGGTATAGGACTATACAAGTGCCAGCGAACATTCTTGGTTCCTCCGGATCCTTGCGCCCATGCAAGCGGAATCTCATAATTGACTACATCAAAAACACATTCAATTTGCTGAGCTCCGCCAGTTTCGCTCGATGCGATGGCAGTTGCATCTCCCCAGACGCCTCCGCTTCTCGTTTTTGTGTATACATAAGTTCCTTCGCACCAAAAGGCATAGACTGTGGTGCCATCTGCTGTGATTTCACAATGGCCACCTGTAGCATTAACACTTTCTTCGCCGGTCCATCCTCCTGATTCTGTCCATTGCCGATATTTCAGGGCAGATCCTGTGTAATAGAGAAGATGAACCACGTCATTTTCGATGTGGACTGCCCAATAATTTTGGCCGTTAACATTGGAAGTAACCGTTGTTTTGGAATCCCAAATAAAACCTATGGGTTCAACGTAGTGATAATATGCGCTGCGTATCTCTTTACTGCCTGCAGCCGGCGTATCATTGAGCCAGACTGCAAGAAGTCTGCCCCCTGATAGGGGAAGGAGAACGCAGAGAACAGTTGATATGGCGTCTGTATCAAGAGCAACTTCCACATCCCAAGACGATCCATCCTGAGCCAGGGCCTTTCTACATTTAACCTTGTATGGCGAAGGCAATCCATAGGAATAGCTGACCCAAGGATATCCGTCTGAGTCTTTGGTAACGTTGGAAAAATTTTTATAAGTGCCAGTGGGAGTTGCTTGCCTTAAAGTGTCCCAAGTTATGCTGCCATCCGCATTTAAGGTTCCCCTTTGGTAATAGACTTTATCGTTGGCCTGCGGATTCCATCCGATCTGGACATAGGTATCATCCCACCAGATGGAAGCAATATGAGAGGAGGAACTAGAAGTATAGGTGTTGAAGGACGTCCAAGAGGAGCCGTCTGTGCTGGATCTCCAGCCGAAGTTTGTTCCGTCAGAATAGAAGATCCAATATCTGCCGTTAATTTTCTTAAGAATCTTGCGTTGAGGCATTGATGCAAGAATATTGGTTGCTGAAGATGTTCCTATGGTGACTGGCAATTAACCTGTCCTCGCAGTTTCTTGTTGAATATAACGTCTAAGTTTGATGGCCGTCTCCCGCATGTCTTGTTCTCGGGCTAACTGCTGCACCTGGATCTTTATGTCTCCGAAATGATAATGCACTTCGGAAGGTGGACCTGGAACGGCTGCCGCTCCAGCTATAACGCCTCGTCGAGCGAGAGGTTCAGGCGTAACAATTTCTCCCGCGTGCATGAAATATTCTCGGGTTACAGGAATCATACCTCCGACTTGTCGAGGCGGAGCTCCCGCGCCCGCTGGCATACCTGGGGCCATCCCCGGACCGCCCATCTCTTCAGGCATGGTCCTTTCCTGTTCTTGCTGCGCCT
>Ga0315312_1001330_pt1 | contig 19813 bp, 19 predicted proteins | sample TDP7_MG_FD_203629 | JGI IMG/M metagenome (GOLD analysis project Ga0315312, IMG submission 203629) | Freshwater sediment microbial communities from Lake Towuti, South Sulawesi, Indonesia - TDP7 | ecosystem: Environmental > Aquatic > Freshwater > Lake > Sediment | place: Indonesia: South Sulawesi... | reverse complement strand
GTGAGGAGGAACAGGTCCATGTCGTCCCTGCCGATGGCCTCCTTCCATATGGCTCTGCCGCAGAGGAAACCGGAAGTGCCATTTTCGGCAGCGCGCTTAAGATTCTCGTAGAACTCCTCAAAGTCTAAAGCAGCGCTCAGTATAACCCATGGGACTTGGCTGGCTTCATCAAGTTGCCTGCAAACGTCTGAAGGGTCCTGCCCAAGTTCCTCAGCATATTTTAGGTTGAGCGGAAACTCGGCTTTCGAGACGTCAACGGCGTCCTCCGGCTTAGTCAGCTCCTTAGCCGCCTCGATCACTATCCAAGGCTTAAGCACAGAGAACTCCTTCGGGTCCTTCTTCATGTGGGGGCCACCTTCGAGAGAATGGGCCAGGGACTCCAATAGGAAGGCGATATCATGTTTCTCGCATGCTCGACCAACCGCCTTGACCATAGTCTCCTGATGTTTACGCGTGGGGCTGTCTGGACGATAGTAGACGAGCATCTTCACTGCGGATGCGCCCCTCGCCTTGATCGCTCTCACAGCCTCCCCAACATCCAGACCATTAAAGATTCGGACCTGCGGTACAAACTCTCCCTTCCCGCCGTATCCACTCTCTTCCACAGCCATAAGTAGGCCGACGTCAGCACGGATGTCGCAAGCCTTTGAGAAGCTCTGTTCATACGAATACACAGAATCTACTAGGATGCCGCTTGCCCTTCCGTGACTCTTTTTCCCCACGAGGTTCCTGATCAGAGATATCTTGACCCTCTTTACCTCCTCCGCAGTGACGCTTTCTGGGTTCTGGGGGTTCATCATCTTTTTCAGCGTATCTCTCTGATCTGTAGCCACCATAAGGAATTAGCCTTTGGGATTGGAGATATGCGTTAGACCCTCAGATTTCCCGTTGGACATTACGCCCTCGACTCTCATCGGAACGATCCTCCCTTAGCTCCAAAACGTGACCGGGCAAGCTGAAGGAGCACCCTCATTTTAATATTTTTGAGGGGGGAAATGGGCTTCAAACGCCTTTCCAGGTAGAGCTATTGTAGGCAACAACTCAAACACCTCTGTGGCTTAAGGAACACGGAACACGGTACGTAGCATGTGGAACAAGCTTGCCCTGCTCTCTGAAAGAAGGTTTATCTCGCTTAGCGCCCATATTGCACGTAGGGATAGGATGAGGTTTCAAGTCGGGAAGCGTGACGCTCTCATTATCGTTGATGTTCAAAGGGACTTTTGCCCAGGCGGAGCCCTACCAGTCCCAGAAGGGGATCAAGTAGTTCCTGTTCTGAACCAGTATATAGAGCGGTTCAAGAAGGCTGGTGCCAAAATCTATGCGACCAGAGACTGGCATCCGTCGAACCATAGATCCTTCAAGGCCTACGGAGGCATATGGCCGCCTCACTGTATCCAAGGCAGCAAAGGCGCGGAGTTCCACCCAAACCTGGTTCTCCCCAAAGAGGCTAAGATAGTCTCAAAGGCCACCAGACCAACCATACCTGGGTATTCTGGGTTTGAGGAAACCATTCTAGAGAGAGATCTGAAGAAGAATGGTGTGACAAGGGTTTTCGTGGGAGGGCTGGCAACAGATTATTGTGTAAAGAGCACGGTCCTTGATGCCCTTGGGCTAGGATTTGAAACCGTTTTGCTCATTGACGCAACGCGCGGAGTGAATATTAAGCCTGATGACAGTGAGAAGGCCATAGGGGAAATGGTCGGAAAAGGCGCGGCGAAGGCTACGCTGGCAGACCTGTCTTGAGTCTTGGTTGGTCTGCGTGGGGTCCACCGATCTCTCCCAGACTCTAGGGGTGTCACTGCCCTCTCATTGCCCTTTCCAGTCCTTGTTCACTCTGTCTGCTATCATCGGAATGTGCGCCTTGTCACCTCGTGTTCCGCCTCCACATTTTCGTTTGACAAGGTATAAATATAACGATGTTATAAGTATCAATCAAGACGCTGGTGATCTCCTTGATCGGCCAATTTCTTCTGACTTTCAGAGAGGCCTTAGAAGCATCTCTCATAATGGCGATAATTCTGGCGTACCTCAACCGCACAGGAAGAAATCCTCTCTCGCGTTACGCATGGTACGGGGTTTATCTGGCAACCGCGTTGAGTCTGGTATCAGGCATCATTGTTTGGTACGTGTACGGCAGCATCACAGGTTCAACCAAAGCCTTGTTCGAAGGCGTTGCTGCCTTCCTCGCGGTTTCAGTGTTATCCTACATGATCTACTGGATGGGAACGAAAGGAAGAGAAATCAGGATGGAAGTCGAAAGGCGAGTTGAGAACATCGTGACGCGAGGGTCAACCTTTGGTTTGATCTTTTTCTCCTTCATCGTTGTGTTTCGCGAGGAACTTGAGACTGTGCTCTTCCTAACGCCCTTCTTAGTGGAAGATGTGACGGGCACGTTGATCGGAGCCTTTCTAGGCACGGCAGCGTCGCTCGTTCTTTCCTACGCCATATTCATTGTCGGCATGAGGGTCAACATGCGCAAGCTCTTCTATTTCACAAGCATATTGCTCATACTTCTAGCCGGCGGCTTGGCGGGCTACGGAGTGCACGAACTGATAGAATACTTTGAGGACACCGGTGTCGAACTGGGCTGGTTTGGCAGATATGCATACGTCTTAGACATACCGCAGGGAAGCCCATTTCATCACAAAGGGGTGATAGGTTCAGTCCTCGCAGTGATGTTCGGCTACACAGTAAGCGCAGAGTGGGGAAGGCTGATAGTTCACCTCGCATACTTGGCAACAGCGTCGCCGCTCATAGTCTTAACGTATAGAAAAGCGCCAGTGGAAAGAACAAGATAGAAATCGTTCTGCACTTTCCTGACTTCGAGTCTAAGGATCTGCCTCGGTCCGCACAAGATGAGTCCAAAACGGCTGAGGTCTGATCTGAAAACATCTAGTTTATTACATCACTAACACATTATGATAAACCAGCCTATTGAACTGGTGCAACGCCCTCCAGAATCGTAAGTTCGTTCATACGAGTTGATGCGCCTTGGAAGTTGAGGAAGAGGACAAGAAGACAGAATTCGCAATAGTTGAAAAGGAACTCCTCAGATTCGATCTTAGAAAAGGTTTCCCGGAACCGCTTAGGGATGAGGTCGTGGTAGAAGATCAGATAGAACTATACATTAGCGGCGAGCATCACACCACTTTCCTTTGTTCGAGGTCTCAGCCCGAAGAACTAGCAGTAGGACACCTCGTGACTGAGGGACTCATCGGCAAACATGAGGACATAACGAGTCTTGAAGTCCGCAGAGGAGAAGTCCACGTGAATCTGGCAAGCAAACTTTCGATAAGGCTTCAAGGTAGGGCGCAGCTCATACTCACATCTTGCGGTAGCAGAGGTTTGAAAATTCCTGCTCGCGTTTGGATGAAGGCGAAAAGAGCAAGCGCCGATCTAAGTTTTCGGCTGAATCCTCAAACCATACCTAAAGCCACAATGGAGCTGAATTCGCGAGCCGTAACCTTCAGAAGGACCGGAGGGACACATGCTGCAGCACTCCTAGACGATAATGGAGAGGTGCTGGCGTTCTCGGAGGATATTGGCAGGCATAACGCCATAGACAAGGTCATCGGCAAAGCGATTCTGAAGGGCATCGACCTAAAAAGAACCTTTCTGGCTTCTACCGGAAGGCTGACTTCAGAGATGGTCATCAAGGCTGTTTACGCAGGGGTGCCGGCGATTGTTTCGATCTCGGCACCGACGGACAAAGCCATAAAGATTGCGCATATAGCTGGTCTGACTCTGATCGGGTTTGCCAGAGGCAAGCGGTTCAACATTTATGCCCATCCTGAGAGAATCTTGGCTTGATCGGGGTTGTCTACTCGGAAAGGGTTAAATATAACAACGTTATATTACCACCTAGGGAAACAGATTGCAGACAGAAACCCGTCCCAACAGAACCCTCGACGCCCTAGGCCTCTATTGTCCAGAACCAGTCTTCAGGACCCGCGTCGAGCTGGACAAAATGGCTGTGGGCGAAGTCTTAGAGGTCTTTGCTGACGATCCGGCGGCTGAAGCAGATATAGGAAGTCTGGTCAGAAGAACGCGCAATGAGCTGTTGAGACTGAAGAAAGACGGCGGTGTTCTTCGGTTCTTGATCAGAAAGGTTAGATGAAGGTGAGGAAGATGAGCGAGAACAGAAAGCTACTCTACGTTCAGACAAGCGGCATAGACACACCTGAACGCACATACGCACCCTTCATACTGGCAACCACAGCCGTTGCCATGGGGTTAGACGCCACAATATACTTTCTGGTAAAAGGTGTCACCGTAGTCAAACGTGGAGAAGCAGAGAAGATCAAGCTAGGCGACTTTCCATCCCTGAAGGAGGTTATGGATCAAGCCATCAAGGCAGGTGTGAAATTAGAGGTCTGCGAGCAGAGCTGCATGCTCCTCGGGCTGGGAAGAGGAGATTTCGTTGAGGCTACCAAGATAGTGGGCGCAGCGACGCTCAATGACCGACTCTTGGATGCAGACGCTGTCATGTGTTTCTGACAAGCATAGAGGTGTCTCCGTAATGAGAACTGTCTACATGGACTACGCGGCCGGCATGCCAGTTGACAAACGTGTTCTCGAAGCGATGATGCCCCATTTCAGTGAAACCTATGGTAACCCTTCGTCATCTCATCATCTTGGGGATGAAGCGCGGAGAGCAATCAATGAGGCTCGGGGCAAGGTCGCTGAGCTCATCGGAGCGGAGAGGACAGAAGAGACCATCTTCACTTCAGGCGGCACAGAAAGCAACAACCTAGCCATCAAGGGCGCAGCCCACAGCAGCAGGCAAGACAGGAATCAGATAGTCACCAGTTCGATCGAGCATATGTCGGTCCTGAACACGTGCAAGCATCTCAGCAAGCAAGGCTTCAATGTCACATATCTCCCAGTTGACAGGTTTGGCGTCCTGGACACAGAAGCCCTAGAGAGGGCGATGAGTGACAGAACAGTTCTGGTATCGGTAATGTACGCTAATGGAGAGATAGGCACAATCGAACCGGTGAAGGAGATCGGGGAGATTGCCCACAGCAAAGGTGCGGTTTTCCATGTGGACGCCGTGGCTGCTGCCGGCCAGATACCGATAGACGTTCAAGAAGAAAACGTCGACTTGCTTTCGCTCTCTTCGAATGACATGTATGGTCCGAGAGGAGTAGGCGCCCTCTACATAAGAACCGGAACCCGAATCCAACCTATCATACACGGCGGCGGACAAGAGCGAGGCTTACGGTCTGGTACTGAAAACCTTCCGGGAAAAGTCGGGATGGGGAAGGCAGCTGAGATCGCCAAGGCTGAAATGGGGATGGAAGCTGAAAGGTTGACGAGGCTGAGGGATAGACTCATCGAAGGCGTTCTCAGTAGAATACCAGAGTCCTACTTGAATGGGCATCCAACCAAGCGCCTTCCGAACAACGCGAATGTCAGATTTAGCTACATAGAAGGCGAGTCGCTGATTCTGAGCCTAGACATGGAAGGTGTTGCTTGTTCTTCCGGCTCGGCATGCACCTCAAAGACGCTGGAGCCTTCCCATGTTTTGTTAGGCATAGGCTTGAGACACGAGGAGGCGCATGGGTCTCTACTGTTCACTTTGGGAAGGCAGAACACCGAGGAGGATGTCGACTATGTTTTGGACGTGCTCCCGGGAATCGTGAGAAGGTTGAGGATGATCTCGCCTCTAACCCCTAGGGAGTTGGTTGCGTAATGTATACCGAGAAGGTGCTGGAACACTTCAGGAACCCGCGTAACATGGGCGAAATCCCAGACGCTGACGGCGTCGGAACGGTGGGCAACCCTATCTGCGGAGACCTGATGACAATATACATAAAGGTTGAGGACGACAGGATAGCCGATATCAAGTTTAAGACCTTCGGTTGTGGAGCAGCCATAGCGACAAGTAGCATGACCACAGAGCTGGCAATGGGGAAGACGCTTGAAGAAGCAATGAGGATTACGAGGGGAGATGTGGCTGAAAGCCTAGGCGGACTGCCGCCCATAAAGATGCACTGCTCAAATCTGGCTGCTGACGGGCTGCACGCCGCCGTGAAAGATTATCTTCAGAGGCAGAAGGCTTAGACAAAATCCTGAAGAATCTTCAACAGACCTCTTCTAGAAACGCTTTCGCTTTTCTGATGTCTTCTATCTGTTGAGGACCGCTTATCTCACGCTCAATAGTCAAGGCTCCGGTATAACCCAGTGTTTTTAGTTTAGAGATGAGCAAAGGAAAGTTGGCAAGGCCTTTGCCTAGCGATGTTTCTTTGCCAAGTTCGTGCCCATTGGTTGGATACTGCCCGTCTTTCGCGTGAACGCCACGGACATACCTTCCGATTATGTCCAAGGCATCAACCGGGTTAGCCTTGCCGTACATGATAAGGTTAGCCGGGTCAAAGTTGACCCCAAGGTTATCCGCCGCCGTATCTTCAATCGTCCTAAGAAGTGTGACCGGAGTCTCTTGCCCAGTCTCAAACCAAAAGCCTTGTCCGTTATCTCCGCATAATCTAGCCACACCTCTAAGCACATCCACGAGTGTAACGTAGATTTTGTCGTTTGGGTCTTCAGGTATGAAGCCTACATGGGTTGTTATGCTCTCAACCTCGGCTTCGCGGGCGAAATCTGAAGCCTTCTTTAAGGCTTGTAGGCGCATCTTTCTTGTCTCTAGGGGGACGAGCCCGATTGTTCTTGGACCTTCAATGAAGTTCCAGACATACCTACCGGGCAGTCCAGCCCATATCGTTGTAACCTCAACATCATTTTCTTCAGCCGCTTCCCTGAGCTTTTGGGCAACATCATCGCTGTAGAGGTTAGCGTTCCAGCAGGAAACTTGGCATGTTGGAAAACCAAGTGTGTGAACCTTTTCTATCTCTTCCCGTGGCTCGCGTCGAAGAGAGACTATTAGACCTAGCTTAAGCCTCGCCATATTCTTATGCACCAATTCTTTGAAGTCTGTCAATGTTTCTGCTTTAAGAGGTTTTCCAGCGCATCACCTCTCTTTTTAGTGTCACGAGACGATTTTATAGTGACACTTTGAATTTTCTGTTCTATCAAAGCGGAAGAAAGTGAAACGGTGACAATTCAATATCCTCCAGGACTTATTGACCCATACCAATAGCATGTGACCTTCTCCGACATTCCAAACCGCGTAGCCTTCTAGCAGCAAAAGGAGTGTCTGAAGTCGTAACAAAAAGATTTTAAGAGCATGCCCAGTAGATTTCTAACCTGCGCGGCCGTAGTCTAGTTTGGTCTAGGACGTCAGCCTGCCACGCTGGTGACCCGGGTTCAAATCCCGGCGGCCGCACCAATTTTTAGGTTCAAAACCTTTTTATTCTAGGAGAGCTTGTTGATCTAGTGAGGCGAAGGAGTTGTCTGTCTCCTACCATCCGCGCTCTAAGTACCGATATCTACTAGAGGATGAGGATGTGAGGCGTTGGTATGAGAACCTTGCCCGTGGTTCACCAGCCGGTGCTGAGATCTACTTCCGAAGCCTAGGGAACTTTTGCCAACTCAATAACATAACTCCTCAAGAACTTGCACAGAAGCCGGTTTCAGAAATTGAAGATCTCCTTATGGACTATGTCACCTCTGCGCAGAAGAGGCATGCGGGCAGCTACATCCACAATACGGTCAAGGTCGTCAAATCTTGGCTTGCCCACAATGGAATCCAGCTCAAACGTAAGATAAAGATCACGGGCGCCCATGAGACGCCGACCCTCAAGGATGAACGCGTCCCAACGAAAGACGAACTGAGACGCATTTTCCTGTCCGGAAGCAAGCAGGCTCGTACAGCCTGTGCTCTCGTCGCTCATGCGGGCTTGAGACTGGAGACCCTCGGGAACTATACCGGTTATGATGGCTTAAGAATACGCGACTTACCCGAACTAGAGACCAAAGGTGCCGAGGTAAGCTTTGAGAAGATACCCACGATGGTTGTTGTTCGCTCGAGCATAAGCAAGGCCCGCCATCAGTACTTCACTTTCCTAACAGAAGAGGCCTGCGACTATCTCAAAGACTACCTGGAAGAACGCCTGAGAGACGCGGCGCAGCTAACGCCTGACTCCGCGATTGTTACACCGAAGTCTGCGCAGAAGCCCTTCATACGCACTGTAAACATCGGGGACATGATGCGACTAGCCATCAGAAGCGCTGGACTACAGTGGCGGCCCTACGTGCTAAGACCATACTTTGACACACAATTGATGCTTGCCGAGTCGAAGGGTTTAGTTCTTAGGGATTACAGGCAGTTCTGGATGGGCCACAAAGGCGACATTGAGAACCGCTACACGACGAACAAGCAGAAGCTTCCAGATAGCGTCATTGAGGATATGCGTGAAGCATATAGGAGAAGCCAAGAATATTTGCAGACGACCGTGTCTGAAACTGCAAGTGAAGAGAGGCTGAAAGAGGCTTTCAAAAAGCAGTTGCTTCTCGTTGCTGGCTTCAAGGACGAAGAGATAGAGAGGATAGACCTGGCCAACATAAGTGATGATGAGTTCCAGACACTGGTCAAGCAAAGATTACTGGGCGTCATGCAGAACAACGGGAACAGACAGAAGGTCATAAGCCTTGACGAGGTTGAACAGTTTATTTCCGAAGGATGGGAATTCGTAGCAGCACTACCCAACGACAAGGCTATAGTAAAAACTCCCTTCTAGCAGTATGGTTATACAGTCCAAACATGTTCTGATAATTGAGCTTATCTTGGCAATAGTAGAGGCATCAACTTGACTTCGTCAACTTCAATAGAAACAGGTCATATTGTGCGGAGAAATATTACGCGTAGTCGAGTTTGACGCCGAGGATCTTGGGAGTATGAGATAAAAGGACCGATAGGTCCAGCCAACAATAAGCCATTCACTTGAAAATGACGAAGGCCGAAGTGGGTTCGCTACCAACTTGATAGAAGAGATAGGTGACGGGTCTACCGGAGTAAACTTGAAAGTGGCCGGGCTTACCCTTTCGAAAGGTATTTCCAAAGTTCCTCGAACTTAGAAAGGTATTCTTCTGGATTCTCGAATCGAATTAGCATTTTTCCACTTGTTCCATCGTATATTACAGTCCTAGCAAAGCTGGTTAGAACGGCATACTTGAAGTTTAGATCTTCCGCTTGTTTTCGGAGCTTTGTCACTATCGTTTCATATCTATCGACACTTCCATATCCCAGTCTCTTAAACTCCAGAACAATATGAGGAGAACCATTCAATAATATGATGCAATCGGGAAAATCTAATGGTCTCTCTTCTGCAGGAAGAGCCCATCTATATTTGACGGGGTATCCCCGTTGTTTCACTTCATATACATCAAATATGTTCCATTCAAGGGCGCTAAGAAATGGTAGGATGAAGTTGGTAATCGTATCTTGCTCAGTGAAATCGTATTTTACACTTTGCTCAAATTTCTTGACCAAATCTTCAATCTTTCTTCTCGCCAATTCTTTTGAGGAGACACTCATCTTCACAGCCTCTGATCAATGTTTCAGCTAGAAACTGATCTAATGGATCAGCTTACTGACTCCCTAGTTTCGCTGGAAAACGTTTGGATTCGATTTCATTTGAGTCGCCCAGATAGTTGATCTCATAACCCTTAATCGCGATACGTTCTGACTCCTTCTCTGGTGCTCCATGATACAAGATGAGAATGACAAGGTATCTCTCAAACGGAAATCTGATTCCGGAAACAGCAACCGCAGACTCCATCTCTCTAATCACCCTGTCCCTTTCGCTGAGTTTAGGGGAAAATATCCCGATTTTCATGAAAGCTTTGATGTCAATTAGCTTGTAGAAATCTTCCATAATCGAGTTGAAGTCTTGAGAAAACTCCGATTCTAAGGCTAACTCCATCCAATAACCTCTCATACACTCGTCCTCAAAAGTCCAGCAAAGATCAACCATGTACTCATATGTAGGTTCTTCATCTAAGTCTAGGACGCCGTATTGAGGTTGAAGATAAACATGATATAGATATTTCTTACCTAATTGAGCAAAGAAGGTCAATATTTCCTTAGTCCACTGTGCCCAGTCTTTCTCCCAATCAAGTTTGAGAAAAGGAAAAACATCTATAAAACGTGAAAATAGAACTCGACTTGAACGTGCGTTGATGGTCTCTTCTTCTCTATTCATGTAATGTCGCCGATTGATCGATTGGTCGATTCCTAGTGGAATTCTGTATACATTGATGTAGGTCATCTAGGCTCTCTCGGATATTTGTCTCTAATGATCTTAAATCATCCTTAATTGCTTCTGAGGTATTCCCGATGCTGGTCAGCTTTGCCTTGATGCCGCGTATTGCATTCAGATCACTGCTTATTTTGCCAACGATCCCGTCTATACGTCTAACATCGATTTCTTTTTCAAACTGCTGGTACACCTCTAGTAGAACCCGCGTCCTAGCAACTTTGTATGCTACTTCCAACGGCAGCCCATCTTCCCCAAATGTGCATATGATCTTGTCTGGCGGAATCTCTCGATAGTTGCCTATGGGATCTGATATTTGCGACTCTGTGACAGCGACCGCGAAGTTCGCTCCTCTATTCTTAATAGCCTCATCGAGTTCTCCAAGCAATCCCTTCTGTGTGAGTCTAAGATTCTCGCCAGCCTTAGCCTCTACCACAATTCGCGGGGGAAACCCCTCGATTGCTGGGTCGCTTACAGTGACAAGAAAATCACCCTTCAGATTTCCAAGTTTTCCCTTTTCGGCTCCAACCCTCTCCACAATATCGTTGAAGGGGTTTGAGACAGATTGGAGAAAGACTTCGAGCGTGTCTTCGAACTCAAAACCTTTTTGTGTAGTCTTCCTGATGATCTCCTTCTTCACTATTCGTTCCTCTATCATGCTCTTTAAGCCAGCTAATTCGTCCATTATTTCCTTTCTCAGACGGGACATCGGAGAATCTTCTCTGTGTGGATCAAGCATGCTGTATACTTCACTGTCTTTCCCTACGATGTACGACTCTATTTTCTCTCGAAGCCTTCCTATTGGGCTGTTCTTGTTATCCATATCCAATATGTCACGGGTTAGTTTCCCCTTCTCCCCGAAAAGATCCTCAAGGCAAATCTCAAGTTCACCATTCCTCCCAAAGATCTTGTCGAGTTCGCCTCTCAATCCCTCTTTGCCGAGCTTCTCTTCGAGGATCTTGTCCAATTCAACGCAGAGTCCCTCAAATTTTCGCTCCACTAGGTCTATCTTTCCAGTTATTACAGCGTCTCTAAGAGCTAACGCACCAACCTTCAAGGCTCTTTTTACGAATTCAGGGCGTTCTGTTTCTCTTTGATCTGAGATTATCTCGAACAATTCTGGATCTCTTATTGCTAGCCCGACTATTCGAACCAGCTTTACCCTTTCATCCAGAATTACTGGGGATTCACCTTCTTCTTCAACCATTGGAGCGGCATCAATACTCTCTCCCAGTTCAGATTCCATATGAAACACATCCCTATTGTGTTAGTGTGATCACTCCCCAAACTAGCGGTGGTTCCATCTGGAATAAAGGACTTATGAATCACTGCTATAGATCGAAAATTCGCACAGACAGTTCTCTGTCATGAGTCTGAGAAGAACCAAGATATGCCAGAACTGCAATCAACGCCATCAATAAGATCAAAGCTCCACTTGTGAGGGCGAGAAGAATATGATAAGCGAGAAAGGTTGCAGTTGCGCTAGCCTCGGGCTACCAAACAAACTTCATACACCATTGCCGAAGCAAAAGTCTTATCAAACTGGTTATCTCTATACTATAAAAGAGCGGGTTGTAGCAACAAATATGAGAATTCGGAAGATTGAGATAGAGAATTACAAAAGTCTGAGAAATGTAGCGCTTGATCAAATAGGCGACCTCATTATCCTAATAGGAGTCAACAATTCTGGAAAAACCAGCTTGCTGGAGTTGCTGAATAGATTCTTCACCGAAATAGACATGACTGGAGTGCCATCGGGAATTGATAACTATTGTTGGTACGACGGTGACGTAGAAAGAGACATTAAAATAACTATCGCATTAGAGTTAGACAAACCAGAACTTGAAGAAGTATTCCCAGGTGAGGCTCTGGCCTTAATAAGGGAAATGAAACAACTCGAAAATGCGGTCAGAATGGTAACCATTTCAAGAAAAATAGTAAAACCACCCGCTGGATGGCAACCTCAAGATCTAAGATTTGGCGACATATTTGTCATGAAAAATGGTAAAATCGTTGCTCCTGCGGATTTCTTGCCAATCTCGTATAAACTTCAAGCTGTTCTTTTCAGCCCCGAAGCATCGAAGGATAACCTAACAGGAAATCGAATAATCTTGATTAGTCCACAAAAGAAAGCCTACCTTATGGGAACTTACGCAGACGTATTGGTAAGAGAGGGAAAGGCAGAAGTCATCAATGTCTCTGACAAAACAAGCGATTCGAAGGAATATGCTCGTAATGAGGGGTATGACCTTATAGAAAGAGAATTGACAGAAGTCGAATTGAGGTCCTTACAACCTATTACGCAACAGACTTTGCAGACCATTGTTACAAACCTTATAAGCAAACTCAAAGGGAGGTTTAAGTTAATACTTTCAGTTAGAGATTCATGGCCACAGAACCCTCTGGTTCGATCTACCTATCTCGATCCAGAAACTCAAAGCTTGTTTCGATCACTCGGAATCAGCGACGGCACAAGAGAAAGAAGGCGATGGTATGACATTAGAGCGGAGTTTAGAGCTGCTTTCAATGCAGAATTCGGAATTCACCCTAACTACCTTGCCACCGAGGAAGCTGACTTGCGAATACCTATCCAACACAGTGGTGGAGGAAATCAAGAGTTTCTGATTTTGATGCGTCATCTCAGCGAGGGGAATTTTATATTTGGTGTTGAGGAACCTGAACTTCATCTTCACCCTCAATTGGCAAGAAGAATTTTCGACATCTTAAAAAAAATATCAAGAGATAACCAGATGTTTCTATCGACACATTCCACAATTTTCGTTGACCAAGCAGAGCTCGCTAACACATGGATTGTCAAAAAAAGAGGAAAGGAAACGAATGTTGATAGAATAAGAAGCGATGAAGACCTCAGAAGGATTCTTTTTGAACTCGGTGTTCGCCCTAGTGACATCTTCTTCTCTAATGGCGTAATCTTCGTGGAAGGCCCTTCTGATAGGGATGTATACACCACATTAGCAGAAAAGATTGGCATTGACTTCAGGAAAATGCAGATCGCCATCATCCCGACTTATGGAAAAAGTTCGGGCAAATATCATTTGAAAGTCTGGACTGACTCCGCTAGAAATGCTAATATTCCGTACTTTATGGTGCTTGATAGGGGCGCGGAAACAGAGGCGAAAGGGTTAGTAGCAGACGGGGTACTCATCCCCGACCAGAATTTATTTATACTTAAGAGAGGATCGTTAGAGGCATATTATCCGCCGGAAAAATTTGTTAGCGCATGTGAAGAGGAATATGCCATACAGCTGACTCCCGATGAGCGGAAAGCCGTGGAGAGCAGAGATTCTAAGAAAATTGAAGAGATGCTGAGAAACAAGGGGATAAATCCTGAGGGTTGGAAAGTTCTGATAGGGCGGAGAGTCAGCCAGAACATGAACGCCAGAGAAATAGACGACGAAATCAAAAGGATATTGGAAAGACTCAGAACACAGCTGTCACTATCTTAAACGCTATATGCGGCGTTTGAGTGCAAGCTATGCCCAAGGATCAGCAACTGAGAAAAGTCTCACTTGACTGCGGATTTTTGCTACATATCACAATTTCGGTGTTTATCGTCTAACTTCTATTATCGCATTTTTGATTGTTTGGCGAAGTTGCAAGCAACGATGAATACTTGGGCGCGCAAATCTATCATGCCCGTTTTCAATAATTCTACGAATCGACGATCGTTCCGATAAGCACAGTTGTCAGAAAGAAATCCCTCAAATAACCCTCTATAAGGTGTCTCAGGCTTAGACGGCACTAAACAACAATGATTCCGCCAGCAGCTTTTCAAACATAGCTCGGTTTCTTCCAAAATAGACAGCCCTCTCCTCTCTCCCCGGTCTCCGGATCCTTTAGAACAACGCGGATTTGACTATAATCCAAGCCCGTCTGTTGTTCGGGCAAAGATGTCTGGATTACATAGCCATACATTGATTGATCTTCACCGATTGCCTCCTTCACCTTGTCTAGCTCGAAAACTTTCACAGGCTGGTTGTCAATGGTAGCATCTACATCGTCCTTTGTCAACTTTGGTGCGATATCGATCACCTTCAAAGACTTCAACTCGTCTCTGGAAGCAGGGAACCCGACCCCGAAACATCGTGATAACTCCCTTGCTCTTCTGAGACTCATAGGCCGGAAATATATCTGGACGGATGGCATCGCTCCCTGAGGTATCCACGCATTGATTGCATACACTTCAAGCCCATCGATGCGCGGATTGATCTCTAGGTTCTGATAGGCAAAGATGTTCCACGCCCAGTATTCAAGGTTCTCCGTGGCGTAGTCCTTGCAGGCATACATAGCGATGTAAGTTCCCTCGTCGACCTCGAGGCGATATCTCCCCTTTGCATCAGTAATTGTCTGACAGATGGTTTCGAAACGCTTGTTCTTGATCTCCACCGCAGCTCCTTCTATTGGATTGCCATCGAAGTCAGTCACATTCCCATATATCTCAATCACTTAAGACCCCCGAGACTGAGTGTACACAGATAAATGTAGAATCCCATAGCAATAAAATATTCGCAGAAAAGTGAGAATCTGCTTCTCTGGTGATCGTAGTTACCAGGAGCTTCTGCTTGCTTGCTCATACCTCTCAGATTATGCGAGGCTGATATTGAATCACGGAGCAAGGCAGGGCAGTCTGAAGGTTCCTTAAAGGCCTTCTACTATGAGTCGTACGTCCTTCGTGCACAAGTCACTCATCCCCTCGTTTAGCTAGCTGTCTGAAGCTACTTGATACCGCGTGCGGGGGCGTGAATTAAGCGGAAATCTATGTTCGTTCTCCATAACTCTTATAAGAAATCGACATCGATCACTTTCGTGGCGATGGATAGGCGCTCAGTGGCCAGGGCGTCTCTTCTGCATCTCGGATCACCAACCGGATCGAAGAAGAGAAGTGGGGAGATGTGTCTCCATCGCAAATCGGGAGGCTGGTGATCTCTGAAGCGGTCCATAAGCTTCTGTACGGAAGAGCCCGAAGTGGAAGATCCGGTGCCGGAATATCTGTCATACTGCTTTCGTCTTTGATGGTTTCCGCTATTTTTAGATCTGTTTGTGATCAATCAGGAGGAAATCATGCTGAGTTTTCTCCATTAGTATTCACTGATGGTGAAGATACCCAGACTTTCGGCGGCATCATCTCAGCAAACCGCATTCAGGTGAGATTTGCTGGGATACAGCTAGCAGTTGAATGCGATATCGTCATCACACAGTTAGTCAACATAACGAACGTAGGCCGTTCAGACTGCACTCTGGAGATCTCTGTTGGTGCCGAAGATTTCGGAACCGAGCTTTCCTCGCTGAAGATATACCTAGTCTCGCCTTCTAGGACAGAGACTTTGGTCGTAGAGCTTGATGATTCAGGCAATGTCATCACGGAGAATGTTCCAGTCAATATACCTCAGAAAGAAGAATGGACCATAAGACTTATGGGTCACTACGATTCAGGAACCCCTATATCCCAAAGCAACGGTCTTACTCTGCACTTCAAAGTGGCATGGTAGAATAGAGGCAGAGCCATTTTCGCTTGCTATGGTCGGCGCGCTATCAACTATTTGGAATATCTCTCACTTATCTCTCACTTTCCATCCTTATTATTGCTTTCCCCATATCCCCATATAAGAAGAGGTGCGACTCTCTGATTGCGATTGGTTGTCTGGCGTTTCCATATCTGTTGTGGAGAGAACGTTTCGAAGTAAGGCGGAAGCTATTCGACATAGAATAGCTGAGGTTGTCGCAGAACGTTGGGTTACTATTTTGGATTACCTCAGCCTAGAAGGCGATCTGCCTGAACTAAGTCTGAGCTACGGCAGGGCCAACATCTGCGGATAGTAATTGCCTCCGACATGGAACACTAAATCGAGAGTAGTCCCGGCTTCAAAGCAACCTATCTCGATATCAATATATACTTTTGCTTTGTGGAGTAATTAACTTTTTCTGTCTTTGCTTGGTTATTTCTTGGTGGTCAGGGTGAGGGAGGAGTGTCTGTGGACTGGCAGAGTGTTGATGAGAGGCTTGTTAAGCGTGGGGAGCTGTTGCTTAGCCTCGATTTTCTTGAGAGTTATAGCCATGAGTTGAAGCGTATGAACCGTGGGAAGGTTGGACGCCCCTATATGCTTACAGAAAGGTATGTTGAGTTCTTGTCTGTTGTCCGTTACCTTTTCGTTTTTCCTTACAGGCAGCTTGAAGGGTTCGCCCGTGCTTTGAACAGGCTTGTTCCAAGGCTGCCTTCAGCAGACTATTCCGGTCTAAGAAGGCGTATACTTGACTTGGACCTTTCACTATACGAGCCTCTGAAGCTTTCTGATGAACCCATAGTCATTGCTGTGGACTCGACTGGAGTCCGCGTTCACAAGGCTGGAGGATGGGTTGAAAGGGTGCATGGAAAGAAGAAACGTTACGTCAAGATTCACTTGGCTGTTGATGTGGAGACGAAGCAGGCCTTGGCAATGCTGGTCACTACAGATGGCACGCATGACTCCAGAGCATTCCCAGAACTGTTGAAGAAGACTGAAAGATGCGGAAAGGTTTCCAAGGTCATTATGGACGGAGCCTACGACAACTCAAAGGTTTACAAGATGTTGGAGCAGAAGGAGATAGAAGCAGTAATCAAGCCGCGCCGGAACAGCCGCCTAGACACTCCTTCAGAACCCCGGAGAAAGGCGGTAACTCTCTATAAACGTTTAGGAGACAAACAATGGACAAAACTCAAGGACTATGGGAAACGCTGGAGTGTGGAGACAGCGTACTCCACCTTCAAACGAACATTCGGAGAGTACTGCATGGCAAAAACCATGAAAAACATCACAAAAGAACTCACAGCAAAAGCATTCATCTACAATATGCTCATAAACCTGTGAACGAGAGAAACGGAAAAGAGAGCAAGGAAGACACAAAAGCCACCAAGCTAACACTCAAAAAGAAATAAACCAACACCTAGAACATAATTACTCCACAAAGCATACACTTTCACTGACGATCCTGGCCTAATTCTTTGCCCAAGACCTCTCACTACTGCAGACCCGGATCCTAGCAGAGGGCTTATTGAGACACTTTGCATTGTCACATCAACAGATCCAGAGTTCTTCAATTCAACCGTTATTGCGTAGTGAGTTGCATTTCTGACTGCATAGCAACTGGTTATCTCAACCCTCTCAAATTCTGGCACAGTAAACCATTCTGGTACGGTGATAGACTGTGTGAGGTCATTCCCGGCAGAGGTATGCAATCTTAACTCTACTAAGGAACCAGGTTGAAAATGGAATTCCGATTCTGATAGGGAGAGTTCGATCTTTATTGAAGAATTACAAGGTATCAACAAGCCTCCAAGATATTCCCTTGCGACTATACCGTTTGCGACAATATATTCTAGTCTAGCATCCGCTGTACCATTATTCTCAACCCAAATGTTCAAGTATAGTGTTCCACTTTCACTCAGTTCAGAGCTGATGCTTGCTATCTCCAGCTTCTCAGTTCTAACTACACCTTCCCATAGGAAACCTAGCCAGTATCCTGCACCAACAGCCATTGCTGAGATCGTCACCAGCATAATCAGCACTCCGTACCCTTTCACTTCAAACCCCTTCCTTCTAGAACAGCAATGTATAAGAGGCTTATGAACAGCAGATATGGTTTCCTAGTGGAACCACTTATGCCTGACATACTCCAGCTTGAGCTATCTGGCTTTAGCTTGCTCCATCCTAAGGAGATTACGGATCAACTTCCCCACAAAGCTTTCAAAGCTACTATATTGTCGAGATATCCTTGGTAACGCTCTTCCATCGAGCTCAAGGATTCTTCTACATAATGGCTCAGATCGGGATCGTCTTTCAAGGCCAAGAGGAACTGCCTCTGCTCATCTGGCGCCTCGAGGTGTGGCCAGAGGAAGATGACCGTTTCAGTGATGCGGTTCAACTGCTCCTTCCAGAAAGAAGGGTCTCTCACCAGAGAGGATTCACGCAGTTTCCTGGTTATATCTCTAAGTTCTTGCCCGTCAGATCCCTTTAGTGTATCGTACACCTGCTTGCTAACTATGGATAGTCCTGAAAACGCAAACCGGAGTCTAAGAACAACAGTGCCCCTCACTCCCTTCTTCTCGAAATATTCCCACTTACCAAAGACCAGCGGCAGAAAGCCTGCTTGCGTTCTCGCGACCTCATCAAGAAACTGCCACGTCTCCTCATAGTACATTATACCAACAAGACCGATAAATGAAAGATCATAATACTCAACCTTGATCTTCCAGTTCCTGGCTGATTTCTCCTCTTTGGTTACGCGGGCAAAACCGTTTTTCAATAGATCCCGCATGTTTTCATGAATGTTTGAATATGCCTTACCCAGACCTTTTGCGATCTGCCATTTGTTGCTTTCTCCGTGAGTTGCCAGATACAGCAGGATATTGCGTGCCGTTATCTCTCGTCTTCTATTCAAGGAGCAGTCTTCCTCTGGCTCTAGGTGCGTTAGTATCTCAAATTTCGATACTATCGTACATATAGATATTTATGCCTTATAAGCCTTACCTATTCGCGAGGTACGCTGGCTGTGGCAAAAGCTCTATCGGTACATAGATCTCGCTACATAGACTTGAGAAGGCTAAAGGAATTTGCTTTAGAAAAGCTTCCAGACAGTTCCACGCTTCGCCACGTCCTAGTAGCAGAAAAAGACAGTCTGGACGTGGGGGAATTCTTTGCCAAGATCGATGTATGGTTGAAAATACTTCGAAGGGAAAAGATATGAAAGTGTCTTTGATGCACGAAACGCTTAGCAAAGGATGTCTGCCGTAAAGGAGGAGAAGAATAGAGGCGACGGTCTATGAGCAGGGTTCGTGACGGAGGATACATCTGAATTTGTGACCAAGCCTGCCCAAATACTTCCTAGACTATGACGGAAGACGAAAATTTGCCACGCTACTCCAAACCCAAAGGGGATCGTCATTGACTGACACTGACGAGAAAAGGGAATATTTACATATTCCCCTTTTGAGCCTGAGGCAGCAGGTATTCAAGATTTTAGAGAAACACCATGACCTCAAGCCCAAAGAGCTATGCAAAATCATGGACTTAGACTATGCATCTCGCGGCGGAACAGTCAAAGAATATAGGAAGCAATGGAAGAGGGAATACAAGAATAGGCAAGCCCTAAAATGCCTAAGTTTTCACGGTGCTACAGGGTGGATCTATGCTTTGAAGAGTATTGATAGGAAGGCTGCCTTGGAGAGTAAGGTTTGGCAGCAAACAAGGGCAAGGAATAGATATTTGCTCTGCAAGGTTGAGGGGCTTGGGAGGCTTGAGTGGTTTGAGACAGGTAGGATTAATATTAGGATTAGGAAACCTGCTACTTGGGGAAGGGTGAAGCAGCTCTTGGCTTACGGTTTTACTTGGACAAATTTGATTAAGGATATTGATGTCTTTGATCTTTGGGCGAACTCTGCAAGAAAGAAAGGTTCTCATCTTGTCTATGACACGGGAGAGAGATTACCCTATGCAAAGATTGATCTTCTGAGGGAAGACCTGGGAGTCGTTGTCAAGACCGGTGACATGTCACATCCAACAAGCATAGAGATAGAGTTTCATTATCCAGACTGGGCTGAGAGAAATGAGGTTTTGATGCAGCAGATTTCCAAGGCTCTTGACCTGAACAGCCAGCAGATT
>Ga0315312_1001329_pt1 | contig 19837 bp, 15 predicted proteins | sample TDP7_MG_FD_203629 | JGI IMG/M metagenome (GOLD analysis project Ga0315312, IMG submission 203629) | Freshwater sediment microbial communities from Lake Towuti, South Sulawesi, Indonesia - TDP7 | ecosystem: Environmental > Aquatic > Freshwater > Lake > Sediment | place: Indonesia: South Sulawesi... | reverse complement strand
ATATTTGGACAAGAGACCAGCAGCCGGCACAGCGGTGTCATTCATTCCGGCGTCTATTACCTGCCCGGCTCGCTTAAAGACCGACTCTGCGTCCGCGGGCGCCATCTCCTTTATGACCTCGGCGCCGAGTACAGCATCGGACACAAAAGGATAGGCAAACTCATCGTCGCCACTGACAAAAGTGAAGTCGAACAACTATATACGTTGATGGCACGGGGTAAGGAGAATGAGCTTTCCGTTTGGCACCTCGTCATTGGTGTACAGACTGCGATAACTCGTCGCCGCCAACTGCTGGCAGTTTCTTGCTTCAATATAGAAAACCTGTTTCCAGTAGGGGGTTGTCGGCTAGATTTCTAGGTTATGTTAACTCATCCCGCGGGCTCCACCGAGAAAATCAGCGACTACGTCCTTAGCGAAAGCCATTGATGAGGTAAACGCTGGGGAAATCGGATTTAGAATGTGAAGAGAGTCAACATCCCGGAGCACAACGTAGTCCATGACCAGTGTCCTAGTCGGCCAGTGAATAAGCTGGGGACGGATGCCCACATGTTCAGTCTCCATAAGATCTTTTAGCTCTAGGTTCGGCACCAGTTTTTTCGCCTCTTTGAAGACAAATCGCTTTAGATATTTTCTGGGCTCGGTCAGAGCAACCTTGAGAAACGAGCGATTCTGAAACATTAATACCAAGTCCCGGGCTAGAATCTCCGCTGTTTCCCATCCCCATTTCTCAAATACCCGGTAATTTTCTCGGCCGAAAGCGGGCATCGCCGTAGGGCCAATCAGGACTTCACCTTCGGCAATTCTGGTGAAATGGACTCCCAGAAAAGGTGTTCTCAAGTCAGGAACAGGATAAATATTCCCCCGAACAAGGTGAGTTCGGTGAGAAATCAGCTTCTTGTATGTTCCTCTGAAGGGTAGAAGGCGGTATTCGCCCGCTAGGCCGAACTGATGAGCAATGCGGTCAGCATAGGAGCCGGCAGCATTGATGAATTTCTCAAAATGTATTACTCCATGCGAAGTTCGCACCCGATGCTCGCCAGCAGGTGCAGTGAAAACAGCATTATACCAGATGGTAGCTTTCCTTGACTTTGTTATCTCCTCTGCCAGGGCGGTTAGTACTTCAATCGGCCGAATGACTGCGGTATCAGGTGAAAAGAGAGCCTGCTCGCAGTCAGCGGCATATGGCTCAATCTCATGAAGTTCTTTATTATCAATCAAAAGGGCGCGTGCTCCACAAGCGTCAGCGCGACGTTTCAGGTCTTGAAGCGCTTCAAATTCGGCGGGAGTTGGTGCTAGAATCACTTTGCCTGACTCTTTTAGCGTGAGTCCCTTTTGCCGGCAGAATTCTTTCATCATCCGGTTTCCCTTAACGCAGAACTTCGCCTTGAGTGAATCCGGTGTGTAATACATGCCGGCATGAAGCACACCACTGTTCCGCCCACTGGCATGCAAGCCCGGGGAGGATTCTTTCTCCAGAATCAAAATGCTTTCGGCTCCCTGTTTAATAAGCTCGCGGGCAATAGTGAGCCCAGTAATGCCGGCACCAATAATCAAGACCTGATACTGATCGTGTTTCATTGATATCCTCTCTTATGAAGTCGCCATTTTATGATAAGGTAACATTCCTGCAACGTCAAACTTCTGTCAGTCCAATCAAGGCGGTTATTTGAACGGTCAGATGCGGCTCGGACCCAACGTCTGCTACATCGGTGGACTTGATTATACGGTAAATACCCGCAGTAAATTGCCCTTCTATGAGTCCGCCCGAAAAATTCTGCCTTTCATTGAGCTTGATGATTTAGAGCCGGAGATGGCAGGCATCAGACCCATGCTCCAGGAACCAGGCGGTAGCTTCAAGGACTTCGTTATCAAAGAGGAAAGCGAAAGAGGTCTGCCCGGATTCATCAACCTCATTGGAATTGAGTCGCCAGGGCTGACTTCTGCACCCGCCATTGCCGAATATGTAAGACAAATGGTGGACAGTCATCCGGAATAGCAGAAACGATTTATGACGCCTACTTCTTCACTTCCAGAAGCTCAATAAGAATGCTTTCCGGGCTGACAAAGAAGGCTATCTTGGTCTTCGGGTTAATCTGAGTAATTTCCTGGGCGAACTTGACTCCCTTTGCCTTTAACTCCGCTACGGTCTTCGCAATGTTATCCGTCCTAATCCCGAAATGCTCCAACCCACAGCCATCAGGGAGCGTATTGGGGACAAGGAGCTTGGCTCTGGGGTTAGTTATTTTGATTGACGCCCCATCAAAAGAGAGGGATACAATCGTCCGCCCATCGGGTAGTGTGTTCACGCTTTCTTTTCTGGCAAAGCTTTTGTCATAAAATTCCGCCGTTTTCAGTGGGTCCTTGCTTACCAGATGAACATGGTCAAACCAGTACTTCGCCATAGACACCTCCTATCTGACTGAAGTGAGCATCTTAATTGTGCATTGTAGCAGACAGGCACGCGGGAAGGCAAACCAAAGCATTTTACCATGCCCAGGGCTAACTTTTGCGCAGGATTGGCGGTGAGATTTTGTAGTACTCATTCTGGCAGGGTAACCCCTCAGCAATATAGAGCGCTGGCTCATCCAAGTCCATTATCATAGAAAAGAGGGTCGTCCACTGCTTTATCCCTTCCGCCTTGGGGTCAGTGTGTCGGCAGATAGATTGCGGATAACTGAAATGGTCGCTGAAGACGCGCCGGAAGCTATCCACATCAATATGCCCCCTGTCCGGTTCCAGAAGCTCGCGGGCACGATGGTAACGGAACAGGGTATCGGGGTATAGCTGCTTTATTATGTCAGACATATCGGCGCGGTTAGTCAGGGCAAGAAAGTGATTGCTGTGGGTCAGAATGCCCCCTTCGGGATAGACACAACCAACATCAACCGGCGAGACCTCAAGGTCAATCGCGCCACCACCCCTCGCGGCAATAGCATAATTCCCGGAAAAAGTAACCTTAGCCTGCAGGACAGCACAAAGCGACTGAGTAAAATTTTCAGCGTTAAGAATGCCCCGCATCATGAGAAGAAATGGCACCGTTGCTCCGAAGCTGTCCCGGCTTGACGCCAGACCGTTAAAGCAGACCCCGACTCCTGTCGAATTTATCCCGCGGTGTGCCAGAATCCCCGCCTCCGTCTCGGTAACCACGTTGGGACCATTTTCCCGCTCTTCCTCCAGGATTACGTTTAACTCCTGAAATCGGGGTAACCAGTCCCAGTTTTGCCCAATGATAGTGTGTCCCTCTCTGGTCACCGCGGGCAAAGCCACCACTGAGGTACACTCACCACCAATCTCTGGGAAACCAAACCCAAAGCTGGAATTAATCTCATATCGGGCGTTAATCGCCACCACCTCTTCAAGAGACAAGCCTGCCCCCTGCGCAATCCCCTCCAGTTCCGCCATTATTTCCGCATCATACTCACCGATAACTGGAATTAGCTCTTGGCTTTTCTTTAGCATCTCAGAACGTTGGGCTCCCCAGAGAGTCCGCCACATATCAAAGTAGACTACCACATTTCTTCTTATCAGCTTCTGAGCCTGAGAGCCGTACTGCTGACCTCGGTCAAAGGCTTTGCCCTTAGTTGAAATCACCGGTAGTTTTCCGGTAGCCATCTGTCACCTCCTCAACGCGGGTCTTTTTAAGGATACGTCGGGTAGAGGCTCACAGTCAACAGAAATATTTGCCTATTTATAATAGGTTGAGGAGTTAGAAATAACCTAAATTTGGCAGGGTTATTTTTAAGAATCTATGCTGGCTATGCCCTTGCGGATGGCATATTTTATCAGTTCAGCTCGATTACGCAGGTCAAGTTTTTTCATGACCTCCATGCGATGCCCGTTGACTGTCTTGAGGCTGACACCCAGTGAGTCGGCGATTTCCCGGCTGGTTTTTCCCTCAGCAAACAGCTTAAGAACCTCTTTCTCTCTTGCCGTCAGGCTTTGATATGGGTCATCTTCTGCGGCGTGCAGATATTCCTTAATTATGGCTACCGCTGCGGAAGGGTAGAGAAAAGAGCCTCCCTGGTGCACCGAACGTATGGCAGAGATTAGTTCAGAGCCCAGAGCCTTTTTCGGCAGATAACCGGCTGCACCCACCTTAATTGCCGATACGATGTATTCCCGGTTATTGTGCTGGGTCAATATCAGTACTTTTGATTTGGCGCTCTTCTTCACTACGCGGCGCGTCGCTTCAATACCATCTATTCCAGGCATCCCGATATCCATAATGACCACATCAGGAGCCAGCTCCAGTACTTTCTCCACCGCCTGATTACCTTCCTCCGCTTCCCCCACTATCTCCATATCACTGTGAACACCAAGCAGAGCCCGAATACCATCGCGCAAGATAGCGTGGTCATCGGCAACCAGTATTCTTATCTTGTTCATCAGGCACCTCCTTAAAGGGGGATAACGATATTTATTTCGGTACCACGACCTGGCTGGGACTTAATGTCCAACACCCCGTTCAGAAGACCAATTCTCTCCTTCATACCAAGCAACCCCAACCCACGTGGTCTATCCCTGGCACCGATAGCTTCATTAACGTCAAAACCCTTGCCATCATCCCAGATATTTACGGTGATACGGTTCCTTTCAAAACGCAAAGTAATACCGGCGTGTTTGGCGCGGGCGTGCTTGGCAATATTGTAAACGGCTTCTTGAATAACTCTGAAGACGGTTGTCTCCACTGGAGTTGGCAGTCTTCTTTTGCGTCCGGTGGTCTTGAAACTGACCTTGACACCAGAAGCGCCTAGGTTATTGTCCAATAACCAGTGAGTTGCCGCCACCAGCCCCAAATCATCTAGCAGCGACGGGCGGAGTTCGTAAATTATTTTATGTATCTCATCCAGCATGTTGACCGATAGTGCCTGGGAATTTCGCAGAATGGTCTTTATCTTGTCGGCGCTAAGAGGTAACAAGCCGACCGCCGCTTCAAGATTTGCCGTCAGACTGGCGAGAACCTGACTCGTTTCGTCGTGTAGTTCGCGGGCGATTCTTTTCCTTTCCTCCTCCTGAATTGAGAACATGTCCCGCAATAACTCCCCGCGAATTTCTTCCTTTCGCCGGACTTCCTGGTGCAGCTTGGCATTCTCAATGGCAACAGCGATTTGCCCAGCAATGCTCTCCAGCAGTCGCACATTTTCTGGTGAGAATTTGTGGGCTTCACGACTGGCGATGTTAAGGACACCGAGAACCTTGCCTTTGTAGCTTATCGGGACACTGGCAAATGACCTCAGCCCTTCCATGCTGATGAGGTTGGGGTGGGCGGCACGGGAGTCTACCGAGATATCCTCCACCAGAATAGCCTGCCCGGTCTGGGCGACTCTTCCGGCGATACCTTCGCCCAGTCGGCAGCATACCCCCTGAACATATTGTTCCGAGAAGCCGCGGTGGACTCGGTAACAAAGCATCTCTTTTTCGGCGTCAAAAAGAAGTATACCACCGATGTCCACCTTTATTATTTGAAGAGCCTTGTCCAGAGCGCTACCCAGAGCGGTATCCAGGTTAGACAAGTCAGGCAGGCGGCTCAAGACTTCCGACACGGAAAGTAGCGAGGATAGTTCTCTTGTCCGCTGCTCCAGCTCACCATAGGAACTGCCAAGCTTGCTCCTCATACCTTCAATGGTTTGGGCGAGGATGCCGACTTCATCTTTCCGTGATACCGTAATCGGGTGAGTCAGGTCCCCTTCGGCTATTCTTTGCGAAGCCGCGGTGAGGAAGCTTATCCGGCGGACGACGTCACGGGTAATTATCGCCACAAAAATTAAGGTCAGGGTGGCTAGTCCTGCCCCAAAGAGGAGTAGATTTTGCTGCAGTTCACGGATAGGAGCAAGGGCTTCTTCTTCCGCCTGACGGATAACGACGCCCCAACTGACGCTGGATAAGGGAACAAAGGCGATGATATCTTTCCTTTCTACCCTTTGAATTGGTTCATGACAGGTATGACAAAGCCCACGGGTTGGTTTTCCGGCAGCAATCAGCGCAGCAAAGCGGCCACTGTGGTCGCTCCTCTCAAACGGAGCTAACTTAGGTCCAGGTTCAGTCCGGGCGACAACCACCCCGTTCTGGTCCACAATCTCAACGTAACCGGTCTGCCCCAGTCTTATCGGCTGAATGAAGCCGCCAATGCTTGACTGGGCTGGGTCAATAGCCACCACAAGGGAAGATTTTTCCTCACCTTGTGTCGGACAGGTAAGTAATACCACCGGGGCATGATTGCACGGTGCCGAAACCAGCCCCGAAACACTCGCTCTGTCCGCTCTCAAGTTTTGATTGACATACACGGAAACATCCCTGCCCACTAACGTTGGGTTAGCTGGCTCACACCAGATAATCTGCCCCTGGTTATCCAGAAAGTAAATACTGTGAGGGTAGATTGACAGCCGGGAGTAGGTCTCCTTAAGCGTGTCTATCCTGTCCTGTAGTTTGTCATTGACGCGGTCAACTTCTGCGGTCTGAACGGTATTTTTCAGCACATCCAGAGCGTGCCCCAGCGCTTCATCCAGATAACTGGCAACGAGGCGGGCAGTGGTCATTCGCTCTTCCAGCATTGCTTCCGTAGCCTGGTTCACCGCTCGTATACCCAGGAAGCTGGATATGCCAATTCCCAGGACCAGCCCGACTAAGGTCAGGAGGGCAATCTTTTTTCTCAGGGCGAGGTCAGTCAGGAATTTCATCTTCTTGCCTCCCTCGAGCCAGAGCCCAAGAGGATCCGAGAAGAACCATTGAATAGCCTCCTCAGGTTTGTCCGCCAAGACACCGCTTCAACAAAGCCACCATAATGAAAGCAAAGGGAACAGTAAAGGCAATACTCCTCCTCACCTCAACCCAAAATTCAAGTTACGTTCTCTCTTCAATCCTACTTTGCTACTGGATGACAGGTTAGGCAGGTTTCATTGGTGCGTCCCGCATGGTCGGCGGGATTAGGTTTGACACCGCTGGTTCCGTGACAGAGCAAACAGTCAGCCCGCCCCTCAAGGGTATGTTTCAGTGGCTTACCCACGGCAGTCGGAGCTGGTGCAGGAGACGGCGTTGGTGATGGTGCCGGTGCAGGAGCTGGGGCTGGTTTAGGTGCTGGTGACGGACTTGGTGCTGGCGTTGGAGACGGAGCGGGCGCTGGTGCTGGTTTTGGCGCCGGTGCGGTAGTCCCTCCCCCACACGCCGATAGTAACAGAACAAGGACAATAATTACTGTCAGACTTATTATTAAGACCGCTTTTTTATTCATCTATTGACCTCCTTCAATTAAAGTAAAATCGTGGGCTCTTCCGGCTGCAAAATAACTCCAGGAAGAGCCCACCTTCATGACCTTATATTTTTACTTCAAAGCACCTATTGAAGCATCCAGAACATCACGGGCAAAGGCTGGATTGTGTATTCCTTCACTGCCATCCCCGTGAATCAGGAAGTAGTTCCACCCCACCTTTACTAGGACATCGGTGATTGGAATCAGGGCGGTGGTAACATTGGTGGTGATGTCGCCTAGCTGAACCTCCGCTTCGGTAAGCGGCATGGTGTGAGGCGACTCACCCGTCGGCTTGTAAGTTACGGTTACCGGGGTCTTGAACTTGAAGATAAAGCCCTGTTGCCCGTGAGGTTCCGTGGGTTCAATGGCGGCAATGTTCTCCTTGGCGATGACTACAGGTTCGCCCTTTATGTCGTAGGACTTGCCGTTGTACTGGTGCGGTGTGTAATCTTTGATTATTATCTGAGCAGGAAGTTTGCTCATCAGATAGGCGGACATCTTTTGGGCAAGCTTGTGAGCTTTGTCCTCAATGGCTACCTGAAGCGCCTTACCATCCAGGGCAGCACTATGACAGCTAGCACAACTGACAAGGCTGGCTTCAAAGGTATGGTTGGTGCCGGAGAGCCGGTAACTGAGTTCCGCTGGCGGCGGCGTTTCCTCAAGATGACAGGTGGCGCAGGTATTCTTGATGAGAGCATGAGGTGAACGCTGTCCCTCAGTAACGAAGTAAGCGTTCTCACCCATCAGCACATCAGCCTGGGCGGCAGTATGGGGTGCTGAGTAGCTGGTAGGCGGCTTAGAATCGTTGTGCAGACCATTTCTGGTGTTGTGGCAGGTCATACAGAGAGCGCCCATACCAACATTCTTCGCCTGAAATCCGGCAGGCAGAAGCGCAGTATCGCCGGTGATGCGGACAGTGGCAGTAGTTGGCTCGCCTGAGACTGTGCCCTGCTCATGCGGGTCGTGACAGACAGCACAGGTCTGAGGCTGGACGGCGTCTTTAGTAAGCCCCAAAGCTTTCAGTTCGTCAACAGTTGCGTCGCCTTTAGCACCCTGGATTCGCTTGGTGAGGTCAGCCTGCTTTATCCAGGTAAGGAAGCCCTGACCAGAGTGACAGCGACCGCAATGGTTAGCCGAAGCGCCGCGGTTTTCCACCGTAGCCTCTATAATTGCCGGCTCGTAATTGCCATGCCCGCTCTCTTCCCACTGCTGGAAGCGCGCGTGGCGCGGCGGCTCACCGTGACAGGTGGCACAAACGTCAGAGGAAAGACTAACCCGCGCTGCATCAACGGCTTTGTTCGGGTGGAGAGTGCTGTCATTGTTCGGACCGTGGCAGTTTTCGCACTGGATATTGGTAAGGGTGGCTGACTTGGGGAACTTAGTCACCGTGTTCGCCCAATTTTTCGGACTGGGTTTATTAAGCATACCGGCTTTCAGGAAATCGGCGTAATCTGGGGCATCATCAAAACCACCATTGCTGACCATTTTGTCAAAGCCAACGGTATGACAGGAGAAACAGCCTTCTCCATAGTGGGTACTGGTATTTAAGTTTTGAGAGAAAATTTCCGCATGTCCGGATACTTTCCAGGTGGTAAACTGGTCGGGGGCGGTCTTACCATCATGGCAGGCAGTACAGCCGGTGCTAAGCGGACGCCCTTTGTCATCCAGACCACTGATACCGCCAGACCAGGTACCGGCATAGACGTCAATTGTCGCGCCGCTGTTCTTTTCGGCAGCGGTGTATTTACCAACTACATCCGGGGTAAAGGATGGGTTCTGGTCTGAGGGATTGTCTAGAACAGCTTTAGAGCCACTTGGAGCTGACAAAGTCCAGTTATAAGCACTCTGCTTTTTGCCATGTAAGAGCACGGGGAGTCCTTTTGGCACATCCTGAATACCCGAGCTGATGACATAAGGCAGGTGCGCCGAAACGTTAACCGTATCGCTATAACTGCCGCTAGAAGTAGTTACGGTTACCTTAAAGTTGGCTGTCTCAGCGGCTTCCAGGGCGTGGGGATTGATTGCCTGGACAGTAAAGCGGTCCAGCATCTTAATTCCCTTGATAAGCTGAGCTTTGTAGGTTTTGACGTCACCAAGAGTAATCTTGGCAGTATCGGTATCAGCACCGCTTATCGTCGCCGTCACACCTGATACCTGCTCCCATTTGTAGGACTTTACCGTTGAGCCGTCGCTTATTTTCACGGCAGCTTTAATAGTAAAGGTGCCACCTGGTTCTCCCGTCTGGTCGGTACCTGCGTCTACTGCCACCGGAGCCGGTGGTGCGGGTGGAGTTGCTGGAGTGGCGGGTGTGCCAGGGGGACCGGGAGGTCCAGCCGGGCCAGGTGGACCAGCAGCACCTGGCGGACCGGGCGAACCAACAGTACCGGGAGGACCCTGACAGCCACTTGCTAGTGCCATCATCGGTAGCAGTAGTACCACCAACAAAATAATACCCGACCACATTAGAACCCTTTCTCTTTTCAACATCTCTACCTCCTTTCGCTCTTGCCCCTAGGGCATGTGCAGTTACAGAACGCCGGTATCATTTGATTTCAAAGTAATGGCATGATTCACAGCCAGCATCAATTACCTTGCCCTTCTGGGCACCAGTGGTCGCCGTCAATTTGCCGTGGCAGCGTAAGCACCCCGGCGATTCCAGATGCCCGGCATTATCAACATAAGTTTTCCAAGTCACTTTCATATCAGGGAAGGTGGTGAGTCGGGCAATCTCTTTCAACTCGTTGATTGCCCCATCAATTGCGCCTTGCTTATCCTTGAAAACCTGAGGATAAGAAGCACGATAAAATTCCCTGATGCTTTCTACTTTATTTACCGCTTCGGCAAGGCTGGGACTGGGTGGGTCAAGAGCTTTCAGGGCTTCCCTCTTGATAAAAGGCAGACTGCTATCTATCTTACCCTGAGCCAGTGCCGTATTAACCAGTTCTTCCGGCGAACGGAAGATATGAGTTGCCCGGTTATGGCAGTCCATGCAGTCCATCAGCTGTTTTTCATCCTCTACGCGCTGGGGCGTGATTTCCGCTGTCTTATTGACGTCAAAGAATTCAGTTAGCTGTCCGTCTTGACTCTCAACGCCCACCCAGCCAATCTCCTGCCGAGCCTTGTCCAGCGGTAAGTACCAGACCTTGGCCGCGATATGCCAGTGAATATCCCGGGCGATACCGGACTCCCCACCCCCTACCCTCAGCACCCTGGTGTCAGTACGCTTGGTATTTTTCTCGTCCGGTGCGAAGGTGGCGTGGACACGCACTAGGTCGCCAGAGAACTTTTCGGGCCAGTGACACTGTTCACAGGTCTCGCGGGCGGGACGTAGATTCTCCACCGGGGTTGGGATGGGGCGGTCATAGGTACCCGCAATCGTGGTAAAGATGAGGGGTATGCCGCTGAGCTTTGACCGGACCATATAATCAGCACCGGAGCCAACATGGCATTCCGAGCAAGCGACCCGCGAATGCGGCGAGGCTTGATAAGCTGTGAACTCGGGGTACATCACGTTGTGACAGAGACGACCGCAGAAGGCGGTGGAATCCATAAACTCCACCAGCTGATAGCCGCCAATGACCAGAAATATTATGCTCATTGCTCCAGCAAACAGGAGAAAAAGCAATTTTTCACGCCGCCTAATCTCCACCGCCATAGCCCGGCTTTATTTAACCTCCCGCCTCCAACTACTGATTTCACTCCTCAGTATGGCAAGGACAAAAATCGCCCCACCGACGACAAAGAGAATCGGCACCATAGAAAAGATAAGTACCCCAAAGAGTGGGTATTTTTCAGGCAGGTCAGAACAAATATTGAAGATGACCAGAAAGACAATCAGGACAAAGACTATCCCCGCCGCTCTGGTAAGCCATTCGTCAAAAATTTCCGCCAGATACCTCAACGTCCTTTCACCTCTTTGTTATAACTGAACCTCCTCTCGTACTCCAGCGAATGGTCTTTTTGGTATCGCTCCTTAGATACCTTACCGGTAAAAATTGACTTATTGATTGGAAATATTCCCGGAGAAAAGTGATTAAAAAATATGTGTACCACAAAAATCCAGACCAGTGCCAGCATTGCCTCGTCACTGTGTGCTACCAGAGCTGCCGAAACAGCCCAACCCGGCAAGAACTTGGTGACAAAGACGGGATACATCAGAATGAAACCGGAGCCTGCCATAATCGGCATTCCCCAGAAAATAGCCCAGTAGTCAAATTTCTCTCGCCAGTTAAAGCGGTCAAACTTGGGTCGTTCTTTCCTTATTCCCACAAAATAGGCTAGCTCCTGGAAGAGCTGGATGAAGTCCTGGCGACTGGGAATCATTTTTATCGGGAAGGGTCTTTTAAGAATGAGGGTGGAATGAGCGATGTAAACCAGGTGATAAACGCAGACGATAACAATTAACCATGCGGCAATATGGTGAGCAGCACGGGTGGGCTCAATGCCTCCCCACACCCCCACCCACCATTGACTTATCGGTGAGTCGTGAAATTTCAGGGGTAGCCCGGTAAGAACCAGAACGGTGAAGCTAACCATCAGCCCAGCATGCTGAAGTATCTGGTGGAAATCAAAGCGAGTTACTTCCTCCATTACTTTTTTCTTTAAGGAAATGGTCTCACTCACCGTAGCCATCTCTATTCTCTCCATCTATTGATTGAGAACTTGATAAGGGCAACAACCACGACCAGAGCACCAAAGCCAAGCACCGAACCCAGCAAGGTTTTGAAGAAAATCTCAGTATAATGCACCACCGGAACGTGTTTCGGTGATGCCTCTTTATGTCCCAGGAAGCCACTGGCAAACTCAACGCCGGCACCGGGATGGCACTGTTCACAGGTCTCAGTCAGGTTGTCCAGACCCACCACCGGGGAGGTGGGGTCAGTTACGCTTTTGATATCATGGACACCGTGGCAATTGGTGCAGGTTGCCTTGTCTAGCTGGCTGATTTCGTAGGTGCCCAACTGCATCGCTTTGCCGTGAAAGGTGCGCATATACGATTCATACACCTTCTCCACGATACCGTAGTTTGCCATCAATTCCTCATTACCGTGGCATTTAGCGCAGGTCTGCCCAATATTTTTCTTATAAGCGGGAGCATTGTATTCTAGGACGCGGATTACGCTGTGGGGGTTATCCCACGGGCTATGGCAGTTAACGCAGGTGGCTACATCTGGATTGCCCTGAACCAGTTGCTGCCCGTGGATACTTTTCAAGTGCAATTTATATTCATAATGGTGACAGCTGCCGCACTTTTCCGCCAAGGAAAGTTTGGACAGCGGTGTGGCAATTTTGTGAGGCTCTAAAGTGTGGCAGGTGGTACAGTCTATATATCTATGGGCACCCATGTTCACCGCTTTTTCACTGACAAAGAGGGAAATCTTGTTACCACTTGGACCGGACTTACTCAAATTCGGGTTACCATGACAGGAGAGACAGTTTTTCTCGTCAATAGCGTAAGTGCTAACGGATTTAATCACCAGTGTGATGCCGGCTACGGTTACCCCAATGAGTAAAAGCAGTAACAATTTCTTCATAGTCAACTTCATAGACCGTTTCGGCTTATAGGGCGTCTTTCCTTCCAGAACTGGGCAGTAAGCAAAACGAAGATAGGGCTAATAACCGGAGAAACAACCAGTATTATTTCCGGATTCATAATTAAAGTCGGTTGTATTCTAAAGCTTAAATGTCAACTGTTGGAGACATAAAATACCCTGTTTTGACAGGGACAAATACCCTATTTTTTGCAAAAAAACGCCCTAGATTGTATAATGTAACTGACAAGGCGAGTTATTGAGAGGAGGTGATGGAAATGGAGATTCAAAGACTCTTAGCCGAATTTGAAACCGGTCGTGAGAGAAACTTGCCTCTTCCGGCTATCACTGGACCTCTGCTGGGCTTAGTTTACTTCGTAGCTATTCCTTTCCTTGGATTTGCGGCGCTGGTTTACTTTATGGGTCAAAAAAGTGCCCAGATAGCTGTCAGTCTGTGGCACAGAGCGGCTCATCCAGGCACTGGCTACGGAGTAAGTACTAAAATACGGAGGACATAAAGACCTCGCCCCCGGCAACAGTTAAGTCGAGTGTAGCGCAAAGTCAGGCTCACGGGACGAGGTAGCGACAAGTTCTGCTCAAGGGCTTGCCGGAAGTTGAAGATTTATCCTTTAACCTGGGTGATTCCGTTTAGCCTGAACAATCCGAAATCAGCCAATTTTTTCATAAGCGCCTTCGCTCCCACAGGCAAGCGCCTTCCTTTCTTAGATTCCACTGAACTCACTATATGTTACTATCATTCCACCTTGATATCCGTCTCCCATTTACGGCACGTATATCTTACGGTATAATGAACGAAAAATATCAGAGGGAGACAATATATGGGACGGAAGGTCAGAATTGGCATTACCCGCGACCTTTTTGACAAAGAGGGAAAATCAATCAGTCCCGGCCCGGGACCCACGCTACTGAACACGGTGCCTAATCTGGAATGGCACATGTTCCCCGAATATTTAACTGAGGTGAGTCTACAGCAAGCTAATGACTGCGATATGGTGATTACTTTTGCCCCCAAGTGGACACGCCGTACCCTCACCGAAAGCCGTCAGCTCCTTTCACTTCACCGCGGCGGCGTGGGTTATGATATGGTTGATGTTCCTGCCTGCACCGATACCGGTGTGGCACTATTCATCATTCCAAATGCTGTCCGCCGTCCGGTGGCTACTGGAATCCTAGCCCATATTCTCGCTTTGGCGACCAGACTGCTTATCAAAGATAAATTAACCCGCAGCGCAAACTGGGAAGCGGGGAGGAAACATTATCCCGGCGTGGGATTGACGGGAAAGACGCTAGGGTCAATCGGGGTGGGTAATATTGGACATGAGATATTCCGGCTTATCAAACCCTTCGGTATGAAACATATCGCCTATGACCCCTACATTAAACCAGAGGTAGTTGCCGATGTTAATGTGAAGCTGGTGGACATGGATACCGTACTTAAGGAGTCCGATTTTCTGAACATTAGCTGTCCGCTAAATGAGAAAACGCGTCATTTGATTGGCGAAAAAGAACTGAAGAAGATGAAGAAGTCTGCCTTCCTAATAAATACCTCCCGCGGTCCAGTCGTTGATGAAACTGCCCTCGTTAGAGCCCTGCGGGAAGGCTGGATTCAGGGCGCGGGCATTGACGTCTTTGAGCAGGAGCCACCGCTAGCAAATAACCCCCTGTTCAAGCTGGAAAATGTTATTCTCACGCCCCATTCTATCGCCTTAACTGATGAGTTCTACATCATCATGTGGGAAGACATTACCCAACAGATTATTCAGATGATTCAGGGAGAAAAACCAATGACACTGGTCAACCCTGAGGTCTGGGAGAAGCCTGAGTTCCAGGCTAAACTGAAGAAATTCCACGAAGCGATTAGATAAAGCCCCAGTCCGGCACCAGTCAGGGACGTATAGACCTAATTAAAGGGCACGCTCCGCGGCTTGCAAGGAAAGGGAACAGTGAGGGTGCGGGAAGAAGGTCAGACGGATAGGAAAGCCCACTGGGTCTTACTGGCAGGTATCTTTCTTGTCTCATTTAGCCTGCTGGCTTTTGAAGTTGCCCTGACACGACTTCTTTCAGTCATGCTCCATTACCATTACGTTTTCATCGTCGTCTCTCTAGCATTACTTGGACTGGGGGCAGGGGGCATCTTCGTTCACTTGTTTCGCCGCGATGTTTCTGCCGGGCTTGCTCAGTTTGGTGCACTTGCCTGGTATGCTAGTCTCATCGCACTGTCAATTGTCCTTTCCGTCATCCTTATGATTGGGATTAACTATATCGGGTTCTTAAAAGGCAACCTCGTTGCTTACTGCATTCTTCTTTTTGTCCCTTTTTTCTTTACCGGGATACTCTTGGCTCAGGTGTTCCGCGCCTTTCCGGCATTCAGCGCCCGCATTTACGGTGCCGACTTGGTTGGTGCCGCGCTGGGTTCTCTCGGTGTCATTCTTTTTCTGGATAGCCTCGGGGGTATCAACACCGTTTTCGTTCTGGGTGTCATTGTTTCTGTGGCAGCGCTACTTTTCGCGCTAAAGCCGACGAAGCAAGACCCGCGGCGGATGATAACTGCCCTAGTTAGTTTTCTAATTACCATCTCCTTGCTCGGGGTAAATTTATTCAGTGCCTACCTACCAGAAATTCCGATCGCCGGCATTAATCCTGATAAAGAAATGAGCCTCGCCCTGAACGAACCTTCCTACCAAGCGGACATAATTGAGTCCCGATGGAGTGCTTTTGGTCGCACTGATTTGGTTGAATTCAAGCAACGTCCTGAGATGATGAGACTCTATATTGATGGTACTGCTGGAACGCCAATGTATCAGTTCAATGGTAACCTTAGCGCCCCCGGCGACGAAATTAAACGCCTTCAGGAGACGTTTAGTGGATACTTCCCATTCTTCTTTCTCTCGTCAACAGAAAGAAACAATGCTCTCGCTATCGGACCGGGCGGCGGACGAGATGTACTGCTGGCTCTGATGGGCAGAGTGGCGAAAATCACCGCGGTTGAGGTCAACCGGGACATAGTGGAAATCGTGCGTGACTATTCGTGGTACAACGGGGATATCTTCACCAAATCTGAGAACGTCAATGTGGTCATTGACGAAGGCAGGAATTTTCTGAAACGCCAGAAGGAAAAGTATGACCTGATTATACTCAGCCTGCCGGTCACCCAGACGAGTCGAAGTTTGGAGGGATTTGCGCTGACAGAGAACTTTCTTTTCACTACTCAATCCATGCACGACTACCTGGAACACCTAACCGATGAAGGACAACTGGTCGTCGTCAGCCACGATGATTTTACGATATGGAAATTGCTTGCTATCACGTTTGCGGCTCTTAGTGAAAGAGGTGTCAGCCAGGAAACAGCGATGAGCCAGATTTACCTGCTTGGGCTAAGTTCACCGGGGGTTTACCCTCTCTTCGTACTGAAGAAGACTCCATTTACACCGGCAGAAGCCACGGTCAGGTACGAAAAGATGCGTCAGCTTGGCTATAACCCGGCTCTAGCCTACTTCCCGCAAATCAAAGGGGAAGGAGTAGTCAATCAACTACTTTCAGACCTGAGTCGTGGTCGGATTACATTCAATGAGGTAAAAAAGAACTTAGCCCGAAACCTGAGTATTGACGTCAGCTCGGCAACTGATAATAGCCCGTTCTTTTACAAAATAGAGCTCGGGCTACCGCCATCGGTATCACTGGTGCTGAGGTTATCACTCCTGGCGATGGTGCTGATACTACTGGTACCCATTTTGTTCCGCAGGCAGAGCCCTTCAGCTAAAACTTCCCGTCCCGTCAAAAGGAGAGCCAGCGCCCTGCCCTACTCGGTCGTAGTCCTGTTTTCCATGATCGGCATCGGCTTCATGCTAATTGAAATCTCTCTGATTCAGAAGTTTACCCTTTTCCTCGGGCAACCGATACTTTCGCTGGCGGTTGTCCTCTTCTCTCTGTTAGTTGGCAGCGGTCTAGGCAGCCTCTATAGCGGTCGCGTTACTCCGGATGGGATGGGCAAACGGATTGTGGTTACCACCCTCGTTATCTTCCTCGTCACCGGGATTTATGCCTTCCTTCTTTCTTTCCTCTTTGAACGACTGCTTGGTCTGGCGCTGACGCCACGACTGCTCATCACCGTAATCTTGTTGTTACCACTTGGCTTCCTTATGGGACATCCTTTTCCTCTGGGGATGCGATGGCTAAAAGAGACTCAAGCGGAAAACTACATCCCTTGGCTGTGGGGGCTTAATGGTATCGGTTCAGTACTTGGTTCTGTAGGTACTATTGCCATTGCTATAAGCCTGGGCTTTACCCAGGCACTGCTCGCTGGCGCCACCTGCTATTTACTAGCGTCTCTGGTATTTAGAAATACCTGGTTAAAACAAAGCTCAGACAGCCGGTAGCGACAACCTGTTTTTGCTTATTTCGTGCCGAAACAGAAAGATTTTGGTGGCAACCTATTGACAAGCTGACTAAAAAGTGTTACTTTTTGCTTGACTCAGCGGTATAAAGCTGAGTTGAAAGGGGGTGGTCAGAGCCAGAAACACCGGGAGCTCCATCCCGAAGTGAGTTCACTCCCATATCCAAAATTCATCCCTCACTGACATGTCTCTCGTGTTCTCGGCAAGGCAGACATTAAGGCAAGCAAATCAAATCATCGTCTCTCTAAAGCTAGTGGTGAAAAATCCAATTCCCGACAACTTAAAACATTATGTAAAACAGTAGTTCTCAATATTACCGGAAAGCTGTTCAGTCTCTGAGATAAGGAGGGAAGAAGGTGAGAAGAACAACCCTGCTACTTCTAGTCGTGCTACTTGCGCTCTTAAGCTTAGTTTTTAGCTGTGCACCAAAACCAGCGCCGGCACCGACTCCAGCACCTACCCCAGCACCAGCGCCGGCACCCACACCGACACCAGCACCAAAGCCAACCCCAGCACCAGCCCCTACCCCTACTCCAACCCCAGCGCCTGCCCCGACACCAACTCCCACCCCAGCCCAGCCCCCCAAAGTCTATAAAATAAAGCTTGAAACTCACGTTGCGGCGGGGACTGAGTACCACCTGCACTGGGAAGAAACGGCTAAAAATCTTAATGCCGCCGGGCAGGGTGCGCTGGATATCACCGTTTACCCAGCGGGCGCGGTTATCCCGGGGACCCAGGAGTTTGACGGCGTGGACAAGGGTCTGATTGACATCGGCACCACCTGCACCATGTACTGGGTGGATAAGTTCGGTACGGTCGCCAACCTGTTCACCTACCAGATCGCCGGGCTCTCCCCTGCGGAGATGTTCATCTGGCACATGGTGGAAGGCACCAAATTTCTTCAGGAGATAATTGATAAGGGCAACTATAATGTGCAGTGCATCGGCGGGATAATTACCGTTCCCGAGATGTTCCTCGCCATGGGCAAACCGCTGAAGTCACTGGCTGACCTTAAGGGCAGAAAGATACGCACTGCCGGTGATGATGGCGTGTGCTTCACCAGAATGGGCGTCTCGGTCGTCTTCCTGCCATCTGCAGAAATCATAGACAATATGCTCAAAGGCATTATTGACGGTTTCCAGATGAGCTCCCCAGCGATGGACTACTCATATCACACCTACGAGGCGGTTAAATATAACTATCTCTCGCCAGTACGTCAGCCCTGTGAGTGGCTGCCCATCCTAATCAACAAGAAGACCTGGGCGGGACTGCCGGACAGCCTCAAGGTCCTGCTCACCGAGATGGGCAAGGGAGCCGCCTGGAACTACTACGCCAGGATGAGTCAGAAGGACCTTGTTGCCGTTAAGGCATTCCGAGACAAAGGGGTGTCTGTGGAACCTATCCCCAAGGACATTGAAACTGAGCTGGTGAGACAGGCTGAGATTCTCTACGCCGAATACTGTGCTAAGGATGCGGCGTATAAGAAGGTATATGATTCCATAAAGAACTTCCAGAAGACCTATCGGGACACCTGGCCACGCATGTAGGCGAAATTGTCCCCTGCCCTATGGTTAACTCCTGGGGCAGGGGACTCTTGCCAACACTATTAGGAAGAGAGTCATGAAGAAGGTTCTCAAGACAATTGATACCTTAAGTGATTGGTCGGGTAATCTAGGGCGCTGGCTGACGATAGGGCTAGTTATGGTTATCGTGATTGAAGTGACCATGCGCTACGCTTTTAACCGCCCCACGTCGTGGGCTTATGAAACCAGCATCATGTTCGGCACAGCCCTGTATGCATTGGCTTTTTCTTACACTGAGCGTCTCAATGCTCATGTCCGTGTTGATGTCTTTTATATCCGTCTGTCACCGCGCGGCAAGGCGATCATAGATGTCATTGGCGGCTTACTCATTTTTCTCCCGGTGATAGCACTGATAGTCTATTCTTCCTGGGGCTGGATGTTCCATGCCTGGAAGATTAAAGAGGTAATGGTGCTGAGCTACTGGTATCCTCCAGCTTATCCCCTGCGGACGGCAATAGCGCTGGGCTTCGCATTACTTATCCTGCAAGGTCTGGCCGGGCTTTTCCGCAACTTCTATCTGCTGATAAGGAACAAAACCTATGATTGAAATTACTCCAGAAATCGTTGTCATTATCATGCTCGGTGGTCTGCTCCTCGGGATTTTTAGCGGTTTTCCCCTAGCTTATATTGTCGGCTTTCTCGGTCTGGTCATGGGCATCTTCGTCTGGCGGGAGCGGGTGGCGGAGATGCTTTATCTGCGTGTTGTGTCTCTCATGATGACCTACCAGCTCCTAGCCATCCCCTTATTTGTCATTATGGGAGAGATGCTGGAACGTTCAGGGATTATCGAAAGACTTTACGATGCCCTCTACCTCTGGCTAGGCGGCTTAAAAGGTGGGCTGGCGGTCGTTACCTTAGTTGTCGGCACCGTTATGGCGGCGACAGTTGGTGTCATCACTGCCTCCGTCACCATGCTTACCCTTATTGCTCTACCCTCAATGATCAAACGGGGCTACAGCAAAAGCTTTGCCTCTGGCACCTGTGTTGCCGGCGGTGTCCTGGGTATCCTCATTCCGCCCAGTATTATGATTATCATCTACGCGTTTATGGCGAGCCTGCCGG
>Ga0315312_1001328_pt1 | contig 19858 bp, 17 predicted proteins | sample TDP7_MG_FD_203629 | JGI IMG/M metagenome (GOLD analysis project Ga0315312, IMG submission 203629) | Freshwater sediment microbial communities from Lake Towuti, South Sulawesi, Indonesia - TDP7 | ecosystem: Environmental > Aquatic > Freshwater > Lake > Sediment | place: Indonesia: South Sulawesi... | reverse complement strand
TTAGAAAAAGGCGGGATGATGAGTACTCAGACTCGTTCTAACCGGGCACTGCGGCCTTGACCCTCGGAGGCCTTCCAACCTTTCTCGGTCTGCCAGGCGGCCGACCGCGAGGACGTGCACGACCCCGCTTTCCGGGTGGGCGACCGCGTCTCTTCTGAGGCATACTTACTACGGCCAAGGCCAGATCTTTGGTTGCTTCTGCTATTTCGCCCGGCAAGCTGACTATCCTGTTTCGAAGATTTTCAGCAGAAGCCAATACGCCTGCGATTGAGTCGGAAGCTTTTCTCCTTGGCATTTTGGATCGAGCGTACTGTGGTTACATTGACTAGATGAAGGTTTGCTTTCTCCTCAGGTTTGCATTCTTATTGCCAGAGTAACCGCTGCACAAAATCCAAGAATGGATGAAGTTCTGCAACTACTGCATTGCAGATTGACATCTAATCTCATCGCATACATCTTCGGAAACTCACGAAAACACCCATAAAGTTTGGGCAATGAAAAGGACGACCGAGTTGCGGAATCGAATCTACATTAAGACTCCCACAAGCTCAGGGGCGACAACAGTTTCGCACAGGTTTCCATAGTAAGAGGCACCGGCCACGTCATGGGACTGGGCTTGAAATGTATCAGTCAACCCCAGATCAATAAGTCCCGAGTGCGCTAGGTCCTCAACCCCTAGGCCGCAGCACGCAGCCAAGCATAGTCTTATCTCCAAAGACACAAGTTCCCTGAATTGGCGCAGGAGTTTGACCAAGAACATCTTGGCACCGGTAGACGATTCTCAGTACATGGAAAAAAATGTCAGCTACGCTTGCGAAGTAGCGAAGAGTACCGGTTCTAAGCTGACGTTTGTTCACGTGGTGTCACTCCCTACCCCTGCCGAGGCTTGGTCGCCTTCGGTCGAGTTTCCGTCAGACATTGGTCGCTTGAAGCAACCATTGGAGGAGGCCGGGTTGGCGATCCTCGAAAAGGCAAGAAGGATTGCGATGGAAGACGATGTCGACGCAGATACAAGACTTCAGACAACCTATGGAAACCCCGCACAGGCCATTGTCAAAGTCGCCGAAGAACACAAGTTCGATCTGATCGTAGTTGGCGCAAAAGGCCATAGTCTACTTAGGAACTTGGCGGTGGGAAGCGTCTGCGATGCAGTCTTACACAACGCCCCGTGCCCAGTCCTAGTGATACGCTAGTACAATGTGGCTGCCGACGGGACAGCTCCTAGAAACATCTTCAGCAGATCGGACAGCACCACTTCCACCGGGCATGACTTCAGGCAAGAGGCCTGCGGTTTTCCGGGTATGCCATGACCTGCCCGAAGCGTGTTCCAAGCCAACATCATGGCGGTCGACTCCGCACGGTCTCCAGGAGGGAAGCATAACACTTCGGAAAGGAATATTGGATGTGGCGGGCCCGTCGGGAATTGAACTCGGGACCCCCGGGTCTCCTGCGTCCAGGTAGAAGCTGGGGTGCGCTCCATCTGTCGCATGCTCACCTAGAAATCTGGAAGGCAGCCAACCTTGTGGGAGGCTGGCTTCGACGCACTAGAAATCTCGCCTTGGATTTCCACGAAACTGACTGGCGCCCGCGTCAACATTGTGAGGAGGGCGTTGCGGAGAAACGGCTTAGCATTCTCCGGTTTCACATCCCCCTATCCACCTGACATGACATTGGCGTCACCATCCGGCGCCTCTCTTAGGAAGATTATGCTCTACACAGAGCGCCTCATAGAGCTAGCCCAAAGCCTGGACGGAAAGCTTCTGGTGTGGGGAAGCGGCCGAGCAAGAACCATCCCGAGGGATCTGTCATTTAGAAAGGGCTACGCCTAGCTTGTCGAGCTGCTGAGAGGGTCAGGACGGATGGCGGATGTAAAGACAACAATTGAACCCCTGAATCGTTTTGAGAGCACGATCATCCACAATGTGAACGAAAGCCCTCTCGCTGGCTAAGCTGGTGAATCAGAGGAGCGTCGGCGTCGTATACGACACGTTCCACACCAACCTCGAAGAAGATTCATTCACTAGACCGATCTTGCTTGCCGGCGAACGGCTTGCGGCCGTGCATGTCTCCGACTGCAACAGAAAGATTCCAGGGAAAGGGCACATAGATTTTCCACCGATATTCGGTGCTCTGAAGAAGGTAGGGTATGATGGATACGTGACGCTCGAGGCAATCTTGAGCCGCAATCCTCGTGAAGACCTAGCGACCGCTCGGAAATACCTAGAGCATATGATAGACTAGAAGTGCGGAGCACACCCACGCTGCGATCGTGCAGGGTTCGAATCTTCTGTCAGTCATCCAGGCAACCAGCGCCGAACAGCAGCATCGTGGCGGGACGTCGTCTCCCTGTGAGGCAGTACTCCCTGTGTATCCGTTGCACGGACTCTCGTCTGTAGCCTGAACGCTCTCGATGCGGACTTCGCTATATGACAGTATTTCCTGTCTTCTTGTCGAAAACATGCATTCTCTCAGTATCGAAGATCAAATAGACCGTGTCGTCAAATCTAGCTTGGAAGCTAGGGTCGGCCTTGGCCTTGACCAATGTCCCGCCCATTCGCGCGTCCACGATGACGCTATCGCCTATGGGCTCGGTTACGTACACCTTCGCTTGGATCCCATTGGGCACCGAATGCTTGGTCACTTTCATATCCTCAGGTCTGACGCCGAGAACGAGTTCCGACGCCGAAGCGTCCTTTCGGATGACATTGAAGTGCTCCTTCGATAGAGGCACCTGGAATTCAGTCACGTCGAGCACTCCTCCACCATCTTTCTCTATCAGCGTGCATTCGAAGAAGTTCATCGGAGGACTGCCAATGAATCCGGCCACCCACAAGTTCGTCGGGCAGAAGTATATGTTCTCCGGGTTGTCCACCTGTTGAAGGCGACCCTCGTTCATTATTGCGATGCGGTCCGACATCGTCATCGCCTCCACTTGGTCGTGAGTAACGTAGATGAGCGTGGTGTCAAGGCGCTTCTGGAGTCGTTTCAGCTCGGCCCTCATGTACACTCTAAGCTTCGCGTCCAGGTTGCTTAGTGGCTCATCCATTAGGAAGACATCGGGCTTCCTTACGATTGCTCTTCCTAGGGCAACGCGTTGTCTTTGCCCACCGCTGAGTTCCTTGGGTTTTCGCGTAAGGAGACTACCGATTTCGAGCGTGTCTGCAGCTTCTTTGACGCGCTTCTGAATCTCGCTCTTGTTCACGTGCCGGATTTTGAGAGGGAATGCGATGTTATCAAAGACATTCATATGGGGATACAGTGCGTAGCTTTGAAAGACCATTGCGATGTTGCGGTCTTTGGGAGCAACATCATTAACGAGCCTGTCGCCGATGTATATGTTGCCTTCCGTGAGTTCCTCCAACCCGGCCACGAGGCGCAGGGTAGTCGTCTTCCCACACCCAGACGGTCCTAGGAGTGTCACGAACTCTCTGTCCGCGATCTCAAGACTGACTCCATCTACGGCCTTGACGTTGCCAAACGACTTGTAGATGTTCTCAAGAGTCACTTTGGCCAAGCGTCGCTAGACCTCAAATCCCTTGGGGGTGTATACAAGATAAATAGCTTTTGAGGTCTTGCGGAAGTGTTCTAACTACGCAGATCTGTCCCTGAAGAATACGTCAGCCGGATAGAGATTCCTGATCCCTTAGTGTGTACGCTCACCTCTTGATCGGCATCGCTGCGATTTTCTATCCAATCTAAGTGTAGCTCAAGTTTCACGACGCTGAAAGTCGGATGCTATGCTTCGACTGAAGTGTTGCCTTTAGCTTATATACGGAGCATCGCTGACTTCTGAAAACGATGTGACCCGCTTTGGGTGAAATGACCTGTGCGAGGTACCTTCTCGAACGTCTTCAAGCGGAGGGCGTGAAATATGTCTTTGGAATACCGGGTGGCGGTGTTGACGAGCTCTCCAACAGCTTCTGGAACCTCAAGGACCTGAAGTTCATCCTAGTCAAACATGAGCAGAATGGAGCCTTCATGGCGACCGGCTATGCCGCAGTGAGTGGTAGGCCGGGAGTAGTCATGGGGACAAGCGGCCCAGGAGCCTGGAATGCTCTAGCCGGGCTGGACGTTGCATATGCTAACTCGTACCCTGTGCTGGCATTGTGCGGTGAGACACTGACCAAGGGTTGGGGAACAGGCGGCTTTCAGGATTCCTCAGGCTGGGGACCTAGAACGCCTTCTCAAGCGAAGGCGTTCGAAGGATGCACGAAGTGGCGTGTGACGGTAGACGTACCGAACAAGGTTATCGATGCAGCCTCAAAGGCCTTTGACGCTATGTTACTCGGTCGAAAGGGGCCCGTCCACATACAGATTCCTGTGGACGTTCAGGGCCGAACCATGGTAGCTGACCCTCCGAAGCAGATGACAATGCCGGTGAGAACAGGCGGGGACCCTGAACTCATCGACAAGGCGGCGGAACTTCTCGCGAACGCATCAAGTCCAGCTATTCTGGCAGGATGGGGAGTGATAGAATCTGAGGCCTCTCCCGAACTCGTGGAGTTGGCTGAATTACTGACGGCCCCTGTGGCCACCACCTTCAGAGGTAAGGGAAGCATTCCAGAAGACCATGAGCTCGCCATAGGTGTTTCAGGGGCGATGGGGCACGAGACGGCGAATGGGTATCTGACGGCTGAGAATGTTGACGTCTTGTTGGCCGTGGGTGCAGGATTCAGCCAGCAGACAACACTAGGCTGGAAACAGAACTACGGCGGTCAGAAGATCGTCCAGGTGGATGTGGATCCACAGGGTACATGCAGGGTATACCATATCGAAGTCGGCATTGTGGGCGACGCGAAGATTGTTCTCAGAAGTTTGGTGGACAAACTCCGTCAGGCGAACAAGGCTCGCAATAGAGAAAGACTGGAGAGCATCTCGAAGCTAAAGGAGAAGATGAATTACTATTCTGAATCCGTGATGTTTTCTGATGCGGTGCCGATAAAGCCCCCGCGCGCTGTGAGCGAAATCAGAAAAGCGCTGCCGAGAGACGCAATAGTCCTCACAGACTGTGGAAACAACTGCATTTGGGTTGAACGTTTCTTCCAGACCTACGTGCCCGGAACATTGATCTTCGATGGTACAACTCACATGGGCTGGACTGCAGCAGCAGTCGTCGGAGCGAAACTTGCAGCCCCGGATAGACCGGTGGTCACAATACTCGGCGACGGCTCGTTCACCATGTGCTGTCAAGACGTGAAGACGGCTGCAACATACAATGTCCCTGCAATCTGGTGCATACTCGATGATCAACAGCTGGGAGCCATAAGGCACAGGCAACGCGTGATGCCTGGTCGCGTACTCGAAAGGTATGCCAGACTCGACCTCGACGATCCTGACTTTGTCAAGTTTGCCGAAGCCGTCGGCGTCAGAGGGGAAAGAGTAGAAAAGCCAGACGAGATCCAACCGGCCGTGAAAAGAGCGATCGAATCCAATAGACCCTCCGTCATCGACATCGTAGTCGACCGGGAAGAGCCTCATCCTGGTATCGAAGGACTCGCGAAGATAGTTACAGGCAAGTGAACAGGGAGAAGAGCGTGACGCAGCCATGAAAGCAGTTCTCTACTTAGGCCCAGAGAAAGTTGCCGCTAGGGATGTCCCTGACCCAAAGGTGGAAGCCAAAGAGGTACTGATCAAGGTCAAGGTAGCTGGAATATGCGGCTCAGATCTGGAGATGTATCGTGGACACAGACTGGATGTGGTTCCACCGAGAATCCCAGGTCACGAGATTTCCGGGGATGTCGTTGAGATTGGCAAAGACGTGAAGAGGTTCAACCCGGGCGACAGAGTAGTGGTTGAACCAATTGTCTCCTGCGGAGAATGCCGCATGTGCAGATTGGGCAGGTACAACATCTGCAGAAACCTGAGAATTCTCGGTGTTTACAAGGACGGCGCCTTCGCAGAGTTTGTGACAGTCCCTGAGAATCGCGTCTACAAGCTACCGAAGAAGCTATCCTACGAAGAAGGCGCAGTCCTGGAACCGACCACCGTAGGCGTCCACACGGCTAAGAGGGCGCATGTCTCCGTTGGCGACGTAGTCGTCATTCTCGGTGCAGGTCCTATAGCCTTGCAAATCGGGCAGGTGGCCAGAGCAATGGGTGCAAGTCACATCATAATGACAGACGTATTGGACTACCGCCTTCAGCTGGCAAAGAAGCTTGCAGCAGATGTCGTGGTCAACCCCGCCAACGAGGATCCGAAGCGATATGTGGATGAGGCCACCGACGGGGAAGGCGCAGACGTTGTGATTGAAGCAACAGGGCTCTCGAAGACGATCCTCCAAACGATGAGCCTTGTCCGCAGCGGGGGCACGATACATATCGCAGGGCTCAATGTGGAGAAGCTCGTTACAGAGCCTCCGACTTTCTTTGTGAACGGTCTGTTGAAGGAAGTCTCAGTCGAATTCTCCAGAGCCTATTCGGCGGGCGATTGGCCGATCGCAATAAGACTCGCATCGAGAGGCGCGGTCAATTGTGGAGCACTGGTCTCTCACAGGTTCCCATTAGATGAAGCAAAGAGAGCCTACGAAGTTGCCGACAAGAAGCTGGAAAACGCGGTCAAGGTTGTCTTCACTCCCTAGACAGCTGTAAGCCTGCAAAGTGACTACACCCAGGCTGGACAAGTGACTACAAAACGCAAGACCAAGTCTTGCCACCCAACAGACGTGGAACTCAGCTCCCGGCGCTTGGCAATAGCACCGCCTGTCCAGCCCAAGCGTGCCCGGCCGATGCGCCTACGCATCCGTCGCGAACAACATGTATCTTTCGAGCTTGAGAGCCATCACAAACTGAAGAGGCTGAATAGGTTCGCAATGTTATTTCAGATCTCTTCAAACCGTCCTCTCGACCGCTCCTATGATCTCATCCAAAATGTCGAGACCGCAGTCCAGCTGCTCCTTGGTGATTACCAGCGGGGGAGCCATTCTAATGACGTTCTCGAATGTACCGCCCGGATTGACGAGGACTCCTCTCTTGTAGGCCTCTTGGACTGCCTCAACCGTCTCCTTGCTTGCGGGCTTCTTCGATTTCTTGTCTTTGACCAGCTCTATGCCGGCCATGAGTCCTTTCGATCTAGTTTCGCCTATGATCTTATGCTCCTCCTCCATTTCTTGTAGTCGCTTCTTCAATTGGAGGCCGAGCTCGGCGGCTCTCTCTGCAAGTCTTTCTCTAGTTATGACATCAATGCTGGCCAGTGCGGCAGCGCATCCTACCGGATATCCCATGAAGGTGCTTGTAACTCGCGGCAGGAACTCAGTCGCAGTCGGCATGATCTTCGGTGATCTCATTATCTCTTCGGTGGCGAGTACTGCTGAGACAGGAAACCCGCTTGCCATTCCTTTCGCAAGGACCAGTAGATCAGGCTCTGCGTTAGAGTGTTGATACCCGAAGAGTTTACCCGTCCTGCCAAAGCCTGTGATGATCTCGTCGAGGATCAGTACTATTCCATGTTCATTGCAGATTCGGCGGAGGCCTGCTACAAACTCGTCCGGGGGAACGATGATTCCTCCGTATCCTTGAACAGGTTCAACGATGATTGCGGCAAGCCTGTCTACTCCGGAGGCGGGTGATTTCAATAGATACTCGACGTATGAGAGACAATGCATCCCGCAGTCCGGATACTCACGCCCGAACACACACCGGTAGCAGTAGGCGTAGGGTGCATGAATAGCGCCCGGAAGCAAGGGCAGAAACACCTCTCTGAGATGGCGAGCAGTTGAGAGAGACAGCGCGCCCTGCGTCTTCCCGTGGAAGCCTCCATGAAACGCAAGAATCTCAAACGCGCCAGTGAACGCTTTCGCGAACTTCATTGCAATCTCGACCGCCTCGGCGCCTGTCGAGGCTATGTGCACCCGCGCAAGCCGCCCAGGCGAGGTCATTTCCACAAGCCTCTTTGCAAGTTGCGCACGCAGCATATGCGGAGAAGCTGCGCCCTGCGTATACATCAATACATCAACTTGTTTCTTGATAGCATCGACGATCTCTGGATGGGCGTGGCCTGCGTTAGCGACAAAGAAGGCAGATGTGAAGTCAACGTAGATATTGTCATCCGCGTCTACGATGTTCGCGCCCCTCGCCTGTTTCCAAGCCACAGGAACCTTACCCAATATCATAGCTGAGCCGGCAGTTGACTCGTATTTTGCGAGTATTTCCGCTATCTCGGCTGATTTGGGGCCAGGGGGAGGAACCACAATCTTAGGGAGCATGGTTCCAAGATCGGATGGAACTTGCATCGGTTCGTCAACTTCGAGAGAACGAGCAGCATCTTTTCTTATCCTTTTCGGACGTTTTCCTTTTCTCTGTTATCCCATGACCTCTGGCACACTCATAGGTTGAGAGATTGAGTGTGCTTGCATGAAGAAACCAAGAGAGATCATGAAGCTACGGCGCTGGTGCATACGAAGAAGAGGGTGTGTCGGTCAGCGAAATCTGCACCCGAGCTCAGATACCCCGAAGAAGCTTCTACAACTGGTGGAGCCGCTACCGCCAACAGGGACTAGACGCATTAGAGCCACAATCCAAACGGCGGCACACAATCCACCGAACACCAACCCAAACAGTGGACGAGATCAAAGCGCTGAGGCTCAAGACCGGTTGGTGCCCTCACAAGATGACTGGATAACTACGAACGCAGGGCACACCAGTAGGCCACATGACCGTCTACCGCATCCTATGCCCTCAGGGTTGAATAGACCCTCTAGACACCCAGGGTCAAACGAACCTACAGACGCTGGCAGCGGAAGCATCCGAACAGCCCTTGGCAATGCGACCTGAAGGTCGTAGACCCAAGATGGCTCATCACCATCCTAGACGACCACTCCAAATTCCTGACTGGCTCCGAACGCCTCAACGAAGGCACCACGGAGAACGCCATCTGGCTACTGGACAGAGCCATCCACGAATACGCGAAGCCAAGAGAGACTCTCACAGACCACGACAGCCAGTTCTGGAGCGTACGCAGAGGCGAGTCCGCGTTCGACGCCTACTGCCAGCAGCAGAGGATCAAGCATATCCTCGGCAAGCCCACGACGCTTGGGAAGATCGAACGATGGTTCCGAACCTACGACCTCGAGCATGCCAGGTTCTCGCTCCACTGGAAATTCATCGAATACTACAACTATGAACGCCCACACATGACGTTAGACTAATCAACACCAGCCGAGGTCTACTTCGGAGGTCTGCCAAATGTCCTGGGATAATACAGACGTTTTCCTTTTCAGATTCTAGTCATGATGAAACAGAGGGCATCGTTGCAACCCTGGATCACCAAGTGAAGCTTGCAGTCGAATCGCGAAGCTTTGACACAACCTCTGTCTTTGTCATATGATGCGTCGGGACATCCTGTGCTGGTAGTCTCCTCCTGAACAACCCCAACGGCGGAGACCCGGGGAAAGACCTATTTTTTGTGCGACCCGAGGCAAGCAGGGGTTGCCAGTTGGGTGGGCGAGTCGCTGTCGATATAGGCGGAACCTTCACAGACCTGGTCGGTCTTGATGAGAGGACAGGCGATTTGATTCTTGCAAAGGTTCCTACAACTCCGATTGATTTTGCGGAAGGCGTGCTAGATTGTCTTGGCAGAACTCCGCTCGAGATGAGCGAGGTCGTGTACTTTGTTCACGGCTCGACGGTTGTAATCAACACCATCCTGCAGAGGAAAGGGGCAAAGACAGCACTGTTAACGACGAAGGGATTCCGCGACGTGATGGAAATACAGAGGGGAAATCGACCTGATGTGTACAACTTCGACTATCAGAAGCCTGAGTCACTGGTTCCCAGACATCTCAGATTTGAGGTTGATGAGCGCATGGAATCCCAAGGTAGAGTGAGGCGGGACTTGAAGGAGCGCGATGTAGTCGAAGCCCTCAGGAAGTGTAAACGGCATGGGGTGCGATCCATCGCTGTCTGTCTAATCAACTCCTACTCCAATCCGATGCATGAGGTGAAGTGCGCAGAACTCATCAAGAGTGTTAGTCCTGAAGTTTCCGTAACAATATCCTCCGACCTCACCAGGGAGTGGAGAGAATATGAAAGGACTTCGACGGCAGTAATGAACGCGTACGTCCAGCCCGTCGTTAAAGAATATCTCTCCTCCATGGAAGGAGGGCTTAACAAGCTAGGCCTAGTTGCCAAGAAACATGTAATGCAGTCAAACGGTGGCATCATTAGTTTTGATGAAGCCAGAAACATACCCCTCCAGATGGTGGAGTCAGGTCCTGTTGGGGGAATTATCGCAGCAACCTGGATCAGCAAGACAATTGGCCAGCAGAATATTATCACCCTCGACATAGGAGGAACAACTGCAAAGACTACATTGATTGACAACGGCACGATAAAAACAACTGATCAATACGAAGTCGAAGCTACGAGGTACTATTCTGGTTATCCGCTCAAGATTCCTGTCGTAGATATTGTGGAGATTGGCGCTGGTGGTGGAAGCATCGCGTGGGTTGACGAGGGTGGCTCGGTGCACGTAGGTCCCCAGAGCGCCGGTGCGAGCCCAGGACCAGCATGCTACGGAAAGGGCGGGACCGAACCAACAGTCACTGATGCCAGCGTTCTCTTGGGAAGGATAAATCCCGATTACTTTCTTGGTGGAGAGATGAGGCTTGACAAGCAAAGAGCTGTAGATTCCGTCAATAAGATCTGTAAGAAAGTACGCACAGAACTAGTCCCAACAGCACTTGGAATTCTCAGAATAGTCAACAACAATATGGTAAACGCGATAAAACTAATCTCGGTGAGAAGAGGGTACGACCCTAGAGACTTCACACTGGTTGCGTTCGGAGGTCTTGGCGCGTGTCACGCTTCAAGCCTAGCGAGCGACCTCAGGATACGCAGGGTTGTCATACCCAAATCTCCGAGTCATTTCTGCGCCCTCGGCATGATCATCGCCGACATGCAGAAACATTTCGTCCGTACTCGTGTGACAAGCTTGGAAGAGTCAAGCATAGATGTTCTGAACCGTTTGTTCTTCGATATGAAAAAAGATGCTCTCAAGACCTACGAGAAGAAGCACCTAGAATTAGGCAGATCATACTTCATCCTGCAGCTTGACATGCGTTACGTGGGGCAAGAGCACACAATACGCGCGAGGATACCGGATCGCAGAATTACCAGGGAGGGGCTGCGCAAGATAGAAGATGAATTCCATAAGCTCCATGAATTCACTTACGGTTTCATGATGGAAGAGCCCATTGAAATCGTGAGTTTCAGGTTAGTTGCGGGCACGAGGACAAAGAAGCCTAAGCTCGGCCGCATGCACAAGAAGGGGAAGGTCAATGACGCACTGAAAGGCTCTCGGAAGGTTTGGTTCAGTGAAGACGATCCTCTAGAGACCGAGATATTCGAGAGAGAATCGTTACCCATGGGGTGCGTACTGCAAGGTCCAGCGATAATTGAGGAGCAAGCATCTACAACAGTTCTTTATCCGGGGCAGAAATTGACCGTTGACGATTATGCCAATCTGATCATCCAAGTTGCTCACGGAGAAGGATGAGATTGGGGAAAAGAGATCTTTTCACCCTTGAGATGATAAAAGACACACTCGTCTCCATCGCTGACGAAATCTTCGTTTCACTAGCTAGAACTAGCAGGTCATCCAACATTTACGAAACGTTGGACTACTCCTGTGGCATCACTGATGGTAGTGGCGAGACCATTGCAGAGTGCACTGGCGCACCCGTATTCTCAGGCGTTATCTCCTCAGCCGTGAAAGAAGCCACGAGGGCTTACGGTCGCGAAGGTCTGACTGACGGGGATGTCATAATGATGAATGACCCACTTTCAGCTGGGACACATTTGAATGACATGACTCTTGTTCTTCCAGTATTCATCGATCATGAGTTGGCCGCATTCGATGCCAGCAAGGCCCACTGGATGGATGTGGGTGGTCCAAACCCCGGAAGCTGGAGCACTACGGCGACCGAGATATTTCAGGAAGGGATTCTGATCCCTCCTGTCAAACTGTATTCCAGAGGTTTTCTGAACAGAGAGCTACTTGATGTTATCAGGTCTAACGTTCGAATTTCGCCTGAGGAGTATTCGCAGGTTGCTGCTTTGAGGCTTGGAGCCAAGAGAATCGTCGATCTCTGCAAGAAGTATGGACTTGAGACTTATCGGAGAGCTGTTAGGAGGTACATAGAATATGGATCTCAGACCTCGTATCGGGCTCTGAAGAATCTGCCGAAGGGTACGTTCGAAGCAGATGATTATGTTGACAACGATGGTCTTTCCGACAAACCCATTTACGTGAAGGCAAAAGTTACAATAAGTGATGAGCTTTTTCAAGTCGATTATACAGGTTCAGCACCACAGAACAGAGGCCCCTTCAACTGCAGCCTGGTTGCAACCAAATGCGGTGCAGGTATAGCATTTAGAGCCGTTACGGACCCACATGGTCCCTCAAACGACGGATTCTACAGACCTCTGCGAGTTGTCGCACCAAAGGGGACGCTGTTTAACGCCCAGAGACCTGCACCTTTCTCAAATTACTATGAGCTCGTGTCGTACGCCGCCGACCTCATCTGCAAGGCTCTATCCAAAGATGTGCCGGGCATATTGCCAGCTGGAGGTTCACTGAGTCCGTGCCCAACGCTCTTCGCTGGAACGGATGTCAAGGGTCAAACCTTTGTTATCCATGAAGACCATTACGGAGGATGGGGAGCTTCCATGAGAAGAGATGGGCAGAATGTGCTCTGTCCGTACGTAGACGGCGATACGCGTCTATTCTCGGCGGAAATTCTCGAGGCGAAGTATCCCTTGCTAATAGAGCAGTATGCCCTGAATACACTAGATAAATCGGGAGCTGGAAAGTTCAGGGGAGGCCTAGGATGCGTCAAAGACTACAGGATAATCGATCCTGGAATAAGATCAGTAACTGGTGTTTTTGGCCGTTCGAGATTTCCACCTTGGGGTGTCCGCGGAGGGAAGGACGGTTCGTGCAATTACATGCTCATCTTCAACGCTAACGCGAACAAGCCTTTGCGGAAAGACAAGATAACGGGCCTACCTCTCAAGGTCGGTGATATGGTTCGACTGGTCACAGGCAACGGTGCAGGCTACGGTTCACCGCTCAAACGAGATCCACGTCTCGTCCTTCAGGATATTCTTGAACGATGCATCACCGTAAGAGATGCCAAAGACGCCTATGGTGTAATGGCAAAAAGGAACGGAAGGGAATTGGACTTGATCGAGACAAGAAAACTTCGCATGGAACTATTGAAACATAATCGGCTCCGAAAGGAACTGGCCTAACCTCTGCACAGGGCGCTGCCGGTGAGCGTTTTGAAAATACCAAGTGTTCCAATGGTATTTCCACCCACTCCCCAAGCCCCTCTTCTTCTATTCTACTATTCTCTCTAGGTATCTTCTGGCCGCCAGCAGTTCCTGACGAGGATTACGAGCTAGGATCGCCTCGAGTGTCACGTACCCGTCGTAGCCAACTTTCTTCAGAGCATCGAATATCGGCGGAAAATCTATGTGGCCCTTCCCTGGAATCTTTCTGTTGCAATCGGAAACATGCACGGCCGCAACTCGTTTCCCTGCGAGAATGATCGGCCCAGTGAAAGAGTCCTCTTCCAGGCTCACATGGTATGTATCATAGACCATGCCGACATTCTCACAGCCCACCAATCGTACCAACGAGAGCGCTTCCCTCGCGTTGTGAATAATCGTGCTCTCAAAACGATTGAGCGGTTCAATTGCTATCTTGACTCCTCTCTGGTCGGCTAGAAGACCCGACACTCTCAGCAATTCGATCAGCCAACGGTAGCCCTTTCCGAAGGGCACACCCTTTGGAATATTCCTTGCGCGGCCGCTCCCCCAGACTATTGATCTCCCCCCCAAGTCGTTGGTGAGCTCTATGAGTCGCTTTGTATACAGAACATTTCTTCTTCGATCGGGGGCGGACGGCGAAGCCAGCTGCATCTCAGGCGGATAGATGGCTGTAAAACCCGAGAATGCCAAATCATTTCTTCTCAACGACCTCTCCAGACTAACAACAGCGGCACGGGTCAGGGTCATCTGAATCCATGGCGAGATCTCCAAAGCGGGAAAACCAGCTTCGGCAACTAGCCTAGCTGCCTTCGGGATCGCCAGACTGCCGTGAGAAACGTGCAGCGAGCATGCTAATTCCAAGATACTCGACCACCTGCGGATTACCCGTGATACGAACTTAAGAATCGTTTGACCAGATCACTCTCGAGAATTACGTAAAGATCCTGAGACGGACCCATTGTACCGCGTAACAGTCACAGTCGTATCATGGCGTGAGCATGTTGCCACTAGGCTTAGAGAGCTTGGAAGCGGTTCCAATCCGAGCAGAAGGAGGACTTCGTTCGCTCGAAAGATTGGTTTTATAGGGCTTGGAGCAATGGGCAAATCGATATCCAAGAACCTGATCAGGGCCGGCCACGAGCTGGCGGTCTACAATGTGGCTGAACCACCCTTCAGGGAACTCGAGAAGCTAGGGGCGAGACCCGTATCTTCCTCCAAGCCGTAGAGCTCCCTTGCGTTTTCGCGAAGCACTCGAGACACCAAGTATGGTACCTGCCTCAACTCCACTTCACCAGAGCCAACCTTCTCCTCCAATACCGCTGCCACATTTCTTCTCGCCAGAACCACATGGCCGTAGACGCCTTCGACGAATCGATAATCTCCTCCAAAGCCCAAAATCTTGTTTGAAGGGACTAGATCGAGCCACTCTGAGAGGATGGCTCTGGCGGCTGTGGGCGAAACGATGTGAACCCAGCAGAGATCTGGGTAGACGTTGGGGAAGTTCTTTGCAAGAACAGCTAACTCCCTAGCATATGGATAGCCCGCGTGGAAGATATCGAACTTGACGTTCTTGTACTCCCTGATGAGATCGGTGAGGAGCGTAGGGTTGGAGTTGCTGACGATGTTTTCGTTACCTTCGTGCATTCCTGTGTGAATCTGCACTGGAAGTCCGTATCTCTCAGCCAGTTGTATGATTCTGTGTACCACATAATCTTGGAGTGGCTTAGCCTCATCGAAACTCATGCCCTCAGGACTGTACGTGCCGATAGGCCATGCAGGATAGGGCATGACCTCCTTTCTTCGAAAGCTTCTGGTTCGATAGATTCTGTTGAAGACCTCGTCGGCCTCCGCGTATGCTGACTTCTCGAAGTTGAGAGTTCGTTGATAAGCGAGCCCTATCTTGACGCCCACGATTTGTTTCGCAGTTCTTGTAAACTCGCTCTCTAAACCTTCCAAGAGATCGTCCAAAGAATGGATCGGGATTCCAGTTCTCGCAGAAAGTGTTGCCAAGTCATCTCTGCTGAGAGGAGTTGCATAATTGTCAAAGCGCATCACGGGGACTTGAAGTTCACTTTCTACGTCTATCGTGAACAAAGAATCGTTGATTGATACTTCTATTCCGCCTTTCGTCCTCAGGACCCACCTGTAGAATCCTGCCTGCTGCCGCTTCTCCATAGCCTCCTTCAGGGGCTTCCACGCGGCCGAGTTGAATCCATCGATTCCGTAAAGGCCTTTCACGGCTATCTTGATGGCTTGGGCGTAGCCGGTGTTCTCGACTTTCTGCCAGTATGGAAGGAAAATCTGCCATCTCTCTTCGAGTGGCGTCTTGCCTGATCGGATTGAGTTCAGCTCGTCGAGGGTCATGCCTGAGGAAACTAGGTCTGATGAGAGGTAATGGGGAAGGAAAACATGCAGCGGATCTGCCTGCATTTTGAGCCTGTCCGACTCCCTCATCAGGTGCTCGTGGGTGTCCACCACTCTTACACCAAATACTGCGTTCATGACGTCCAGGCGCTCGGTCATTGCTGAAATCAAACCTCTAGGCTCTGTGCATCAACATACCTTTTAGGTTTGGCCAAGGATCATATCGATTGCCTGAAGTTGCTGAGGCGCATTCCTGCGAGATCACCTTTTATTGGAGTGGGCTTTTTCCTGAAAGGCCATCTACAAGGCAAGGTGTATACGTGAGATGAAACCTTTGGTCGCGAAATCTTGGGAAACGGACTACTTGGCTACTCCTCCGCCTTACGAGAGGCATAGACAAGTTCTGTTCTCGATGAAGCAGCACGGAACAAACTCGGCGTCGATTGGAACAGTCACGATTCCGCCAACAGGCAAGAGCGATCCACATTCACACGAAGGATCCGACGAGTTCTGGATAATCACAAAAGGTCACGGGAAAATTATCGCTGACGGGAACACGGTAGAAGTTGAGCCTGGCGCGGTCGCATACGCCCCTGCAAAGTCCACTCATCAGGTCGTCAACACTGGGAAGGAAACACTTCACGCCTACTGGATAATTGTCCCTCCAGGGCCTGAGGAAGCAATGCTCAGAATGATGGGAAAACTCTAGCTCGTCTAGCGCTAGGGTTCCTCAGAGTTCTGCTGCTAACCCACCTGTTCTCTCACGCGATTGCATCTATTGTACGGTTTTTCTCACCTCTTCTGCGATCATTTCCTTTCCTGGCATGTATGCCTTCTGGAGAGGCGGGCTGAAAGGCGCCGGAATGTCAGGACACGCGATTCTCACTACGTTTTCAAGATAGTCCATCGCTTTTTCTGTGACCCTCGCGACGATCTCAGCACCTACTCCGCAAGTAACGCAACTATCTTCTGCCGTAACTAGACGCGCTGTTTTCCTCACAGAAGCGAGAATGGAATCCGTGTCGAGCGGTACGAGCGTTCTGGGATCAATAACTTCTGCGCTTATTCCATCAGAAGACAATGCGTCAGCCGCCGCCAGGGCTTCGCCCACCATTCTTGAGACGGCAACTACGGTCACATCTGTGCCTGCCCTCTTGATGTCCGCTTTGCCAAACGGGATGAGCGTCTCCTCTTCAGGGACGGAGCCTTTCGTGCCATACAGTGCGGCGCATTCTATGAAGAGTACGGGGTTGGAGCCTCGAACTGCGGTCTTGAGGAGGCCCTTGGCGTCTGCCGGTGTTGAAGGAGCAGCAACCATTATTCCTGGGGTATTCATGTAGAGGGACGGAAAGAACTGAGAATGCTGTGCTCCCGTATTTCTTCCTAGGCTGTATTGCGTTCTGATAACAGCCGGTGCAGTCAGCTTTCCGCCAGTCATGAAATGCATTTTCGGCAAGTGATTGACAAGCTGGTCGCCGCATTCATGCAGAAAGTCCATATACATTATTTCCGCGACAGGTCTGTAACCCATAATTGCGGCTCCGATTGCAGCGCCGATTATTGCGTTCTCCGAAAGGGGTGTGTCCCTCACCCTTTCTGGTCCAAACTCATCGAGCAGACCTTTGGTGATTCTAAAGACGCCTCCTAGCTTTCCGATGTCTTCTCCGAGGAGGATCACTTTCTTCTCACGGCGCATCTCTTCGACAAGGGCTTCATGGATCGCCTGAGCATATGTGAGAGTCTTCAATCGCAGACTCACTTCCCTAGGCCCACACGAACCTCGTCAGCAGATCAACGGATGGGTACGGTCTGTCCTGTGCGAACTTGACGGCCTTCTCAATCCTCGCTCGTGTTCGGGCGCGTATGTTTTCGAGTTCTTCAACCGTAGCAAGCTTCTCCACGTCGAGTTTCTGTTCAAACTGCTCGATTGGATCGCGAGCCTTCCATTCGTCGATTTCTTGCTGTGTTCTGTAGTCAAGCCCAGTATCGTATGCTCCGTGGCCACTGTAGCGGTAGGTCTTGCATTCGAGAAAGGTGGGTCCTTCACCTCTCTTGGCTCTGGATGTCGCCGCTGAGGCTGCTTCATAGACGTCGAGCACATTCATTCCATCCACAGACTGGCCTGGAATCCCGTAGGCTTGGCCTCGCTGGACGAGAGATGCGAGTGTAGATTTCGAGATTGGAACTGAAACGGCATATTGGTTATTCTCGCACACGAAGACGACGGGTAGTCTCCAGACGGCGGCCAAGTTCACTCCTTCGTGAAAAGCGCCTGTATTGGTTGCGCCATCTCCGAAAAAGCACACCACACAATTCGGCTTGTGATCCATCTTCAGCGCCAATGCGACACCTGTAGAAAGTGGGATTCCGCCACCAACGATCGCCGTCGAGAAGACCACGCCGGCCTCAAGATCGGTGCTGTGCATCGAACCCCCTAGACCAAGACACATTCCAGCGTCTTTGCCCATCAACTCACTCAATATCGCCTCTTCGGGCACACCTCTTGAGACGCTGTGTCCATGCCCTCTGTGGTTGCTGACCACAAGATCTCCCTTCTCCAGCGCAGCCGAGACGCCAGCAGCTACTGCTTCCTGGCCCATGTATGGATGTGCAAGTCCCGGAATGAAGCCGGCCTTATAGAGTTCAACCACTTTCTCTTCAAGCATCCTCTGCCTGACCATGCTTTCGTACATAGAAAGGACAACTGTCTTCGAAGTCATACTACTCAATCTTCGGAACGCGTTCAGTATCCGACCCGTATCTAAGCTTTCTGTGAAAACATTCTAGCCAAAAGCTCAGCAGCTCTCGGGTTCGTCAACTTCATCGGTGGCGGCACGTAGGGCAATGCAAACCTGTGGCGGGATGGGGAAAGGGGGAGCTGCCGAACTGCATTTCAGCGAATCCACGTGAGAGTCGGTTCAGCCATCGGATCGTTACTGCCTCATGCGGGCGTCCGTACTTGTCGATTGCCTGCTTCAGGAGTGTTCAGTTGCTTTCTCAGCTGTGGCGTCCGCGGAGGCCTCGTCCGTGACTGCGATCCACCAGCGGCCGTCGCGGAGCTGCTTCCAATCCATATGCCAGACGCTCATGCTATGCTCGTGCTCGTAGCGGACCCACCTGCGTCTCTTCTGCTCGCCGAGTTGAGGCATGGCTCTACCATTCTCCTTGAGGATCATGTGTATCCTGTTGTGGGGTTGACTGAATCCGTGAGTATGCTTCAGTACGCGTTCTAGGGTTAAGGCGTTAACCTTGACCTTGTCGTAGGCCTCTAGGATGAGGGTGGCGTCTCGTAGGCTGGGTCTACCGGGCTTCTTCAGGGTTGGGACGATGCCTGTCTGCCTGTAGGCCTGCCAGAGCTGCTGTACTCGTCTACGTGAGAGTCGTTTGATCAGCGCTATCTCCCTGTCCCTCCCCGCAAGTGTTAAGTAGACACTTGATCCCTTTTTTTGAGAAGGAGAATATTCTATGTCAGAAAAAGAAAAGAAACCGGAGGGGGTTTCGCGTAGAGCTGCCATCCAGACGATAGGCGGAACTGTGTTAGGTTTAGCCGTCGGTGCGGCCGCTGGGTGGCTTGCAAAACCGACACCTCCAGCAGAAATGAGAACGGTTACACAAACAGCGATATCGACCGTGACAGTGACAGGAACCGCGGCACCACCTACGACTGTGGCAATGGATACGGGACAGGTAGCTGTAGAGGCTGCAAAGAAGTTCGCGGGCACACACATCGGATTCGTGGTCGAGTCAGGCTTCGATGAAGGATGCTTCAAGGCATTTGCAGAAGAGTGGAACAAGCTAACAGGCATGGATGTTGAGATAATCGCGCAGCCAACCTTCGCGGTCAGAGAGAAAGTCATCACAGAGGGTATGGCTAGGACTGGAGCAGTAGACTTGGTGGATGCCTTCCCGATATGGTACCCTGACTTTATCGCCGGGAAATACATAGTCCCATTGAATCAATACATGGACAAGTACAAGCCTGACATGTCAGACTTCATTTTCAGAGACTACTTCACCGCTTCGATCTGGCAGCCAGGTGTGGTCTGGGCGATGCCGACGGATGGCGACATCTTCATCCTCTACTACCGGAAGGACATATTCGAGCATCCTGATGAGAGGGCAGCCTTCAAGGACCAATACGGCTACGATCTAGCGCCACCCGAGACCTGGCAGCAGTACACCCAGATAGCAAAGTTCCTTACCAGAAAAGCGGGTGACAAGCTTGC
>Ga0315312_1001327_pt1 | contig 19861 bp, 19 predicted proteins | sample TDP7_MG_FD_203629 | JGI IMG/M metagenome (GOLD analysis project Ga0315312, IMG submission 203629) | Freshwater sediment microbial communities from Lake Towuti, South Sulawesi, Indonesia - TDP7 | ecosystem: Environmental > Aquatic > Freshwater > Lake > Sediment | place: Indonesia: South Sulawesi... | reverse complement strand
ATGGAGTGTCGGTACAACTCGATGCCAACGCAGACCTTTAAGATTTGGTTGTTGATGTCGCCGGTGTAGCCCTTGTACGTTAGGAGGGTGCTACATGACGCTAGCCTCTTCCCTTTTCTAAGCACAAACTCTTCCATGTTGGAGTAAACTTTCCCTAAAAAAGGATGGTAAGTCTTCGCCGCTCTTTTGGCTTCGATGAAAAAGTTCCTCAATTTTTCCTCAATGAGCAAGCCGTAGCGATCCAGCGTCTCTTCCCAACCCATCTGTCATCACTTTCCTCAACGGATTTAAATTGAATGGGGCTTCATTTAATAAGAGTTGGCAGATTTGAGCGAGGGAAAAAGAATGGAGCTTCAAGTTGTGACGATAGACTTACCCAAGGATTGTAACGTGGTGTTGGGGATGGCACACTTCATCAAAACTGTTGAAGATCTGTATGAAGCGCTGGTGAACTCTGTTCCGAACATCAGGTTTGGCATAGGCTTCTGCGAGAGCTCAGGACCATGTCTTGTAAGATGCGAGGGCAACGACGAAGAGCTGAAGAAGTTGGCGTCAAAAAAAGCCCTTGAACTAGGATGTGGACACTCCTTCATCATCTTCATGAAGAACGCCTATCCCATTAACGTCTTGCAAAGAATCAAACAGGTTCCAGAAGTCTGCAGCATATACGCCGCAACAGCAAACCCCTTAGAGGTCATTGTGACAGAAACAGATCAAGGCAGAGGGATTCTCGGCGTTATAGACGGCATGAAGAGCAAGGGAACCGAAAGAGAAGAGGACGTTAAGGCAAGGAAGGAGTTCCTGAGGAAAATCGGTTACAAACTATGAGAGATTCTCTGCGTAACCCATAGTTGATGAACGTCGCCGTTCTTCTGGGTATGGGAGTCAACCGACTTTAGACACGTGTACAACAAAATGGACACCGTGTATACAACAAAATTTTTCACCTCAGCAAGCCAAAAAGCTGGTGTATTTTGGGTGTTACCTATTGGCGTCGTCTTCCGCACGGTATCGACAAAACTTTGGTCCTCGCAGAGAGAGACCACAATACCTACATGTGGCGGCTGGTGCGGTGGTGGCGTTTTCTGTGTGTATCTTGCTACAAGGTGCTCTTGAGGTTTCTACGCTCGTTTCCATCATGATCTTCAACCTGCTGGCTGTTCTTCTGGCGTTTCCACTTCGTGGACGGCTCTGGTGTAAAATGCTTTGGCTAGGGCTTGGCAACCTCGTGGGTTTAGCTTGGAATCTTGTCTGGTTATCTCTGCTGTCTTTCACGGTAGGAGGTATCTTTCGGATAGTGTATGCTGTCATTGGACCCGCTGTTGATTTCATGTGGATCGTTCCTGTCTGGTCGCTTGGATTCTCGATATTATCCTACGTTGAGCGCCGAAAGAGAAGAGGAGAGAGAAGAGAGGCAAGATGACACTGAGTTTCGCCTTGACTTTCATTTTCACACTTCTGGTCTTGGTTATACTAGCCTACCTCGTTCGCCACTACATCTTCACGCTCATTGCTCTCTACTACAGACGTGGACAACCCTACTACACGCCCCACGGACTGGTTTATCGCCCAACAGTATCAGTTCTAATCCCTGCACACAACGAGGAGAAAGTAATCGGACGGATTCTTCAACGAACAACTGAGTTGACCTATCCCAAAGAAAAGCTTGAGATCATTGTCATAGACGACGGATCTACGGATCGAACCAGCGAAATCGCAGAGGAAATCGCAAGACAACACGCGCACATAAAAGTGTTCCACCGCGACGTGGAGACCGGTGGAAAGGGAAAGCCCGCAGCACTGAACTACGGGTTAAAACACGCAACAGGCGAGATCATTTTCTGTTTTGACGCAGACTACTATCCACAACGAGACATTCTTGAGAAGATGGTAGCCTTTTTCATCGACCCTGAGGTTGGAGGGGTACAAGGAAGGGTCACCGTTCTAAACGAGCCCGAAACCTTGATGACGAGGCTCGTTGCGCTGGAGCGAATCGGTGGTTATAGAGTAGATCAGTTGGCGCGAGACGACCTTCAGCTCGTTCCTCAACTCGGCGGAACAGCAGTGGCGGTCAGACGCAGTTTAATCGAGTTTCTTGGAGGCTGGGACCCCAATGTGCTGGCTGAAGACACCGACATAACCTTAAGGATCTACCTTGCCGGGTACAAGGTTCGATACGTCAACGAGGCTGAGTGCTACGAGGAAGCAGTGGAGAATTTGCGGTCCTATTGGCGACAGAGGTCCCGCTGGGCCAAGGGACATATGCAATGCGCCTTTAAACATCTGTGGCCCTTAATTAAGAGCAGAAATTTGCGGTTGAGAGAGAAAATCGACGGTCTCCTACTGCTCAACATTTACTTTGTTCCGATTCTTGTTGGGCTAGCTTGGATTCTCGGGGCAGCCCTCTATTTTGTTCAGCCTCCCCAATGGACCACGTTTTTCTGGGCTTCTCTCGCAATCTCTGTTTACAGTGCTGCGGGAAATTTCGCGCCGTTCTTTGAGGTGGCAATAGGCGCTTACCTAGATCGTCGAGTGCGAGTGTATTGGCTAATGCCCTTGCTGCTTCTGTTCTTCCTCTACAACATGTTGATTTGTTCTAAGGCACTGCTTGACTTATGCGTGTCTAAAGTTGTGAGAAGCAAAAGGCTAACATGGGAAAAAACATTTCATAATGGCAGAGGAAACCTTTACCTGCCCACTGGGTAAAGGGTTTCTGTCGGAAAAGAAATAAATTCGAGCCAATGTAATTGCTCAGAAGTCATAAAGGAGATAAGCTATATGAAGCCAAAGGCGAGGGTTCTTGTCTGCGACCCAATCCATGAAGAAGGAATAGAAAAACTGAGGCAAGCTGGATTTGAGGTTGACGTAGAACCAACCGTATCCCATGAAGAACTCAGAAACGCGGTTTCAGATTACGATGTATTGGTTGTGCGAAGCCGAACCAAAGTTACGAGAGAGATTATTGAAGCTGGAAAACGACTGAAGGCTATAGGACGTGCCGGCGTGGGCTTAGACAACATCGACGTAGAGACCGCGGAAAAAAGAGGCGTCGCCGTTCTAAACACGCCCGAAGCCCCCGCCGAGGCCGTGGCTGAATTAACGATAGGTTTGATAGTTTCGCTGGCACGCAACATCCCCTTGGCAGATCAGGCAATGAAGAAAGGAGAATGGATCAAGAAAAAGTTGACGGGTTGGGAGTTAAGGGGCAAGACTCTGGGCATCGTGGGACTCGGAAACGTCGGTGAGAGAGTGGCGAGAATCGCCAAGGCTATGGGAATGAAGATATTAATCACGAAACGGACCCCTCCGAAGCCCGAGTTGCTGAAAGAACTCGCAGGAGAATTCGTTCCGCTCCCAGAGTTGCTTCAACGGAGCGACGTTGTCACCATTCACGTTCCTTTAACACCCCAAACCCACCACATGATTGGTGAGAAGGAGCTTCAACTCATGAAAGACGGAGCTTTCCTCATCAACACCTCGAGGGGCGCCATTGTTGACGAGAAGGCCCTTTCTAAAGCGCTGCAGTCCGGAAAGCTGAGGGGAACTGCACTGGACGTTTACGAAACGGAACCACCCACAGACTTGACGTTGATGGGGTTGCCGAACGTTGTCTGCACGTGTCACATAGGAGCTGAGACAGAAGAGGCCCAGAGAGCTGCATCCATTCTGATTGCTGAGAAAATCATCAACTCTTTTAAGTGATCCATTCCTTTTCAGTTGCCTCCTCCACATAACATGCTGGCTCTCTTCCTCTACGTCTCACAACCAGAACCACAAAAGCCGTCACAATGATCACGGGAACAACAACGAGGATGCCTACGGTTTTCAAAGTGGCGCTTCTCATTAGTCCTGGCACCTCCTCTGCCTTTTCAAGCGCGGTTTGCGCATACCCCTGAGCAGAATTCGGTTGGCTGGCCCAAGCGTCCACCGCCTTTTGAAGGTAAAGATCTGCTTCGGAGAGGGCTGCTTTTGCTTTGTAAAAGTCTGAGTGGAAAAGGAATGATGTTCCTGTAACTTCCGCTACCCTAACCATTAACTCTGCCTCCTGAATTTTTGAGATCGCATCATAAACGGCTTGAGCAAAAGGAAATTCGTTTAAGACATTGATTGAGATTCTCTGTGCTTGTAGAGTTTGTTGAGATTCCAACTGAGCGCTGCCATTGTAGGTGAAGTAGTAATTGGCGTAAGTGACCTCCTCATCTATCTTACACTCTCCCCAGAGAGAGGCAAAGTGGCGGCTATCCATCTCATCAAAAAGGTTCCAACTTAGGTCCGTGGGCACCCAGCCATAGTTTTCCAAGTAATACTCAGCCCACATATGACCATCCGACAGTGGTTCGGTGTAAGTGTTGAAGGCGAAGCCCGTGACGACTCTGGAGGGAATCCCTACAGCTCTGCAGAGAGCCACAAAAAGGTAAGAATATTCGGAGCAGTCTCCCCTTCTGTTCTGCAACGCCCAGAGAGCTCCTCTCTCCTCCAGTTGAATCTCATACGTTAAGGTGTCAGCCACAAACCTGTAGATTCTTAAAGCCATCTCGTGGGGATTTTCCTCCTCCTCAACCACATTCTCGGCAGTTGAGACTATAAGGGGATGATCCGACTCTATTAGCTCCCCAGGTGCCGTGTGCTCCAAATAGACGGTCGAATTTTGGTCATACATGCCAACTAGAGTATAATCCACCACGAAGTCAACATTGAAAGCCAACACAGTATAGTTCATACTAACGGTGAGGGTGTCTTCTGCCGGAATCGCTTCAACGTCCCAGCGACCGTAAACGTTCCCGTTGTCTTCCAAAAACTGTTGAGGCGTTGGCGAAACACTGTTGATCACCGCGAAGTTTCGAGCAGTTTCGTTATGAAAAATCGGAACATAGAGCTGTACATCCGTTGTTTCTGAAGACCCAAAGTTGTGAATCTGAATCGTGTGTGTGAGGTTGCTTACGCAGGGTGCTCTGAGCTTGTATTTCAGAAACTCATCGTTGAGTTCAATAGATTTGGATGGGGCGGGTTCAAAGAGCCACACCGTGCCAAAAACAAGAATGACCAACAAAAAGGTTTTCCGGGTGACCAACCGACCACACGCTTTCATCAATCAAGAACCCCGTTGTAACATCACTTAAACATATGTAAGCTTCAGCGCTTGTCTCCTCACCCTCTCTTGGACTAACATTAAAGCTTTCCTTACTAGCGCTCTTGATTTTAGAGAAGTATTCTACTTGTTTTTTGGAGGTGGTAGCCTGAAGTAGTAACAAAGAATGGGGGTGCCGTTGCAAAAGTGTTCAACGTCGGAGTCAGAGACATTGCCGTCTAAACCCTCCTTAATCATCCTTGCACACGTTTTATCCGACCGTAAGTGCGGGCACTTCGCTTGCAGGGTTTTCCTTTCCTCTTTTTTGGGCTTTCCGGGGGCTCTTGGTTCCGCCGCCTTAACCTTCACTTTGACGCTTCGCGTAATTGCGTTGAACGGTTTTGAACTTGTACGTTTGTACAATCTGCACTGTCCCCCGGAAATATATCCGAAGTATTAATACATTCGACACTTTATAAAAGTTTGCACACACCAGACACAGCTAGGCATGATGATTCAGTTCTACTCGTAACGATTTTATATGAGGTATCTTGATTTCTGTAAGGTAGCTTTTCCACTGGAGAAAAACGAATTGACACTGAAAAAAGAGAAAATGATTGAAATGTACAGAAAGATGCTGGAGATACGGCACTTTGAAGAGAAAGTCTACGACTTGTACGGCCAGAACCTTGTCCCAGGAACCATCCACCTCTACGCGGGACAAGAGGCAGTGGCGGTTGGGGTGTGCGCCAACCTTAGAAAGGACGACTACATAACTAGCACTCACCGAGGACACGGCCATTGCATAGCCAAAGGTGCCCAACTGAACAGAGTGATGGCGGAGATTCTGGGCAAGAAAACAGGATACTGCAAGGGCAAAGGAGGATCCATGCACATTGCAGACTTCAGTGTAGGCACGTTAGGCGCCACCGCAGTTGTGGGAGCTGGAATTCCCATTGCTGCTGGTGCAGGTCTGTCTATCAAACTGAGGAAAACAGACCAGGTTGTGGTGTGCTTCTTCGGCGAGGGTGCCTCTAATCAGGGGTCGTTCCACGAAGGGATTAATATGGCGGCAATTTGGAATCTTCCAGTTGTGTTTGTGTGTGAAAACAACCTCTACGCCATGGGAACCCGGCAGTCTAGAGTTATGACAATAGAGAATGTGGCGGATCGGGCGGCAGCGTATGGTATTCCCGGGGTTGTTGTGGACGGAAACGACGTGATGGCGGTATATGAGACTGCGCATCAAGCTGTTGAGAGGGCGAGGGGCGGAGGGGGACCCACACTGATGGAGTGTAAAACCTACAGGCACAAAGGACACTCCAGATTTGATCCTGCCACTTATCGACCAAAAGAGGAGGTTGAAGAGTGGCTGAAGAGGGACCCCATCAAACGTTTCAGGGCGAGACTCCTTGAGACGAAGACCCTAACCGCAGAGGAGGCTGACAAGATTGAGCAGGAAGTTGTCGCTGTCATTGAGGATGCGGTTAAGTTTGCTCTGGAGAGTCCATATCCAGCGCCAGAGGAAGCTCTAGAACAAGTCTACATCTAATGGGGGGCGTTGAAAGTTGAGGGAGATAACCTATCGAGATGCTCTTCGAGAAGCCTTAAGGGAGGAGATGCTTCGCGACGAGACTGTTTTCATTTTGGGAGAAGATGTTGGGCGGTACTGGAAGGGCGCCTTTAGGGTGACGAAGGGGCTTGCAGAAGAGTTTGGAGATGAGAGGGTTCGAGACACCCCTATTTCAGAGTCAGCCATCATAGGAGTTGCCACTGGAGCGGCTATAACTGGCATGAGACCTGTCGCCGAGATTATGTTTGGAGATCTTTGTGCCCTCGCTATGGATCAGATTGCGAATCAAGCAGCCAAGCTTAGGTACATGTTTGGGGGTCAAACGAAGGTGCCTCTTGTGATCCGCATGCCTTTCGGCGCTGGAGTAAATATTGCGGCGCATCACTCTCAAAGTTTGGAGGCTTGGTTCATGCACGTTCCAGGCTTGAAGATCGCTATGCCCTCAACTCCTTATGATGCAAAGGGGCTGCTGAAAACTGCGATACGAGATGACAATCCGGTCATGTTTTTTGAACATAAGCTTCTCTACTCAGTTAAGGGGTCAGTTCCAGAGGAAGAGTACACTGTTCCGTTGGGTGTTGCAGACGTGAAGAGGGAGGGAGGAGACGTCACGATTGTTGCCACCCTGTACATGGTTCACAAGGCGCTGGCTGCTGCTGAAGAGCTTAGCAGGCAGGGAATCAGCGTGGAGGTTGTTGATCCGAGAACGCTTGTTCCCTTGGACAAGGAGGCTATCGTAAACTCTGTGAAGAAAACGGGGCGAATCGTGATTGTTACAGAGGACTGCAAGACTGGAGGTGTTAGTGCGGAGATAGCGGCTTTGGTTGCGGAGGAAGCCATTGACTATCTTGACGCTCCTGTTAGGAGGGTGGCGGAGCCAGACACTCCTATACCCTTCAGTCCTTCCCTAGAGAAGTTTGTTATACCCGACGAGAACAGGATAATAGGGGTAGTAAAGGAAGTTGTCCATTAACTTGGAACGGGATGGCTAAGTTGGTAACCAAGGTCATGATGCCTAGGCTCAGCCTAACCATGAAAGAAGGAACCGTGGTTCAATGGTTCAAGAAGGAAGGGGAGGGAGTGGAGAAGGGCGAGCCTGTGGTAGAAGTGCTCTCCGACAAGGTGACGTATGAGGTGGAGGCTCCAGCGTCTGGGGTTCTCCGCAAGATTTTGGCAGAGGAGGGAGTTGACGTTCCGGTTGCTGAAACACTCGCCATTATAACCGCACCCGACGAAGAACTTCCAGAGGTTGAAGCTGTCGCTGAAGCGCCTGTAGAAAGACTTGAGGAGCGCATCCTAGCCTCTCCAGCAGCCAAGAGACTGGCAAGAGAATATGGCGTGGACCTAGCCAAAGTGAGGGGTACGGGTCCTGATGGAAGAATCGTGGAAGAGGACGTCAGAAGATTTGTTGAGGAGACGAAGGGGGCACTGAGAGTGAGGGAGGTTATACCCCTAACAGGGATAAGAAAAACAGCTGCAGAACGCGTTTCTCTGAGCAGTCGAACGGCCCCGCACAGCACCATAACCATGGAAGTGGACATGTCCAAAGCCGCGAAACTGCGTGAAAAGCTTGAAGTTTCTTACACGGACATGCTGGTTAAGGCTGTTGCAAAGGCTTTGACAGAGCATCCAGTCATGAACTCAACCTTGGAAAAGGAGCAAATCAAAATCTTTGCGGACGTTAATGTTGGCGTCGCTGTTGCCACCGAGAAAGGACTTGTTGTTCCAGTGGTGCGCAACGCAGACAAGAAAGAAGTCAAAGAAATCTCTTTGGCGCTGAAAGAACTTGTGGAAAAGGCTAGAGACAGTAGGCTAACAAGGGAGGAGATAAGCGGCGGAACCTTCACAATCACAAACCTCGGCATGTTCGGGGTTGACATGTTTACGCCCATTATTAATCCGCCCGAGACAGCGATACTGGGCGTTGGAAGGGTGGTGGAAAAGCCAGTGGTGGTTGATGGGGAAATTGTGGTTAAGCCTGTGATGCATCTGAGTTTGTCCTTTGACCATCGGGTGATGGATGGAGCACCTGCCGCGCGTTTTCTGCAGAGTGTGAAAATGACTCTTGAAAACCCTGAAGCGCTCTCGGCGTAGTGTTTTCGCGTATTTTTGATAATTATAACGTCGCTCCATTCAAATGCAATGACTGGACAGGCGAAGTTTCCGAAGAAATTATCCTTATGGCTATCATCTCCTCTTCGAAGGAAACCCCTCATATTTGGATCATGTATGGAAAAGGTATGTTGAAACCAGTATTTTCTCAGAAAAACTGCTTGCGCTAAAGTGTGGAGGAGGCTATAGAGAGTTATTCTCTAATAGTTTCCTTCGTGCACAAAAACTCAACAGGCTCATCACCGATATTCCTGAACTGATGTTCCTCAAATGACCCGATGAATACCACATTTCCAGGTTTCAGTTCAATCTCTTGCTCTCCTCCTCTGAGAAGGGCCCTTCCCTGAAGTATGAAAACTTCGTGCTCGTGGGCGTGTTTCTCTAATGGGGTGTACCCTCCAACGTCCACGGTGAATAGTCGAAGCTGAAGTCTCTTTGCGCCGACGCCCTTGTGCAGCAGATATTTGACTCTGACTTTATGGGCGCCCTCCACGTCAGCAGGGTACTCCTTCACTTTCTCAACACTCGTCACATACATTACTCGCCACCCATTTCTCCCTTAATGGTTACATCCTTCTTTCATTCAGTCCAGAGTGACCTCGCGTTCTTCCACTGATCCCTAATGATACCCAAATTGCTCAGCACGTTGGAGTGAAGGGAATAGAAAATGTAGCAAAGATACGCACATCGGTCACATTCTCTATACTCCTTCCGTAAGCCCTCAAACCTTGGGCTATCCCAAACATCCAGCAACTCAAACACAGAAGCAACCGGCTCACGACAATGACAACCAGCAACTCTACCCAAGTGATCCACAACAAAAAAGCTTTGAAGAGCTCCACACTTCCACGTTCTCTCACCATTCAAGAAGAACTGTTTCAGAGCAACCAACGTTTTTGTCGTTATAAAAACTCCTTGACGTCCCTTTTTCATCGCCACAAGTTCATCGCAAACCTTTCCAACAGCCTTCTGATCCCTTATCTCAAATTCGTCATTTTTTTTCCCTATGCCAAACAATCGATCCTCAACTGGCTGGTCATATGAGTAGAGGCAGTACCAAACAGGCACTCCGCGATCAGTGAAATATCTTGTAAAGTCAATGATCTCGTGTAGGTTTAACTGTGAGATTGTTGGGGAAACTCCCACGAAAATTCCCTTCTGGCGCAGTGTCTCAACGGCTTCCATGGCTTTTTTCCAAGCTCCGGACACGCCTTTCATGTAATCGTTCTTTTTCTCGTCTAGAGTGTCGAGCGATATGGCAACGAAGTCCGCGTTACGCAGGGCGTCGGTCTTTTCTAACGCCAAACTGCCGTTGTCGTAGACAGTTGTCATGAAGAATTGGGAAGCGTAATCGATGATTTCGCCGATGTCTTCTCGCAGTAAGGGGTTCCCACCGGAGAACACGATTTCCATGACGCCGAGTTTTTGAAGAACATCTAGCCCTTTTTTCACCTCATCGGCAGACAACTCCCCTGAGTTTTCTCGGTCACGCCAAACGTTGCAGCCCCTGCAGCGGTAGTTGCATCGTCGAGTCAGCATCCACTGAGCGTGGTAAGGTCTGTTAGGTGTTAAAGCACGTCTCATTATGCTCAAAACTTTTCTTGAGGAAAGCTTCATCTGCTGCAAGCTCCAGCAACTTCAGGGTTTAACCGTATGAGGCATTAATATCAAACATGGAGTTTTAACTTTTACCCGTTTCCAGCCTCTGTTGAAGGACGAATCTGGTTCAGCGCACGGGTTGCCAGACCCCTGAGAGAGGCTTTCCACGCAATAAGAAGAATAGGTAGTCTGTGAACCAGGTGGCGAGAACTTTGAGGAATCCAATTTTTCGAAATCGCCTCAGTGACTCGTAGACAGTGAGGTCTCTGATGAACATGAACTTTCCCCGTTTCGACAGCCTTTGGGCGAGGTCGTGGTCCTCAAGGCATGGCATGTTCTCGTTGAATCCATTTACCTTTAGAAAATCATTTTTTCTGACTGCAAAGAATTCTCCTCGGGAGTGAGGTTTGAACTTGGTGAAGATTTGGATGAGGAGGTTGTAGAAGTGGAAGAAGGCGAGTTCGGCGAGTTTGGATTTGGTTGGCATGATTTGGCAGGTGGCGCCTACTGTCGCGGGGTCTTTGAAGGTTTCAAATATCCTTTCAGCAAGGTTTGGTGGGGAATACACGTCTGCGTCTAGGAACACTAGGATGTCTCCCTTGGCTTTTTTGGCTCCATAGTTTCTTGCTTTCGATATTCCTCGTTCCTGTATTTGGTATACTTTGTTTGTGAATTGTTTTGCGATTTTAACTGTGTTGTCTCGGCTTCCTCCGTCGACCACTAGAATTTCGATTGTGGGTTTTATGTTGGTGAGTTTGGATAGGGTTTTTGCTATGTATTTCTCTTCTTGATGAGTTGGGATGATTACTGAGATTTTTGGTGTTTTTGGTTGCATGATTGTTTTCCGTTTTTCTCTAATCTGTTTGTGGTGTAATAATGATGAGGATATATAAGGCTGTAGTGTTGGTTTTAACCTTTTAGCGAAAGCAGTTTTTCTGAGAAAATACTGTTTTTCAACATATCACTGTTATTTGGATCCAAATATGACTTTGACTATGCCTTTGCCTTCAAATAATGTGCCGTCGGTGAGTTTGCCTCTTATTGTTAATGTGACCTCGCCGTTTGTTACCCCTAAAACATCTCGGATGTATCCATTCACGGCTTGTCTGTCAAACTTAATCATCAGTACGTTCTCTTTAGCACTACTCCCCTCAGCTGGAACAGAACCATCAATTAGGATCGTGGAAACGTCGATGTCCCCTACGTTATAGCCTTCGGGAAGTTCAATATGGGCAATAATCCATTTGCCTTTACTTCTCAAGTTTAATGTGTCAGGGTAGACGTCTACTGTGGCTTCAGTTGTTGGAGTCCATGGTTCCGCAAGTGGGTATCTGTCTGTGTTGTTGGCATCTATGGTGTAGGGATGGTCCCATATTCCGTCACTTCCCGTCTCATTCTGGTAAGGTCCACTGTATAAATCAGCGTCAGTATGGTCGCTCCAATAGTTCCCGCCGGAAGGATAGCCATCATCCCATGTGTTTATTGATTGATGAGCCCACGGATATTCCACTGACTCATCGTATGCCTGTTGTGTGTTGTTGATGAAGTTGTTATGGTGGATAGTGTTGTTTGGAGACATGAGGAGCCAGATGCCAAACACGTTATTTGCTATGTTGTTTTCATATATGCTGTTGTTTGAAGACTCGGAGAGCCTTATACCGTAGTTGTTGTTGTTGTTGTTTGTCACGTTGTTTCCAGAAATGCTGTTGTCAAAAGATGAATCAAGGTAGATGCCCCACTTCCTCTTCCTTGAAGAGCATAGCCTGCTCCGTCAACCACAATATTGTCTCTCTCCACCACTATTGACGCGATGATGTCAGCTGTAAAAGTGTAAGTGACATTGTCGACAGTTGAAACGTGGGTTGTGGGTGGATCAACGCTTCCGTCAGCCCTAATATAAATTGTGTGCTTGTGCACTGTGACTATTTCTTCGCTCCGGAGCGTGTTGTCCTCTGTATCGGTTTCGCCGGGTACAGGTTCCACCTCAGCCGTTATGCTGTGGTTTCCCGGCCTTACGCCCCACGTGTCCCAAATGAAGGTCAGGGAAGCAGTTGCGCCAGCTGCCAAACTCGATATGATTTGCTCTTGGATATCTCGCTGCCCACCCCATATTTGATGGTAACAGTGGACCCTAACATCAAATGTTTCGGGCACCGTTCCTTGGTTTTCAACGATAACCGTGATGTTTACAAACTCGCCCGCTATCACTTGGGTCGGGTAAGGTGTGACACTGACAATGGCTATATCGTGAGTCACGGGTTCTTCGGTGTTACGGAAGTAGCCGTATAGTATGTATCCATAGTAAGGGTCAAAATCGCTTATGATGTCGTATGGTTTTCCATACCCCTCTTCGGTATACCCTTTGAGTTTTGTTTCGTCCTCCACAACAGTTATGTTTGAGTCTCCCACACCTACCACCTTGAAGGTGACGTTTGCCAGTATCCCAGGTCCGTACGTTGTGGGAGCTGGTTCGTATATGAAGAAGAAGAACGCGCCTGTCAAGCTCAATTTGCCCCTCTCGTTGTTAAAACTCCCCGGTAGAAACATGGCGGTAGGATGTTTTTCCGTGGTGATGAGATCGCCATTTGTGACTTCAATGCCCTGCAAAACGAAAGGGTTGTAGGTTAGGGAGAACTGGTAACCTTGAATGTCGGTTCCGTTGTAGTCCGTGTATATGGAAACTGTGAAGTTCGTTCCTATCGTTAAGTTTGGGTTAACTATGGTTTTGGGGATAACTGTAATGTAGTGGGGTGCAAAAACGTAAATTCCATCATGTAAGACGTATGTGTTGTCCTGTGTGTTTGTTTCGCCTGGTACCACGCTTGCTACAGCCTTTATGGTGAATGTTTTCCTGTGGCCTGTCGAGTTGTAAATTTCCTGCCTTACTCCCGTTGTATCCCAAGTGAAAGTCATGGATGTGGACGCTCCAGCTACCAAATTTTGCACGGTCTGCACTTCTATAGTGATGTTGTCGTAGTAGACGGTAACGTTGAATGTCTCGTTCTGTGTTCCCTTGTTTCTAACGACAACCATGATTTTTGCCAACTCCCCTAACTCCACAGAATACCTGTAGGGTCCAACGCTGACGACAGCTATGTCGTGGGTTTCTTGTGCTACGGTAACTCTAATCATGTCTACGCTGGATACGCTTATGATAAGCTGTATGGTAAGGCATGCCCAGAACAGTTTTTTCCATAAAAATCTTCTCGCATTTGCTTCCATCTTCACTATCCTTCCACTTTCCGAATTAACTATAGCAATAACTCATATTTCTCCTTTCCGAAACAATCTTCTAGGGGTCCAGAACGGGAAACGTAGGTTGGATAACACCGACCCGTTTTGCCAGATCTCAAGCCCTCAACTAAACTGCAAATATGGATATGCAGATAAGATGACCAGTACAAAGTGCAACAACATCAACATTAGGCTTTGCCCAACGCCCTCCACAACTCTTCTTTCACGGGTTTAGAGAGGTCAAGTCTGGTTCCGTCGCGCCTGAGAATGTATGATCCCTCCTTCTTATCCACTGTTTTGCCGATCACCGAAGCTTGAATCCCCTTTTCCTTCAGAGCAGCCACTATTTCCTCAGCCTTCTCCGGATGTGCTGAAATTATTAGTGCTCCTGAGCCTATGGTTTTGAGTGGATCAACGTTCAAAGCGTTGCAGACCGCCCTAGTCTCCTCGTAGACGGGTATTTTCTCCTCGTAGGCTACCACACCTACGTTAGATGCCCAAGCGATTTCTTGGAGACATCCAGCGATTCCCCCTTCAGTGGCGTCGTGCATAGCGTGGACCCCTCCCACTTCAGTGGCTGTTAGAGCGTCCTCCACCACGCTAATCATTTTGACAAACTTCTGGGCTCTCCTGACGACGGCTCCACCAACCTTGGTTTCTAGGAGTTCAGCCAACTCCTTTGACAGAATGGCTGTTCCTTCTATGGCGGCCCCTTTCGTCATAACTATGCTGTCACCCACTTTTGCTCCGCTGGAACTCACGAACCTTCCCTTCTCAGCCTCCCCAATGACAGTTGCAACAAGGATGGGCCTTTCAATGCTCGGAGTGAATTCGCTGTGACCCCCTATAACAGCGACGCCTAGCTCCTTTGCAGCCTCGTGGATTTGACTGGTTATCTGCTTCAGTTGGGCAGGACTGGCGTTTTGAGGCAAGAGCATGACAACCAGAACCCACCTAGGACGAACGCCTCTAGTTGCAATGTCGTTGGCGCAGACGTTGACAGCCAGCCAACCGATGTTTTCGACGGCTCCAGTTATGGGATCAGAGTGAACAACAAGAGCCATATCCTTAAAATCGATGACAGCAGCATCTTCACCTATCTTAGGACCAACAATAACGCGGGGATCAGGAGAGCCAAGACAACCGAGAACCACCTGTTTGAGCAACGCGGGATCAAGCTTACCAACCGACAACGAACGCGGAACCATTTTCAAGACCTCAAAGGCTAACATTAGCAATTGGCGTTTATAACTTTAAAATCGAATGGAAGAAAGCTATGGAACTTTGAGAGATGGGAGAGCTCGCCACACTGCTCTCACAACAGGAATCGAAACTATGAGACCCACAGTCATCTGACCAATGTTTACTGGAATTTCCGCTATTGCTGCCACACCCATAAAAAACTGCTCGTAAAGAAAATAACCGATGACCATCTCTAGGCCTCCAACAAAAATTACAAGAATAAGCCAACCAAATTCAGGTTCAAAAACAAACCCCATTAAAGTGATCAAAAAAAGAACGAGGGCTCCTAACGAGTACCAAAATTCTGGTGGAATGAATATTAAAGTTGGGTTTTCGGGTGGAGGGATGCCTAGGGAAAGTTCTACTGTGCCGCTGTAGTAGATGGAACCGATGCTACCTAACAAAACTCCCGCGGTCAATCCGGCAGCAAAGGTAAAGGCTTTCCACCGAAGTTTAGAACCAAACCCAAGTTTTTTATGGCCAAGAACGCCAACGATGCCTCCTTCGCAAGCTTTTATGATAAGGGTCGCCGGTGCAAATTCTGGGTAGCCCAAAAAAATGTCCGCGAACATGGAGCCAACACCTCCAGCGAAAGAACCGACTAGTGGGCCGAAAAGCAAGGCTGTAGTATACACCATGGTTTCACCAATGTTAAAGAAGCCTCTGGTGTGTGGAACGTAAATGGAGAACACCATAGTGGCTACGCAGACTAGCGGTGTAAAAACAGCCGTAATGGCTAAATGGACAGTGGGCGTGATTCTGGGCATACGTTCTCATCTAGTATAGTTATAACTTGACTAGTTACATTTAGATTTTTAAAACTTTCGGAAAATCAAAGCAGCATTTTCAGTTCGTTGATGGCACGTAAAGCTCTCTGTCCACGTCTCGTGATTTTAAAGTATTTTCTTTCCTCCCTTTCATAAGCGGTTATCAGTCCCCTTTCAGAAAGATCGTTTAGGTGTTGATAAACGGCAGCCCGTGTCATGGTTTTTCCAAGCTTTATCCATAGGTCATAGCCGTAAGCATCCCTTTGACTTAGAATACGCAGAATCTTCTCTTTTGTGCTCAATTCTAAACCGACAACAGCGGTTTTCCGCTTTTTCGTCAAAGCTTGGAGCACATCGGTTGCCTTCAACCCACTTCCTGTTATGAGACACACAACTCTATCTTTCTTTGTAACGATACCTTGATACACCAACTTTTTCAGTGCTGCTATGGTGGCTGAGCTTGCTGGCTCCGCGAAAATTCCCTCAAGCCTAGCGATTTCCTGTTCAGCGGCAAAGATTTCTGAGTCTGACACCGCAACGGCAGCGCCTCTGGATTCTGCCATTGCCTTAAGCGCCCGTCCCCCACTCAGGGGGTTACGTACGAGGATTCCAAGGGCGTGTGTGGACGGCTTTTGAATGGCAATCGGCTCAGACTTGTTCTCTAGAAATGCGTTGACGACGGGTGCGCACCCTTCTGCTTGTACACCCACCAGCTTCGGCAGCGTATCAATGCTTCCTAGAGCCTGTAGTTCCTTGAAACCCTTCCAAACCGAATGGATGGTTCCGCCGCTTCCCACTGAAACGATGAACCAGTCAGGCACTCCGTACTGTTCCACAACCTCATAGGCGATGGTTTTCTGAGCCTCAATCGCAAGGGGGTTGAGTTCAGCCGTGGCCTGATACCACTCTGTTTCTTTTGCCAATGATTCTGCCCGTTCAACGGATTCGTCGACAATCTCCCCGTGTTCCTCGATGATGGCGTCGTAAATCAACATCTGAGCCAGCTTACCCATGTCAACGTTTTTGGGGACAACGATGTGACAAGCGAGCCCCGATTTAGCAGAGTAAGCGGCCAAAGATGCTCCTAGATTCCCGTCTGAAGCGCAAACCACAGAGTCATAGTTCAGGTCTTGAGCGTTGGAAACCATCAGCGTTGCGCATCTATCTCTAAAGGAGTTGGTTGGGTTTCGAGTTTCATCCTTCAGAAACACGTCGCCCAAGCCGATTTCTTCTGCGAGACGCTCAGCCTTGTGCAGCGGTGTGCCGCCCTCTCCCATGGTCACCACGCTTTTGACCTCTGGGAGGAGCAGCCTGTACCTCCAAAAGGTGAAAGAACCTGTGAGCTCAACTCTCCTTAGCTTTTCAAAATCGTAGGCGTACTCCAGAAATCCGTTGCATTCTTTGCATGTGTAGATGGGAGGGTATGGCTCAAAAGTTGCTGAACAACGACTGCACCGCAGAACCGCCATGCTGAGAGAACCCCGTAACATAGAATAGCTTCTTTCCAACTTTTCTTTATCGGTTGTCTGATAAAATGTTTATGAGAAACCGAGACAAGTTGTAAGCGAAGGTGAGCTTTTGAACATCCGTGAGCTGAGACCTGGAATGGACCGCGTGAACCTTAGGGTGGAAGTGTTGAGCCTCTCAGAGCCTAAACACATCATCACAGGCACAGGCGTTGAACATGACATACTTGAGGCTGAGGTAGGAGATGAAACTGGCTCGATAGCGCTAGTCTTGTGGGATGAAAGAATCCTCCCCCTTAAGGTTGGAGACACTCTGCAGGTTGAAAATGGCTTCGTGACTTCCTTTAAGGGAAAGTGGAGAATAAACATTGGAAAATACGGTGACGCAAAGAAAATCTGACATGTACGTGGAGTCTTTTACTGCTTGCCACCCAGCAGAACGCTTATTCCAATCCACTGGACCGCTGCGTAACCTAGAACAAGTCTGAACCACATGGTTGCAACTCTTGTCAGCAAGGTTGCGGCTGCACTGATAACGATGGGAACGCCGAGTAACGTGTAGAGGGTGGTCATTACAATCTCCATGAAACCTACTTCACCGGGGATGCCGATGGGGATGCCTGAAAGGGAGACACTGATGGAGTACACCAATACTATGGCACTTAGAGAGAGTTCGAAGTCTATGGAGATGAAGACTAAAAAGAATGCAAGCACGTGAAAGAACCACGCTGTGATGGAAAAGATCACTGGCCACACTAGGGCTCTCGGATTTGTGGTTAGGATGTCAATTCCCTGATGAAAGGCCTTCAGCATTTTCTGTGCCTTAGACCTTAAGCTGGTTAACTTCCAACGACCTCTAGAAATGCGTGCAGCCAGACTTATCACCCAGTTAACTATCTTCTTTGTCGTTTCTTCTCTGACGCTGAGGTAACCCAAGAGAATTATTGAAAGGGCGGTGCAGCTCACAGTTAGTATTATGAAGTCGAGGATAAGCCCTGGAGGTCTGTACTTTACAATGAAAAAGACTGAGCTGATGATCAAGCCGCCTAGGGTCACAGTCATGGAAAGGATTCTGTGGCTTACAATGGACGCCACAACCTTTCCACTATTCACATTGGAGTTTTTGGACATGAGATAAGCCTTAGAGGCCTCTCCCGATACTGACTCCGCCGGAACTAATAGATCAACGAAATTTCCTATGCAAACGTACAAGAACGCTTTTCGGAGGGTTGTCTCTATGGAGAGAGATTTCATTAGGCGATGCCATGCAGAGGAATAGAAGAGTATGCTCAGGATGACTGAGACAAAGGCAATGGAGTAGTAGAAGGGGTTGGCTGTTTGAAGTTTCTTGGCAACGTCGCCTAGACTTGCAATGCCGCCGAAAAAATAGAGGTAGAAGACGAAGACTAATAGCCCTATCAAGAGGAGGGGGATGCCTCTTTTCATGAGCTGTCGCTTTTCTGTGATCATTTGCGGCTACACCTGAAATGGATAAGGCAAATAGCGGATTACCTCGTATTATAGGTTTGGATGTTCTGCGAAAGAATGGGTTCAACGATGTTCTTGACGATTAACTGCGTCATTTGATCGATGTTGTTCAAGGTGTCTGCGCCCATGGATGAGAATCCTTCTAAAGCTGTTTCCAACAGCAGAGTCGAGTATCGGGCAGGGAGGTAGGATAGGCTCTTGGTGATGCGTCGCCTTATCTCCTCTTCAGACATCATATTGAACAGAAGCGGCACTGAAAAGCTTAGGGCTTTAAGGCAGGAAATCAGGCACAGAGCTTCTGCCAAAGGTTTGCCTCTCGATGCTATCCATGAAAGTTTGTCGCTCTCAGAGATGGTTAACACGTGCTTCATGTAGGCTACCTGATCCTTAACATAGCCTCGTTCATGAAGAAGGCGGGAAACTTCGCAGTCTTTCACCGCGATAGACACCAAGTAAAGCAGGTTCATTGCATACTTTAACGAGAGATGGAAGCGTTCTGAGAGGTCTAACAGCACTGGTGGAAGTGATAGAAGGTAGTAACGCAAGCTACCGTGGAGAACAGAGTGTCCCACTTCGTGTCGAATTCCTCCAGTTTGAACAAGCCTTGGCAGTTTTCTCATTCTTTCCAAGCACAAGACTATTCGAGGTGTTCCTCGCCAAGCGTCATGCATGGCGAAAAACAACTCGTCAAAGGAAGCGGATACAACCCCAACCTCTTTAAACTCCTTTGCCAAGAAAGCCTGGGTTGAGGAAGATCGCTCAAAAACGTATAGATCAACCAAAGTGACCTCGTGGGGTGCCAGTCGACTGTAACACTCCTTCATAACCGCTACGGTAGGGTCTATTTCCTTAGCACCAACCTCACCGAATTTTGAAACAACAATTTTTGGCTGGAACCGAAGTTCTTTCCGTCGTTTCTCTCTGTAAGTAGCGTTTCGCTCATCCATAGAGGGTTCCACTCGTTCAAAGATGCCGGTTAAGATTAGGGCGATGTCAGAACTCTGGTTTCGACTTACCCAGTTTTCTATCTAGGCAAGCCTTGACAAAGCCGTAGTATTCTGGGTCGGGCTTGCTTGGTCGGCTCTTGAACTCACCGTGAAACTGGGAGGCAAAGAAAAAGAATTTGTCAGGCAACTCCAGAATCTCCATTCTTCGACCGTCAGGACTCTTGCCAGAGAACACAAGTCCATGCTTTCTTAAAGCATCCCAATAGTCTGGGTTGACCTCCCATCTGTGACGATGGCGTTCATGAATCTCCTCGGCGCCGTACAATTTGTGCGCCAAAGTTCCTTTCTCAACCAAAATTTTGTGT
>Ga0315312_1001326_pt1 | contig 19864 bp, 16 predicted proteins | sample TDP7_MG_FD_203629 | JGI IMG/M metagenome (GOLD analysis project Ga0315312, IMG submission 203629) | Freshwater sediment microbial communities from Lake Towuti, South Sulawesi, Indonesia - TDP7 | ecosystem: Environmental > Aquatic > Freshwater > Lake > Sediment | place: Indonesia: South Sulawesi... | reverse complement strand
ACCACCCTAATGCTCAGCCTTACCACCCTTCCTACTAATGACCCTCTTGTCTTTCTTCCCGGTCATCCATCGTGCCCCTGTTCTCATATCTCATTCCCTGCTTTTCATAAAACTTTTGACATTATCGCCAGGGTTTCATTTTGGAAATCCAGCCAAATATTCCTTGATCAGCATTTCATTCTTATTCTGAACTTTCTGCATCTCACCGAATGTTACATTTTCAAAGGGGAGCTTCATCCGTTTGCTTCTCAGCCTTGCGATTTCTGCATCCAGATATTGAATCGTATTCCCAATCGCCTCTGCCATGGATGAGATAGAGCCCTGAGCATTTTCGAAGGTCTCTTTATCCAAATAGTTTCGATTCAGAAGATGAAATCTCTCGAAGAACTTCTTTAGCTTCTCCAGCTCGTCCTTCTTCCCTTTCTTTTTTGAATCCAGCTTTTTCATCAGCTCTAAAAACTTTTCTATATCCATAGATTTCTCCTTAATTGCATGATTCTTTCCTTGTTTTAACTCTATGAAAACAGGTTTAGTTTGTCAATTCTTTTATAAAAATTTGGGCCGTTGCCCTTTTTTAAACAAGCTGATTAAAATCCATCATTTCTTTCCAAGCCCCAATCTCTCTGGAGATTATCATTCTCTTCCACAAAAAAATAATTCCAAGTAATTTCAAAGAGTTATAAAACTGAAACTTATTTACATAAATTACGACCGATGGCACATAATTTGCTTTTTATTTGTATTGAATACAACGCCGTATTGAACGGACAAGGGCGTCTCCATTTGAAAGGGACGCCTTTTTATTCATCCCAAAATCTAACGAAGAAGGAGGAAGATTTCTATGAGTCCCCAAGATGCGTTGAAGATGATCAAGGAGGCCGGATGTCAAATCGTCGATTTGAAATTTAACGACCTCCCTGGATTGTGGCAGCATTTCTCAATGCCCGTTTCCGAACTGACAGAGATGGACGATCTCACTCAAAGTATCTTCGTTCAGGGAGTGGGATTTGATGGTTCAAGTATCCGCGGGTTTCAAAAGATCCAGGAGAGTGACATGATTTTGATCCCGGATCCTTCAACCGCAGTAGTAGACCCGATCTGTGAGATTCCTACCATGAGTCTCATCTGTGACATTTATGATCCGCTGACCAAACAACCTTATACCCGGGACCCAAGGTTTGTGGCAAAGAAGGCAGAACAATATTTGAAGGATTCCGGGATTGCTGATCAAAGCTACTGGGGACCAGAGATGGAATTCTTCATCTTTAATGATATCCGATTCGATCAAACAGAGAATTGCGGATTCTATTATATCGATTCAATAGAAGGAGAATGGAACTCAGGAAGAGAGGAAAAGCCAAACTTGGGTTACAAGCCGAGATATAAGGAAGGCTACTTCCCCGTTCCTCCTCACGACTCTCAACAAGATCTTCGAAGCGAAATCATCCTGACCATGATCAAGGCGGGCATTCCAATAGAAGTTCATCATCACGAGGTCGCCACGGCTGGACAAGCGGAGATCGATATGAAATTCGATAGCCTCGTCCGGATGGCTGACAAATGCATGATGTATAAGTATATCGTAAAAAATATTGCTCGTAGGCACGGAATGGTCGCCACGTTCATGCCAAAGCCTCTCTACGGTGATAACGGAAGTGGCATGCATACCCATCAAAGTCTATTCAGAAATGGAGAGAATGTCTTTTTCGATCCTAAAGGATATGCCCTTATTAGCCAGACGGCAAAATACTATATTGGTGGACTGCTGGCTCATGCGAATGCTTTAATGGCTTTTTGTGCTCCCACCACCAATTCTTACAAGCGGCTCGTTCCGGGATATGAGGCGCCAGTCAATCTCACTTACTCTCAGAGGAACCGAAGCGCAGCCATTCGGATTCCCGTCTACACCGAAAATCCAAAAACCAAACGAATCGAATTCAGGCCTCCGGATAATTCCTGCAATCCCTATTTGGCATTCTCGGCAATGCTGATGGCTGGCCTCGATGGAATAAAGAGGAAGATCGATCCGGGAGAGCCTATGAATAAAGATACTTACCATCTCACAGGTAGAGATAAAGCGAGGGTGAAGACGGTGCCCGGTTCACTCGAAGAATCCTTAAACGCCCTCGAGAAAGATCATCAATTTCTCCTTGAAGGCGGTGTCTTCACAGAAGATGTCATTGACGTTTGGATTGAATATAAACGGGAGAGGGAGATCGATGCCGTGAGGCTTAGGCCCCATCCCTACGAATTCTACCTCTATTTCGACATCTAACCCTTCAATCATCCCCTCCCCTGTGTGCCTGCCTGCGGTAGGCAGGGGAGGGGATGGAGAGGAGGGGGCAAAACTTCGTTTTTTACCCCCACCCTCACCCTCCCCCATTGAAGGGGGAGGGAATAGCTTCCGTAAGGAGGAGATGGATGATGAGACCAACCAAACCTTGGTTTGAGAAGGACATCTCTGGCTGTTCCCTCACCGGGTTCATCAGTGAGGATGGGAAAAGAGTGAGCGGAGAGGCGATCATCCAATCCATCGCCTTAATGAACGAACGTTCAAATGGTCTAGGAGGAGGATTTGCAGGCTATGGGATCTATCCTGAGATGAAAGACCTCTATGCCTTTCATCTCATGTTTGACAATACTCTGGCGAAAGAAGAGACGGAGCGAATCTTAAATGAATTACTCTTCGTCGAGCTCCAGGAAAAGATTCCCACTCGGAAAACAAATGGCATTCATCATCCCCCTCTTCTCATGAGATATTTCACCAAGGTGGATGAGAACAAGCTTTTTGAACTGGAGATCTCAGAAGAAGATTATATCGTTGAAACCGTGATGAAGATCAATGCTCGTGTGAAAGGTGCCTACGTCTTCTCCAGTGGAAAGAACATGGGCACTTTTAAGGCGGTTGGCTTTCCCGATGATGTGGGAAAGTTTTACCGATTGGAGGAATACCAGGGTTGTACCTGGATTGCCCATGGCCGCTTCCCCACCAATACCCCAGGATGGTGGGGAGGAGCCCACCCGTTCACCCTTCTCGACTTTGCCGTCGTCCATAACGGAGAAATCTCCTCTTATGGCATCAATAAGCGGTATCTGGAGATGTTTGGGTATGAGTGCACCCTGATGACTGATACAGAGGTGATGGCCTACCTCTTCGATCTCCTTTGGAGAAGGCATCGTCTGCCCATCGAGGTGGTCTGTATGGCCTTGGCTTCACCCACATGGACCGAGATCGACCATTATGATGGAACGATGGAATTGGCCAAGGCCGTCAGGACGGTCTATGGAAGTGCTTTGGTTAATGGCCCGTTTGCCATTCTTTTGGGTCATAAAAAAGGTTTAATTGGCCTCAACGACCGAATCAAATTGAGGCCCCTAGTCGCTGCCCGCAAAGGCAATACCCTTTACATTGCCAGTGAGGAGTCAGGGATCCGCGAGATCTGCCCTACTCCAGAGAAGCTCTGGGCTCCTAAGGCAGGGGAGCCGATTATGGGATGGTTAAAGGAGGAGTATCAGAGTGAATTTGAGTTGCCTCGAACCCGAATTTCAGATCGAGAGAGATCCGAACCGGTGTATTCAGTGTCAGGTGTGTATTAGGCAGTGTGCTTTTGAAGGCCACTCCTACGATCCTGAAAAGAACGAAGTCATTTCTAAGGAGGACGTTTGTGTTGGATGCCACCGTTGTGTGACACTCTGCCCTACGAACGCTCTGACGATTCGACAAACTCCTCTCGATTTCAGGGCCAATGCCAATTGGACGGCCCGGGCCATTCGGGACATCATCAAACAGTCTGAGACCGGGGGTGTGCTCCTCACCGGAATGGGGAACGACCGACCCTATCCCATCTATTGGGACCATCTCCTCATCAATGCGAGTCAAGTGACGAATCCCTCCATCGATCCGCTCAGAGAGCCTATGGAACTGAGAACATATTTGGGAAGAAAGCCTGAGAGGTTGGAGCTCGATGGTAATGGAGGAAATTACCGACCGAAGGAACCCCTCCCTCCACAACTTAAGTTAGAGACACCTATCCTCTTCTCAGCGATGTCCTATGGCGCCATTAGTTACAATGCTTGCGAGTCTTTAGCCAGATCTGCCCATGCCCTCGGAATCTATTACAATACGGGCGAAGGTGGCCTCCATCCAAATCTCTACAAATACGGCAAGAATACGATCGTTCAAGTGGCCTCAGGTCGATTCGGGGTTCACAAAGAGTATCTCGATGCAGCCGCAGCCATTGAAATCAAGATTGGGCAGGGGGCAAAACCTGGTATCGGCGGTCACCTCCCCGGGGAAAAGGTTGTTGAGGACATCTCAAAGACGAGGATGATCCCCAAGGGCACAGACGCCCTCTCCCCTGCCCCTCAACATGACATCTATTCGATTGAAGATCTGAGGATGTTGATCTATGCCCTCAAGGAGGCCACGCAATATACCAAACCGATCTCCGTGAAGATTGCTGCTGTCCATAACTCCGCTGCCATTGCCAGCGGAATGGTGAGGGCGGGTGCGGACATCATTGCCCTGGATGGATTCCGGGGAGGAACAGGAGCTGCACCCACAGTGATCCGGGATAATGTGGGTATCCCCATCGAGCTTGCACTGGCCTCAGTTGATCAACGCCTTCGGGATGAAGGGATTCGGCATCAGGCTTCTATCGTAGTGGCTGGAGGCTTCCGTAACAGCGCCGATATCTTTAAGGCCATCGCCCTGGGCGCCGACGCGGTCTACATTGGAACATCCGCCCTGATAGCGATGGGCTGCCACGTCTGCCAAAAATGTTATACCGGTAACTGCAACTGGGGAATTGCTACGCAAGATCCTTATCTGGAGAAGAGGCTCAACCCGGATATCGCAACGGAGAGATTGATCAATTTAATCCATGCATGGAGCCATGAGATTAAAGAGATGCTGGGCGGGATGGGGATCAACGCCGTCGAGTCACTGCGAGGAAATCGACTGGCATTAAGAGGAATTGGATTGACAGATACGGAATTGGATATCCTTAAGGTTTTGCCAGCAGGAAGGTAAAACAGTGGTCAGTGGTCAGTGGTCAGTGGTCAGTGGTCAGTGGTCAGTGGTCAATGGACAATGGACAACTGACAATGGGCAATTCACATGAAACGAATTTTTGTTAAAGAGGAAGTTTGTATTGGGTGTCGGCTCTGCGAAATCCACTGCGTCGTTGAGCATTCGAAGTCTAAGAATATTATAAAAGCCTTTAAGGACGAAAATCCCAGAATTCTTCCCCGCATCTTCGTGGAGGAGAAAGGAAAGGTCTCCTTCGGCTTGCAGTGTCGTCATTGTGAAGAACCTTACTGTTTAGAGGCGTGCATGAGCGGAGCCCTTTACAAAGACGAAAAAACGGGTGCTGTTCTTCACAACAGGGAGCAGTGCGTTGGATGTTGGATGTGTGTGATGGTCTGCCCTTACGGTGTTATCCGCAGGGATCTGAACGAAAAGAAGATTGCCTCAAAATGTGACCTCTGTCTGGGAAAGGAGATCCCTGTCTGTGTCGCCAGATGTCCGAATGAGGCATTGGAATATCGCGAAGTTTAGATATCAAATCCCTCCCCACCTCCCTTTCCGAAAGGGAGGAGCCAACTAATTCCCCCTTTAATAAAGGGGGAGGAAGGGGGATTTAAATAGATATGGGAATCGTCATCATTGGAAATTCAGCATCTGCAGTGGGAGCAGTGGAGGCGATCCGAAAGGTGGATCGCTCTCTTTCCATCACCATTATCTCCGACGAGCCCCATTCGGTCTATTCCAGACCTCTTATCTCCTACCTTCTCTCCGGAGAGCTGAGGCCTCAGCAGATCTTTTACCGATCGAAGAATTTCTATGAGAAGAACAGGGTCCGATCCCTCTTAGGAAGATGTGCCATCCATGTCGATTTCAAAAAAAAGGCCGTCCAATTAGACAATGATGAAAGGATCTCTTATGATCGCCTCCTCATCGCTACCGGTGGAAAGCCCTTCCTTCCAAAAATTGAGGGACTTCATACACCAGGGGTCTACACCTTTACCAAATTGGAGGATGCCAATAGAATCTTATCAATTCTAAAAGAAGTCCAAAAGGCCGTAGTGATCGGTGGAGGGCTCATCGGTCTGAAGGCGGCCGAAGCCCTGAACAAGAGAAAGGTAGAGGTAACCGTGCTGGAGCTGGCCGACCGTATCCTCAGTCTGACCATGGATAGCACCGCCTCTTCCATTCTCGAAAAGGCTCTGAGGAAAGAAGGGGTTCATCTGATCACTTCCAATACTGTGGAGGCGATTTTGGGCAATGGTCGAGTGGAATCGGTCCGCCTGGCCGACGGAAAAGTGCTAAATGGTCAACTGGTCATCGTCGCTATTGGCGTCAGTCCAAATGTTGAAATTTTTAAAGGAACTCCGCTAAAGGTCGAAAAAGGAATCGTCGTCAACGAAAGGATGGAGACGAACATCCCGGATGTCTTCGCCGCCGGTGATGTGGTCGAGACCTATGATAAGATCTTGAAATGCTATCGAACGATTCCGATATGGCCCAATGCTTACCTTCAAGGCAAGGTGGCGGGGTACCAGATGTCAGGAGAAGAGAAGTATCGATATGATGGAGGCTTTATGATGAACTCCATCCAGGTGGCCCATATCCCAACCATCTCGGTTGGTCTCACCAATCCGCCTTCAGAAGATGGATTCCAGGTGATGAAGAAGTTCGATCGCGGTTCAGGTATCTATCGTAAGATCATTCTAAAGGACGATCTCATCGTCGGCGCCATCCTTGCAGGGCAAATCGACCGAGCAGGAATTATGACGGGGTTATTGCGAGATATGGTCAATGTGAAAGGCTTCAAGAAGGAACTATTAAATGATCAATTCGGCTTCGTCTCCCTGCCCAAATCATTAAGGAAAGAGAGGCTATTGAATATAAAATAACGTGACCGTGTCCCTGCCCGCCGGCAGGCAGGCGTGGTTCGTGTCCGTAACATTGGAATGAAAAGAGCCGAGATCAATGCTAAGAATCTTCACTACCGGGATCTGAATGAACAGATCCATCATGCCATTCGCCGTGGTGCAAGGGAAATCCTTCTTCGAAATGTGAACGGACAACGCTACATCGGCGATGGTATTCGAGGCCGTCTGAAAATTTGGATTGAGGGCGTTCCAGGAAATGACCTCGCCGCTTTCATAGATGGCCCGACGATTGTCGTTAATTCAAATGCCCAGGATGCCGTCGGCAATACGATGAACGATGGGAAAGTGGTGATCCACGGCAATGCAGGAGATGTGTTAGGTTATGGAATGAGAGGAGGAAAACTCTTTATCAGAGGGGATGTCGGATATCGCGTCGGCATTCACATGAAGGCTTTTAAGAAACACATTCCAGTCATCATCGTCGGAGGGACTGCGAGAGACTTTCTTGGAGAGTATCAGGCAGGTGGGGTGATCATTCTACTCGGGCTGGGAAAAGATGGACGACCGCCTGCAGGTAACTACGTTGGCACGGGGATGCATGGAGGAGTGATCTACATCCGAGGGGAAGTGGACCCGTTTCAACTGGGAAAGGAGGTATCCATTTCATTCCTGGCAGGATCGGATGAGGAACGACTGGGAATTTATCTGAAGGAATATTGTGAGGACTTCGGTCTTTCGCTGGACGAGGTGATGGGAAAACGGTTCATTAAGCTCTTACCCACCCATTTAAGGCCCTATGGGAAAATCTATGCCTATTAATCGCGGCTATTAGTTTGGAGTAATTAGTTCGTAGTTCGGAGATCGACACAGGTTGAAACTCCGAACTCAAAACTCTGAACTCCGAACTTGAGAATAATCGGGTGGCCTTATGGAAGAAAAGCGCTTTTTAAAACTTGTTCCTCCTCCGAAAAAGGAACCCACCCAAGTCGGTCCGCAAGTACATCCCCTTGCTCGCTTCAAAGGATTGATTCTAAATCTAACGGAAAGCGCATTAGACTGTTTGAATCGAATCTCGCAGCACGAGATGCAAAAGGATTCTCCTTCCCCGACCCTCATGGAAGAATATTATCTCCTCCACCACTACCTCGATTTCATCAGAAGATTGTGCCAAGGCAAGTCAGATTAGTTTTCATTTTTTAGGTCCAAAAAAATTTTCTTGACAAGTATAAGTTTATGAGCTAATATGTGTATAGTTATATATATAATAATTTTTATAAGGAGGGAGTCTCATGTCTCTGCCCCATGCCTTACTCGGTTTACTCAATTACCGTCCGGCGACAGGTTATCAACTCAAGAAAGCTTTTAAAGAATCGATTTACTTTTTCTGGAACGCCACGCTGCCACAGATCTACCGGACTCTGAAGCAGATGGAAGAAAAGGGCTGGCTCACGGCAGTCATTGAACATCAGGAGGGAAAACCAAGCCGTAAAGTATACAAGCTCACTGGCAAAGGATTAAAAGAATTTCGGCGATGGCTGAAGGAGCCATCAGAGGTTCCGCAACGCAAGAATCCCATGATGTTGAAAATTTTCTTTGGCAACCAGATGGATAAAGATCAGCTTGTTAGTCACATCCAAAAAATGATCGAATACCATTCAAACCTACTCAAAAAATATGAAAAGGAGGTGGAACCAGTCATTCAACGCTATGCGTCTATTACCGGTGCTTCTGATGACGCCCGATACTGGGCCTTTACATTGGAGTTTGGTCGGATGCATGCAGAAATGGTTACAAAATGGTGTGACAAATTATTAAAAGCCCTTCATAGGGAAAAGGCTTCAAGCCCTGCTAAGAAGAGGTGATCCCGAAATAATTTACACGAGAAAACTCAAAGGCCAAATATGAAAGGAGATTTATATATGAAGTCGAAGGCAAAAATAATCCTGTTTATTACCTCTTTCATCCCGGTGATTGCTTTTAAAGTGCTGGCACGGGTGGGTGATGCCACAGCAACACAGGCAAAGCTTGCAACCATCGTGGGCTTAATCCTTGCGGTGGTTCAGTTTATTCTCTCAAAGAAACTTATCCATCATACCACCTATCTGGAAAAGGCCTTCCTTGGTTTTCTAGGTGTCGGAACGGTATGGGTGTATTTGACTCCTCCTCATATTTCCTCAATTTTTGTAGAAAATTCCACTTCACTTCTCTATTTTGTCCTTTTTTTAACAACCCTTTTGCCACAGATTTTTAGATACGATCCGTTCACTTATGCGATTGCCAAAAAGTGGTATCCAGAAACGGTCTGGAACACTCCCCAATTTCGAACCATCAATCTCCATATTACTTATATTTGGAGTTGCCTTTTTTTCTTCTCGTGCCTCTCGAGCTGGTTCGGTCAGGGAAAGCCCATATTCTCCATTATAATACCGCTCATCCTCCTGTTAGGCATCGGACTTCCCTTTTCGAGAAAATATCCCAATTACTACCTCAAGCTAAAATTTACTCCTCAATCTGTCGATCCGTCCCTCTTTCCATCGACAGCAAGGGAACTCATCTCGCGCATGCCTCTGGGTTTTAACTCTGAAGTAGGCAGAGACCTAAAAGCGGAGATTCAGTTTATCCTCTCGGGTGAAGGAGGTGGGGAGATGGTACTCTCTATCGCAGAAGGGAAATGCACCTTCAGGGATGGGAAAACTTCTTCTCCGACATTGACGATCTATTCGTCTGGTGATGTGTGGCTAAAGATAGCGAAAGGAGAGATCAATAGACCCAAAGCTCTGATGGAAGGACTTTTTAAAGTGGGAGGTGATATGAGTCTACTGATGAAAATGGGAGACCTCTTCCATGTCCCCACAAAAGCCAAAGAGAGAGGGTCCATCAAGCAGGGTGAGATGAAGATGTTAAAAATCTTAGGCATCCAAGGAAGCCCACGGCCAAAGGTGAGCAATACAGACGTTCTGCTTCAAGAATTTTTAAAAGGTGCTCAAAGTCAAGGTGCTGAAACCGAAACGGTCTACTTGAAGGAAAAGGAGATTCATCCTTGCGTGGGATGTTACACCTGCTGGGCAAAAACTCCGGGAGTATGTGTATTTAAGGATGATATGCCGGAACTTTTAGAGAAGGTTAAGGGTTGTGACATCATTGTGTATGCTACACCCCTCTATAATTACAATATGACCTCTCTTTTAAAGGCCTTTCAGGAAAGACTTCTCCCTCTTCTTGACCCTCATCTGATTAAGACGGGAGAGACTTACCGACATCCTCAGAGATATGAAGTGAATCGGAAGATCGTCCTTATCTCCAATTGTGGATTCCCCGAAGTTTGTCATTTTGATGGGCTTCGGCAAATCTTCCGCCAGATAGAGCGGAGTGGGGGAACACCTGTCATCGGTGAAATCTTAATGCCTGCTGGTGAACTATTAAAACAAAAAGGGTTGAGAGATAAGATTCAAGGTGTTCTGCAAGCAGCTTATCGGGCAGGAATCGAGGTTGCCCGGGATGGAAGGGTTTCAAAGGAAACGGAGGCTGAAATTCAAAAACCTCTTGTCTCACCTGATGAGATGGCTGAAATGGCCAATCTCTGGTGGGATAGCCACATTGAGGGAATTACTCAAGGAAAAGCTACACAGAGAGGGATAGAAGATATAAGGCTTCTTCTCAGGGGAATGGCAGCAGCCTTTAATTCCCAAACCGCCGGGGACCTCAAGGCAACAATCCAATTTGAAGTGACCGGGAAACAAACTGGACATTGGTTTCTCACGATCGAAAACGGAAAATGCATCTATCATGAGGGAAAGATGGGTTCTCCCACCCTTACCATCAAAACCCCTTCTGAAATCTGGCTTGCCATTGCGAATAAAGAGATGGATGGCCAACAGGCCTTTATGGAAGGGAAATATACCGCACAGGGAGACATAGGGTTGTTGATGCGAATGAAGAACTTATTTGGCAGTGCCAAATAAAGTGTAACTTTTACAGAAAGGAATGATTTCTCTCAAAGGGGCACGAGGTTGCCGATGTGCTTGAAAAGCTATTGGGAAGACATCTTAAAGGCGAAGTTTTAAAGGTAAGTGATGCTAATTTTCAGCATAAGATGGCTTTAAATATTTTTCATATACATTAATCTGAAAGGAGGAAAGACTATGATGAAGAAAAAAATTTCAAGACGATCTTTTTTGACCATTTCGGCTATGACTGCAGCTTCATTTGCTATCGACTGGAAAAAGATTGTAGCCTATGCCGCCAGCATGGGTCCCAAGAGCAACTACCCCACCGTAATCATCGGGGCGGGATTGGGGGGATTATGTTGCGGAACCTATCTGTCCAGATTCGGCATTCCAGTAACAGTGGTCGAACAACATGGTATCCCAGGAGGCTATGCCACTTCTTTTGACCGAGGTCCATTTACTTTCGAGGTCTCGCTGCATGGGACATCCATTAACAACAATGCAGCAGCACGTATACTGAAAGATCTTGGTATCCTTGAAAAATTACAATTAGTTTCACTGCCTGAAGCCTTTCATTTCAAAACCTCGGCTCTTGAAATTACGGTTCCTCAAAGAAACCCGGAAGCATTGATTCAACTTTTGTCCAAACATTTCCCTTCTGAAAAGGAAGGGATTCGCCGGTTTGTAAAAGAGATAATCGATATTGCTGAAGAGGCGGATAAGCTTCACCAAAAGAAAGGGAAGTTTTTCAAATATATTTTCCCCATTCAGTACCGGAAGATGTGGAATGCAAGAAAAAAGACCCTGGCCGATCTATTGAACGAATATGTAAAAGACCCTGCTTTAAAGGATGTCCTGGCCTTCAATTGGGGCTACTACGGTCTGCCTCCATCCAAGCTCTCCGGGTTTTATTATGCTGTTGCCCTGGGAGGATACCTCATGAATGGCTCTTACTACATCAAACCCCGTTCCCAAGAGTTAAGCAATGCCTTAGCAAAGGCAATAGAGACCTCTGGTGGAAAGATCCTTTATGGAAGCTCGGCGGAAAAAATCCTGATGAAGGATGGGGCCGTGCAAGGGGTGGCACTCTCAGGAGGAAAAGTCTTACCTGCCCGGGCAGTAGTAAGTAATGCGAGTGCCATTACTACGTTCAGAGAAATGCTTCCTAAAGAAGTTGTACCAGCAGAGCACTTAAAGAAGCTGGATGAATACCGGCCAAGCATTTCTACCTTTATTGTTTGGTTAGGCTTGAATAAGGAATTGAGGGGTAAGATAAAAGGTTACTCCATTGGCATCTCTTCACGAGAGGGGGTAGAGGCCGGTTATCAATACTGCATGAAAGGAGATGTCGAACGAGGTCCCTTCAGCCTCACGATCTACGACAACCTATTTGAAGGTTATTCCAGGCCAGGAAAATCCACGCTCATGCTGCTATTTCTGACTGGCTATGAACCCTGGCGGAAGTTTGAGATCGATTATCGAGCAGGTCGAAAGAAGGATTACTATAAGGAAAAAGAAAGATGGACGGATATCCTCATCCGCAGGGCTGAAAAAGAGCTGATTCCTGGCCTCTCCTCCATGATCGAAGTCAAGGAATCGGCGACTCCTCTGACCAACTGGTACTTTACGCGCAATTCCGAAGGGGCCATCTACGGATTTGAGCAGGCTATGAATAATTCCTACATGACCAGAATCGATAACCGCACCCCTATCAAAGGCCTCTACCTTGCGAGTGCCTGGGGAAATCCAGGCGGAGGTTATACAGGAGTATTGAGAGCCGGGGAATTGACTTTCCAGAAAATGATGGAGGATTTGGGAGGATAGCCGCTAATAATAGGCCGAGCATCAGGCAGGTCATTCTTTCCCCCGGGGCAAGAGATGAAGTTAAGTATACAGTATGATAATTAGATCTGTTCGGGAGGTGAAAAAAATGATTTTTCTTATTCGTTGGCTGATCTATACGATTGCAATTATCATCTCTGCGTATTTGCTCCCAGGAGTGAAAGTAACAGGCTTCTTTGCTGCCCTCCTAACGGCCCTGGTATTAGGACTAATCAATGCCGTTCTTAGACCAATACTCTTGTTCTTAACCCTTCCGCTCAATATTTTGACGTTGGGTTTATTCACTTTTGTAATCAACGCATCACTCATCATGCTCACAAGCGCTATCGTTCCAGGTTTTGAAGTCGACAGCTTTTGGTGGGCATTGCTGTTTAGCTTGGTCCTCTCCATAATCAACTTCGTATTTAGCAAAATCACAGTGGGCTAAGAACATTATTTTCTCTAATTCCCTTGGGAGATTGAAATGAGTAAAATGATGATGGAGCATAGAAACTTTCTAAAATTTGAGTCGGGTATCTTAAATCTTATCCTTACCCGGTGAGCTTACGCATGCCGGTGTCCTGGTTTGTTCAAAGATAAAGTATGAATCTCTTTTTAATAAGGGATGATCTATTAAAGAATAAATGATTGTGCCCGACCGAATAATTTTTACTTGAATTATCTATAGAGACTTGGTAGGATATTAAAAAAACGGGAGGTGGAGCGCTATGGCCGTGAGGATCATCATCGACCGGAAAGTGAAGAAGGGAAAAGAACCGGACTTTGCAAAACTGCTAAGGGATTTGAGATCGAAGGCAGTTCCGTCGAGAGGTTATATCTCGGGTGAAACGCTTCGGGCATTGGACGATCCCCATAATTATGTCGTGATCACCACTTGGCAGAGCGTCGATGACTGGAAAAAGTGGGAAAAAAACCCAGAGAGGAAGAAGATTCAGAACAAGATCGAAAAATTGATGGCGAGACCCACCAAGACAAAGATCTATCAACATGCCTAACTGATCCCTGAAGGATGGCTTGAAATATTGCTCATTCCTGCTGTTGATGTTTCGATGCGTACGCGCGAGAGGTGAGAAAATTTCTTGACAAAAAGAAGTGAGCGTGATAGTAGAATCTAAACTGATTTAAAAAAATTTTATGGTCAAACAAGGGAAACAAACCAGGAGACCCTCGATCCTGTCAAGTCGGGATTGGGGGTCTTTTTTTATGGGGGGATTTAAAAGGGTGATTCGATGAAAAACGCTCAGAAAGCCATTTTAGCCTTGGAGGATGGAAGCGTTTTTGAGGGAAGGCCTTTTGGGTTCCCAGGAGAAAAGGCTGGAGAACTTGTCTTCAACACGAGTATGACAGGCTATCAAGAAATTCTGACCGATCCTTCTTACAAGGGTCAAATCGTTATTATGACCTACCCTCTTATCGGGAATTATGGAGTGAATGAGGAGGATATCGAATCCCAAGGGCCGAAGGTGGAGGGATTCATCGTCAAAGAGAACAGCGCCCTCTTCTCCAATTGGCGAGCTGACAAGCGTCTATCCGACTATTTGATGGAACACCAAATTATGGGTGTAGAGGGGTTGGATACACGGGCTCTCACAAAGCATATTCGTTCCCTGGGCGCCATGAAAGCCATCCTTACTACAGAAGATCTCAATCCGGATCGCCTGGTTGAAAAGGCCAAGGCATCCCCAGGTCTAATCGGACGGGACCTGGTTAAAGAGGTGACCTGTGACAAACCTTACGAATGGACGAAGACCGATAACTCAGAGTTTTTAAGTATCAACCTTCCACTTTCCGCCTACCACTCTCGTTATAAGGTGGCCGTTTTGGACTGCGGTGTCAAATATAACATCCTTCGTTCTTTGAGAGAGCGCAACTGTCAGGTGATCGTCCTTCCTGCCTCCTCCTCGGTAGAAGCTATCCTCTCCTATCGGCCGGATGGAATCCTCTTATCCAACGGACCGGGAGACCCGGAAGGAGTCCCATATGCGATTGAGACCGTCCGCCAACTCATTGGAAGGAAACCAATTTTTGGAATTTGCTTGGGACACCAGCTTTTAGGATTGGCCCTGGGGGGGAAGACCTTTAAGTTGAAATTCGGCCACCGAGGAGCCAACCAACCCGTCAAAGATCTTAAAACCGGAAGGGTGATGATCACTTCTCAGAACCACGGATTCTGCGTTGACCTCAATACCTTGAATCCAGATGAGATCGAATTGACCCAGATCAATCTCAATGACCATACCTTAGAAGGGATGAAACACAAGAGGCTACCGATCCTTTCAGTCCAGTACCATCCCGAGGCTTCACCAGGACCTCACGACACAGAAAACCTTTTTGATGAATTCATGAAGATGATGGAGCTGCAAACCTATGCCTAAGAGGACCGATATCAAAAGAATTCTGATCATTGGCTCGGGACCGATTGTGATCAGCCAGGCCTGCGAATTCGACTATTCAGGTACTCAGGCTTGCAAGGCCTTGAAGGAAGAAGGATTTGAGGTGGTATTGGTCAACTCCAACCCTGCCACAATCATGACCGATCCAGAAATGGCCGATCGCACCTATATCGAGCCGATCACTTCAGAGATATTAGAAAAGATCATAGAGCGGGAGAGGCCGGATGCCCTTCTCCCCACCTTGGGCGGTCAGACCGGCCTCAACGTCTCCGTGGCCCTCTATGAGACCGGGGTCCTTGCGAAATACGGCGTCAAAATGATCGGGGCTAACTATGAGGCTATCAAGAAGGGGGAGGATCGAAATCTCTTTAAGGAATCGATGAAGAAGATTGGCCTTGACGTCCCGAGAAGCGGGCTGGCCTATTCACTGGAGGAGGCCCTGGAAGTGGCAAAAGAAATAGGCTTTCCTCTCATCATCCGGCCCAGTTTCACCTTGGGCGGCACAGGTAGTGGCATCGCTTACAACATCGAAGAGTTTGGGGAGTTAGCTGCTCGTGGACTCGAATGGAGCATGGTGAGCGAGATTCTCATCGAAGAGTCTGTCCTCGGATGGAAGGAGTTTGAACTGGAGGTGATGAGGGATCTCAATGACAACGTCGTCATCATCTGCTCCATTGAAAATTTTGATCCCATGGGCATCCATACCGGGGACAGCATCACCGTGGCACCGGCCCAGACCTTGACCGACAAAGAGTATCAAAGGATGAGGGATGCAGCCATTCGAGCGATCCGAGAGATTGGTGTTGAGACCGGAGGGTCTAACATTCAATTTGCGATTCGCCCTGAGGATGGACGAATGGTCATCATTGAGATGAACCCCAGGGTGTCCCGATCTTCTGCCTTGGCTTCCAAAGCTACCGGATTCCCTATCGCAAAGATTGCGGCGAAGTTAGCCGTCGGTTACACCCTCGATGAGATTCCAAATGACATCACGAAAAAGACACCCGCCTCTTTTGAACCGACGATCGACTATTGCGTAGTGAAGATTCCAAGATTCACCTTCGAAAAATTTCCGGATGCAGATCCCACCCTCACTACCTCGATGAAGTCGGTCGGTGAAACCATGGCCATCGGTCGAACCTTCAAAGAGGCGCTTCAAAAAGGACTCCGCTCCTTAGAGATCGGAAGGTATGGTTTGGGAGCGGATGGAAAGGACAAATTCCCCTTTCCTTCTGAGATGCCCAACGATTCCATTCGGCAGCAAGCCGTCGAAGAGGTCAGAAAGAGACTCTCCACTCCAAATGCGGAAAGAGTCTTTACGATCCGACACGCTTTTCTCCTGGGGATGAAGGTTGAAGAGCTCCACGAATTGACAAAGATCGATCCCTGGTTTCTCACCAATATGAAGGAGATCGTCGATCTCGAAAGAGAGGTACAGTCCTATGGGGCAAAGGTGAAGGATCTCGAACTCTGGAAAATCCAGATACCCCATCAGCTTCGCCTTCCAGAAGTGCTTTTGAGGAAAGCAAAGGAGTTTGGCTTCTCTGACTACCAACTGGGATATCTCCTCGGTGTTGATGAAGCGGCCGTCCGAAACATAAGAAAAGAAAAAGATATTCTCCCCACTTACAAATTGGTCGACACGTGTGGCGCTGAATTTGAAGCCTATACCCCTTATTATTACTCCACCTACGAAACTGAGGATGAATCGAAAATCTCTTCAAAGAAGAAGGTGATGATTCTGGGAGGAGGACCCAACCGAATCGGTCAAGGGGTTGAATTCGACTATTGCTGCGTCCATGCTTCATTCGCTCTAAAAGGGCTCGATTATGAAACGATCATGGTGAATTCCAACCCAGAAACGGTTTCCACAGATTATGACACCTCTGACAAACTCTATTTTGAACCCCTCACCCTGGAGGATGTCCTCCATATCATCGATGTCGAAAAGCCTGACGGCGTGATTGTCCAATTCGGAGGCCAGACCCCCCTCAATCTGGCTGTTCCCTTAGAGAGGATGGGAGCGAAGATCGTCGGAACGAGTCCCGAAAATATCGATCGGGCTGAGGATCGAAAACGTTTTAAGGCCCTTCTAAAAAAATTGGGCCTTGTCCAACCCCTCAACGGTACGGCCAACTCAATCCAGGAGGCCAAACGGATTGCTGATGAGATTGGTTATCCGGTCGTTGTTCGACCCTCCTATGTGTTGGGAGGGCGAGCCATGGAAATTGTTTACGATGAGCAGTCCTTAGAGAGTTTTGTTCAACGCGCCGTCGAGGCCTCCTCAGAGCATCCAATCCTCATCGATAAATTCTTAGAAGATGCAATCGAGATCGACGTCGATGCCGTTGCGGATGGGGAGTCCTGTATCATCGCTGGCATTATGGAACACATCGAGGAGGCCGGGATCCATTCTGGAGACAGCGCTTGCGCCACGCCTCCCTATTCCCTCAGCGACGAACTGATCGAACAGTTGAAACAGAACACCTACGCCCTGGCTAAGGAACTCGAGGTCGTGGGTCTGATGAATGTTCAATATGCAATTAAGAACGATATCATCTACGTCCTCGAAGTCAACCCCAGAGCCTCGCGAACCATCCCGTTCATCAGCAAGGCAACAGGAATTCCGTGGGCCAAGGTAGCGGCCAAGGTCATGGTCGGAAGACGTCTCCATGAGCTCGGTCTCGACAGAGAGGTTGAAATCCGCCATATCGCCGTCAAAGAATCGGTCTTCCCGTTTAATCGTTTCTACGGGATCGATACCGTGTTAGGTCCTGAGATGAAATCAACTGGAGAGGTGATGGGTATTGATACAGATTTTGGAATGGCCTTTGCCAAATCTCAAATCGGCGCTGGCTTCAATATCCCTCTCAAGGGAAGGGTCTTCATCAGCGTCATGAACAAGGACAAACGATCCATCATCTTTGTCGCCAAGAAATTGGTGGATCTCGGGTTCGAGATTGTGGCCACGAAAGGAACGGCGAAGGTTCTGGCCAACAACGGAATCCCTGTCCAAACCGTGTTCAAGGTCGGGGAAGGAAGACCGGATATTGTGGATCGAATCAAGAACGGGGAGATCAATCTGGTCATCAATACCCCGAGCGGAAAGAAACCCAAAGCAGATGAAGTGGCCATACGAAGCCAATCCGTGGCCCATAACATCCCTTGCGTCACGACTCTCTTCGGTGCCGAGGCAGTGGTCAACGGAATCGAATCCTTGAAAAGAGGAATGTCTGTGAACTCTATCCAGGAATACCATCGCCGTATCGAACGCTCAGCAGCTTCCCTTGAAGTCCCTCGTTTAGAGGAGAGCTCCCCCATGGGTTGAAATCGTAAACTGAATTTTGAAAGGTTGACCCCAAGAGAAGAGTGACCTGTTCAACCTTTATTGCATAGGTTCATTATCCCACGCCTCCAAAACGAAGTAGGGACGTAGTTGAAAAATAGCACTTTACAGATATATAAAAGTATGGTATTGAATCGTCATGGCTCGCCAAGCAAGGTTAGATGCTCCAGGGACTCTTCATCATGTGATGATTCGGGGGATCGAAACCTCTCCGATATTTAAAGATGACCAAGACCGGCAAGATTTTGTTTCCAGGGTGGGGATATTAGCCCAGGAGACTGGGACCAAGATTCTTGCCTGGGTTTTAATGAGGAACCATGTTCATCTTTTGTTCTTTAGCGGTTCTACTGGCATCTCCAAATTCATGCGCCGTCTGTTAACTGGTTACGCTCTTCGATATAACCGGAGGCATCGGAGGAACGGCCATTTATTTCAAAACCGCTATAAGTCGATTATTTGTGAAGAGGAAAGATATTTATTGGAATTAGTGCGCTATATTCATTTAAATCCCTTAAGGGCTGCTGTGGTAAAGAGTATGTGGGAATTGGATCACTATCCCTGGAGTGGTCATAGGGTATTAGTGGGGAAGGGGAAGAACGACTGGCAGGAGAGAGAATATGTGCTTCATCAGTTTGATGAGAAGCAAGGGAAAGCCATTCAGGCTTATCGAAGGTTTATGGAGGAGGGGAAGGATCAGGGGCGGCGGCCGGAGTTAGTCGGCGGGGGATTGATACGGAGCTTAGGGGGGTGGTCCCAGGTTTTGCCTTTACGGGGTGCTAGGAAAATGATCGAGCATGATTGCCGAATTTTGGGGAGTGGCGATTTTGTAGCCGAGATTATCAGGGAAGCAGAGAAGAAGGTAAGGAGATATATCCGGGTTAGTGAAATGAAGACTTCCATTGACAATGCCATTAAGGAGATGTGCCGTGAAGAAGGGATTACGGAAAAGGAATTGCGGATGGGAGCACGAACCAGAAAGTTTTCCAGGGCGCGAGCGAAGATTTCGCATTATTTAAGTCATGAGTTCGGGGCTTCGAAGGCTGAGATCGCCCGGCAATTGGGAGTATGTACTTCAGCCATTGCTAAAGCCATTCAGAATATTGAAGGACAGAGGGATAAGTGTTAATTTTCAACTACGTCCCCATCTCCCGAAAATCCATCTCCCCTCCACGCCATCTCATAAAGTCTTGACCGTCCATCCCCACATATTGTAAAAAAACATGATATTCAAAATTTTCCTTCACCCTTCCCCTCTCCCCCTGCCTACCGGCAGGCAAAGGGGAGAAGGAGGCTACTTTGTTAATCCCACCAAAAACCCCTCCCCCTTGATGGGGGAGGGTAAGGGTGGGGGTGGAAGCAGGAGTAAAACATGACAGAACGAACTTTTCTCGAAGATGTGGGAAGTCCTTACAGCATCAATGCTCTGGGAAATGCCAGAG
>Ga0315312_1001324_pt1 | contig 19880 bp, 15 predicted proteins | sample TDP7_MG_FD_203629 | JGI IMG/M metagenome (GOLD analysis project Ga0315312, IMG submission 203629) | Freshwater sediment microbial communities from Lake Towuti, South Sulawesi, Indonesia - TDP7 | ecosystem: Environmental > Aquatic > Freshwater > Lake > Sediment | place: Indonesia: South Sulawesi... | reverse complement strand
ACATAGGTCGGGAAGAGCTCTGAAAACATTGTCACAGCGTCTCAAAGGGAAAGAGGGACGCTTCCGGAGCAATCTATCAGGGAAAAGAGTTGACTTCTCAGCTCGCACCGTGGTCAGTCCTGATCCGAATCTAGACATAAGCGAGGTTGGAGTCCCCAGCAGTGTGGCTACGAAGCTCTCTGTGCCTGATAAAGTCACTCCGTGGAACATTGATGAAATGCGAATGCTTGTGAAGAATGGCCCGGAATTATACCCAGGCGCTCTCTACATTGTTAGACCTGATGGTAAACGGGTCAGGTTGGAGTTCGTATTAGAAAGAGAGAAGATTGCTGATGCTTTAGAGCTGGGCTTTATAGTTGAGCGGCACATCCGTAACGGTGACATTGTCATCTTCAATAGGCAGCCTTCCCTTCATAGAATGTCGATCATGGCCCACTATGTCAAAGTCCTTCCCTACAAAACCTTCCGTTTACACCTTTGTGTTTGCCCACCTTACAACGCGGACTTCGATGGAGATGAGATGAACCTTCATGTCCCGCAAAGTGAAGAGGCTCAAACCGAGGCTCTCATCCTCATGCAAGTCCAAGATCATATCCTTTCACCAAGGTTCGGTGGCCCGATAATCGGAGCGATTAGAGATTTCATTACTGCAGCTTATCTGCTTACTCGTCGATCTACACTTCTCACAAAAAAAGAAGTCTGTGAATTGTTAATAGCTGCTGGGTATGAGGGCCCCTTGCCTAAGCCTTCGGTCAAGGCACCCAAACCGATGTGGAATGGCAAGCAACTTTTCAGCCTCTTTCTCCCCGAAGGATTGAATTATACTCTCAAGGCAAGTGTTTGCCAGAATTGCGCTGAATGTTTGCGCGAGGACTGCAAGCATGACGCTTATGTCGTCATTAAGAATGGGACATTAATCAGCGGCATCATTGATAAAAACTCTATAGGAGCAGAGAAATCTGAAAGTCTCCTTCACAGAATAATAAAGGATTATGGAACAGAAGCCGGACGATCTTTCCTGAACAAGATAAGTCATCTTCTCACCCGTTTCATAACGCTTCGGGGCTTCTCCTATTCCTATGACGAACTTGATCTAACGACTGATGCTAAAAAGAGAATCCAGCAGAAAGTGAAACGGGCTGAAAAGAATGTCGACAGCTTCACTGAAAAACTGCGAAATGGAACATTAGAAAGGCTTCCTGGCCAAAGCCTCATAGACTCTTTCGAGATCTATGTGATGAACGAGCTGTCCAAAGCTTTTGAGGAGGCGGGAAAAGTGGCCGATTCTGATCTTGAGGTGGACAATTCAGGCATAATCATGACAAGAAGCGGAGCTAGAGGATCAACCATCAACATAGGTCAGATGGCGGCATGTCTAGGCCAGCAATCTGTACGTGGAAAGAGAATCATGAGAGGATACCTTGAGAGGGCTTTGCCTCATTTTAAGGTAGGAGACCCGTCCCCAAAGGCAAAGGGATTCGTATATTCCTCTTTCCGAGATGGCTTGAACCCAATCGAATTCTTCTTCCATACAATGGTTGGCCGAGATGCACTTGTAGATACAGCCGTTCGGACCCAACAGAGCGGTTACATGCAGAGACGGCTCATAAATGCTATGGAACATTTGCGCGTTGAATATGACAATACGGTCAGAAACTCTATGGGTGACATTATTCAATTTAAATATGGTGAGGATAGTGTTGACCCAGCGAAGAGTGACCACGGGAAAGCCGTGAATGTTTCTAGACTTGTCGAGCAAATTGAGCTTATGTTAGAGAAAAAGGAACCTGCCTCTAGGGAGTATCTTGAGAAACATTTAGAAGAAGTCAAAGATCAACTAACACCCCGCTTAGTTAACGAGCTTAACGACAATATTCTAAAAGCCAAAATTGGCGAAGAAGGCGTGGATCTAGCCCTCAAGATGACAGTAGAACACTATAAGCGGGCTTTAGTCGAACCAGGTGAAGCAATCGGAATAGTTGCAGCCCAATCGATAGGTGAACCAGGTACCCAGATGACCTTGCGAACATTCCACTATGCCGGCGTCAGAGAGCAGAATGTTACATTGGGGTTGCCTCGTCTCATAGAGATTGTTGACGCTAGAAGGGAACCTTCTACTCCTATAATGACAATATATCTAGAAAAGGAATATAGTAGAGAACGTGAGAAGGCAACTGAAGTAGCCAGACATATCCTCTTTACAACGGTTCAGGATTTGGCTGAGGCCTTGTATGTGAATCCTGATACTGGTGGTGCAGTCGTTAGATTTGATCAGAAGAAGGTGAGAGAACGAGGGGTCACGATGGACGATATCACAAGAATCCTCAATGTGCCGAAGTACTCATTGAAGGTTCAGGACAACACCATTTTTGTAGAGTCAAAAAAGGCGGTTCAAGCCAAGAAGCTCTTGGAACAGCTCTCATCCCACCACATCATAGGCGTTCCTGGTATAAGAAGGGTTCTGGTTACAGAAGAAGAAGGCGAATGGGTCATAAGGACAGATGGGTCAAACTTGGCGAAGGTTCTAGAGGTTATGGGTATTGATCCGACTCGTACAACTACGAACAACATACACGAAATATCAAAGACTTTGGGAGTTGAGGCTGCTAGAAACGCTTTGATCGGAGAAGCGGCAGGAGTCCTAGAAGAACAAGGACTCGACGTAGACCTAAGGCACATAATGCTTGTCGCTGATATAATGTCCGCAACTGGCAACATTAGGCAGATAGGTAGACACGGGGTAAGCGGGGGAAAAGCCAGCGTACTCGCAAGGGCTGCATTTGAGATTACGGTTCCAAACATTGTAGATGCAGCTGTCAAAGGACAGAATGACCTTCTAAAGGGAGTAACAGAAAACGTAATAGTCGGTCAGGCCATACCAATTGGAACAGGGCTCGTAGACATTTACATGTCTGCTGTTCCACCTGAAGCTGGGGAGGAACAAGCGAGTGGTTGACCTGAACAAAGCACTTGCCATGGCCGTTAAGACAGGTAAGGTCCTTTTTGGGGTCAATTCTGCAACAAAAAGCGCTATGACTGGCAAGATTCGTCTCATAGTTGCGGCTTCTAACTGCCCCGAAAAGCTTCTGGAAAACATTGAATTCTACTGTAAGCTCTCTAAGGTTCCCTTTGTGATCTATCCAGGGACAAGTTTAGAACTTGGGAGGATTTGCGGAAAACCGTTTCTCGTTTCAGCTTTAGCAGTAAGAGAACCAGGCGATTCCGATATACTGGAGGTAGCGGTGGAGGATAGTGTCTAAAGGGATAAAATTCACTAACAAAGAAATGAAACACATCGCCTTGTTTGAAAGCATAACAGGAGCAACTGTGAGAGATTGTATAATCGACGACGACTTCAATCGGGTATTATTTATCATAAAAGAAGGGGATGTTGGGATCGCCATAGGGAAAAGGGGTAAAAACATATCCCTCCTTGAAAAGATGACTGGGAAGAAACATGAAGTGATAGAGTTCTCTGAAGATCCGGCTCAATTTCTCAGGAATGCTTTGAAACCGGCTAGGCCTAGAGAGATACGTATAACTGAAAGACCTGATGGCAAGACCATCGCTGTCGTCTCGGTGGAACCGAGAGATAAAGGTATAGCTATCGGTAAAAATGGCAAGAACGCCGAAAAGATCCGTTTTCTAGCTAAGCGCTATTTTCAAATAAACAATGTCTCTATAATGTGACTCTACATCGGTCGGGTCACAGTTATTGGCTATGCTTCAGTCTTACAGTGTTGAAACAGAAACGTTTATGAAGCAAAATATGTATTGCCACTAATAGAAATCTGCATGTTAAGAAGAACCCTGAATGCGAGGATGAAGTGATGGGAAAGTCTCCAAAAGGGAAATTTGCTGCAAGAAAAATTGGTGTAAAAAGGAAAAAACGGCGGTGGAGCAGCATCTACTACAAAAGACGTTTGCTTAGACTTGATGTCAAATCCGATCCTTTGGAGGGGGCTCCCATGGCGCGTGGAATTGTCCTCGAAAAGGTGGGTCGAGAAAGCAAGCAACCGAATAGTGCCATTAGGAAATGCGTCCGAACTCAGCTTATAAAAAACGGAAAAGTCATTACAGCATTTCTACCAGGGGATGGAGCCCTTAATGTTGTGGATGAACACGACGAAGTAATTGTAGAAGGTATAGGGGGCTCCAAGGGTGGAGCCATGGGCGACATACCTGGAATCAGATGGAAGGTTGTCACAGTTAACGGGGTGTCTCTTAAGGAACTAGTACTTGGTAAGAAAGAGAAACCTCTCCGATAGAACAGGACAATATACTAGGTATATGTTGTTCTAAGTTATGGATTCTCTTCGGTTTGCCACACTTTATAGAAGTAAAATTCCCTCATATGCCTTGCCTATGTTAAAGTATGCCAAGTTCAGGAAACTTGCCAAGTCATCGACGAAATCTTCTCTATCATCTTTTCCTTTTCCTTACTAGTTGAATACTCTATGGGGAAGTGTTTCCTGACTGGGACAACAATCAGATGCAGGATTCTGTTCTTCACATCATCCCATATCTCGATCATATCTTTTTTTATCTCAAGTTCGGAGCGACCTTTTATGACCTCGTAGATCCTCTCAAAGTCTACTCCCGTTTTAGAAAGAAGAACACGATCGTCAAGCTTCAACGCGTAAATATCTACTTTTTCCTCATCTATGACGTCACGGACCATGCCATAGATGTGATTTATGTCAGTTTTTATGTCGGTGATCGCCCCATAGTCACTGTCAGATTTCAAGAAACTCTTTATCAAAGTCTTAACAAGTTTGCTAACGTTTATTGCGTCCTCTGGGAACTCCTCCTCAACCTTCTTCTTTAAGGTCGAGTCGCCTTCTGCCGTCATCCAGGGATCACTTTAAAGAACTTGTTCGCAGAGGATATGAGATATCACTATCTTTAGATAAAAGATTAATGGACGAAAGTTAGCTAAAAAGCGTGTAGAATTAGGTAGATCATGGCAGCGAGGAAGGCTAGGATAGCTGAAATACAGAAATATTTGGGGCTTCTTTCAAGGAATATAAGGAGGTATCTCATTAGGACTAGTTTGGCTTCGGATAACCAGACAAGACAACTATATATCATTACCCATAAAGCCACAGGGAGTCACGAATAAGTAGATCATCTGAGGCTGATAACAGACTACAAGAGATAGATATGTTCTAGAGGGTAATTACCCTTGGGATGTTTAATAGTGTTAGAAGATTTTAAGTATATAGTCTTCCTAATCAGTTTACATAATCCTTATTGGTTTCTGTTTTTATACGAATGGTTTAAATCTTAGGCCAAAGCGATGACTAAACATGGTATATTATGTGGCCTACAAGACATCAGACGAACTAAAGTATAGGAGTCAAATAGTTCGTCGTCTGCGAGCCTTAGGCTGTAAACAAATACGCAGATCTTTTTGGGAAGTAGATAAGAACAGAATAAGCTTTGTCAAAAAAATCCTTCAAAACAACTTCGCGGTAATTCTAAAGAGGACAAGGGAAGTAAGGAAGCCATATTTTACACCTGAGGGCACATGTATTGAGCTCGGAAGCCTCGTTGTCGTAGCCTACAAAATCCCCGATGAGGCAAAGAAAGGCAAGATCAAAAGTCTATTGAAAAGAGCTCCCTGTATTCGTCTTTCTCGTGGAGTTTACGCCTTCTCTCAACGTCATAAACGTTTTGACAAGAACCAGGACCTTGTTGATGCAAGAACCTTTTGGGGGCTGGTTCGAGAGGTTGATGCGAGTGCTGTGATGGTTCCACGGGTAATCGTGCTAAACAATCAGATTGTTGAAAGCCTCTTAGAGGATGTAAAGAGCCGTATTGAGAAAGAGGTTAATAGCATTAATGAAGGATTTAAGATACTATCCCAGAAAGTGAAGCAAGAAGAGATTAACAGGCGACATACGTTAAGGATCACCCGGAAGTTAAGAAGAAGGTTTATGAATGCTAAGAAGCTAGCTGCATTTTATAAGGAATGGTTTAGAATAGATTTTTCCAACATTCTAATAAAGCCATATCCTGCTATGAGAGAAGTCAGATCCATACTTCAGGAAAAATATGGGAGCACCTGACATTGACCTGCAGGTTCAATTAATAATCTAAAATATAGCAGGATAAGGGTATGAGTTATCCTCAGCCACTACCATATGATTAAGCGGTAGATTAACATGATATGGGATAATTTGGCAGGTCTCATAGATTACCTTCGTCTAAAGATGCCGTAAATAGCCATCATCCTAATTATCATTGATACGACATTTAGGTTTCAGGAAAATCAGTCTACCCATCTCCGAATGGCTAAGAGGGTCGAGATAGAACTCCATGTAGAAAATTCTGAGAGATTCATCCTTCAGGTAGCTTCAATAGCTACTGTAATCACTATTCTATAATATAGAATATGGCATCTAGACTACTCTCGCAAACTACGGTAAAATCCTTTTGGTTTTAGTTCTTTGAACTCGTCGGTTTGCTGGGAGATGTGCTTCCTTATGTCGACACATAAATGACACTTAGAAATATATCCGTCTTCGAGTTCCCTGTAGCCAAATTCAATTACGCCGAAATCATAAAATTTCTTCAATCCTTTCGGCGACGCAAGTCTAGCAATCACAGGGTGATCTTCAAGTTCGACTCCCTCAAGGATTGAGTCAAGGTTCCTAGCATCGCCCAAGGATATGCCTGCACAATAGCCAGTTATGTAGTTGCAGTAATTATCAACATGGACATGCCAGCACCTCGTCAGTTCTTCAATACAACACTCGCCAAAAAACATGGCTGCGGAGTGCTTCCTATAGAGGTGGCTTAGTCTATAGCATGCTCTGCCCATTGGAATCAATTCCACGGATTGCAGGCTGACAGGACCTGCTTGTGGCAAGTATTCCTCGAAAGACATGCAACCTTTCATATTGAGTTGTTCGAACTGATTCCGGAAGAACTCCTGGTAAACCATCACATTCCCGCCAAAAACTTCCTCACTTATCTTTATGGTTCTTTCTGTCCTTTCATAGGGAACATGCTCTAGTATGAAAGGGTTCACGCTGATTAGGATGCCATGTAAGCCTTCATCTCTCAAACACAACAGCTTCTCTCTTGTAATATTATCATCAATACTCCAGAAACAGTTAGTCTCAACAAAAGTGGAAGGCATATCAAGTTTGTCCGCTATTTTGACAAGGCCCAGCAGAAGGTTGAAATCTATGAAAGGCTCGCCTCCGGTGAAGTGGAGCCCCAGGTTTACGCTGACCCTCTTGAATTTAGGAGGATAGGTACGCTTGAAAGCCTTAGCAAGATTGGTCAATACCTTTTCGGCATCATTGAGGCTTATCCAGTCCGCTTTACATTTGGGAGAACAAGCATACATGCAGTGTCTGCACACACTAGTACATTTGTATGACAAGAAGATTCCGCCTGAAACTGGTTCGGGGATTGGTAATTTCACCAATTGATCCAGCCTCTCGTTACTCCTCAAGGTCGCTTGAGTTAGGTTTTCTCATAGGCTATCTTTCCATTTATGATGACCATCTCAACTGATACATCCTTAATTTTCTCTGGTGGTATGATATATAGGTCGTCTGACAGGACTGTCAAATCTGCGAACTTGCCAACCTCAATCGACCCTCTCTTATTTTCGTCGAAACAGGCATATGCCGCGTTTATAGTGTACATCTTTAGAGCTTCTTTGGCTGTAACTCCTTCGCAATTATAGTCAGAGCCTTTTACCGCAGCCCTCAATCCTAGCAAAGGGTCTATCGGCTCTACAGGGCTATCTGATCCCCCGGCTGCGACTATTCCTGCGCGCAGAAGAGATTTGAACGGGTAGACCCATCTGGCTCTTTCCTTCCCCAAACGGTCGACAACCCAAAAGTCGGAGACGACAAAGTGAGGCTGCACAGAGGCTATTAGACCCAAACGCTTCATCCGTTTTATCATCATAGGATTGAGCACAGAACAATGTTCTATTCTATGCCTATGCATCTTGTTGCGGGAGTCCTCAAAAGTCTTCTCAAACGCACTTAACGCCAAGTTAACGGCACGGTCACCTATGGCATGGAGAGCTATCTGGAGCCCAGCTCTGTGTGCTTGCAGAAGTATCTTGTTCAGTTTGCGTTGAGTACAGAGCAACATGCCCGAGGTACTTGGCTTGTCCAAGTACGGCTCATTTAGTGCAGCCGTATGGCCACCAAGAGATCCATCAACAAAAACTTTAACAAACCCCAACTTTACCATATCATCACCAAACCCCGTGACAAAACCCAACTCAGCTAAATTCTTCAGAAAACTAGCCGGAACTCCAATGTACACTCTGATGGGAATTCTGCCTTCGGAGTGAAGGTTCTGGATAGCTTGGAATTCGTCTGCTGAGCTTACGAGCCAATTAACGCCAGTTAAACCGGCTTCAACAGCCTTCTTGCAGGCAATTACGCATGCTTCCTTGATCTCTTCAAGGCTGGGCTTAGGGACAATACGCCATATGAGATCCAAACCGTCTTCCTTTATGATCCCTGTAGGTTTGTCAGTATCTTTTTTCCTCTCAATCTTGCCTCTTAACGGTCCCTTTACCTTACTTATACTAGCTAGTTCCAAAGCCACACTATTCACGACACCTATGTGACCGCAAACCCGTGTTAGGAAGACAGGCCTTTCGCTGACGGCAGCATCCAAATCCCAACGGTTTGGGTAGCGTTTCTCCGAAAACCTTTCTTGATCCCAGTTACCACCCATAATCCATCTGAGTTCAGGCCTATCCTTTGCATACCTTTTCAATTCAACCTGCAATTCTTTTATGGACCTGACTTTTCTTAGGTCGAGCTGCCTTAGCGACTGTCCTAATCCTAACATGTGAACATGTGAATCGATGAGTCCTGGCACCACAGTCTTACCATTCAAGTCTATGATTCTGGTCTCACCAGTCATAAACCTGAGGACTTCCTCGTTCGAGCCCGCCTCAGCAATTTTGCCATCCTTTATTGCTATGGCCTGAACCTTGGGTCTTGCCGGGTTCAATGTTATCACATTTGCATTGATAAAAGCCACACTGCGACAAACCATGTCAACTACCACATTCGCCGGTCTCAAAAAGCTTTGTATGAGAAATCGTTACGGTTTGTAGTGAAGAACAATCTTCTCATAATTAAACGACTAGAGACAGGCTGAGTTTCCTAACCATCCTTATGCAAAATTGCGACTTGAATAATATAGCAGTGGTAAAGCAAGTAGCATTGTATTCCACCCCTGCTTTGTTAATGTATATGTTACTCTCAAAGGTGGTCCTTGCTCCACCGATCTCCTGACATACTTGTATTCTGCTAAGGTTTTCAGCTTATCCGACAATGTGCGCGAATTTACCTCAAGGGTTTTCTTAAGATCACCAAACCCCATAATGTTTCTAAGAAATAAAGTGTAAAGTATTAGAAGATTCCACTTCTGGGATAATAAGTTGAAGCTTTTCTCAAGGCTCTGTAGACTCCCTTTGAGCTCTTCTAGATTCATTTTTTGATATTCGAATATGTGTTGAAGGGTTTCTTCTATTCCCTTAAGGGTTTTTCTCATGCGTGATTCAACGAGTATATGGAGATCCTTGCTGAGCACCAATTTTGAGTTCATCAATATACACCTAGTGTGGATGAATATACTTCATGTTTTATAAGGTTTAGATTATAAATCTAGTGTAAAAAGCACACCGAGGATCCAACAGATTGGAAAAATATGATGCGATTGTGGTTGGCGCCGGAACTGCAGGATGCATTGCAGCCAAGACCCTTGCCTCTGCGGGCCTTAATGTCTGTTTGGTTGACCGAAAGCAAAAGCAGTCCGTCGGCGAAAAGGTTTGCGGCGACGCGATTGGAAGGCATCACTTCGACAACATTGGCCTAACCTACCCAAGAGGAGAGGAATTGGAACAGCTTACCTCGGGGATAGATATCTACTCCCCTGACCAGGAGACAGTTTTCCACGTACATGAGGAGAGACTTTCAGGCTTCATGGTTAACCGGCATCTTTTCGGGCAAAGGCTATTGAAGGAAGCAAGGGATGCTGGTGCGGTTCTTCTGGATTCCACGCATGTCTTAGAAGCCATCCTTGAGAAGGATCTCATAAAAGGAGTCTCAGCGAAGAATGTCAAGACAGGCTCCAAGATTGAGCTGAGGTGCGAGGTTACCATAGATGCCAGCGGTGTTTCAGCCGTTTTGCGGAGCAAGCTTCCACCCCAAATAGGGATTGAACAAGAGGTAGGCAACGAAGACTATGTGGTTTGCTACCGGGAAATCCGTGAACTCGAAGAAGAGATCAGCAAGCCAGATATATGCAGGATCTACCTAAACCTGGAATCCGCACCGGGAGGCTACTATTGGTTTTTCCCTGAGGGCGGAACGAAAGCTAATGTGGGACTTGGCGTAGCTGCAATTAGAGGCTTTCTAAATCCGAGGGACCAGCTTCACCGCATCATCCTTGCGAATCCATCCTTCAAGTCTTCAACCATCCTTCACGGGGGAGGTGGCATTGTCCCGACTCGCAGACCGCTAGACTCGCTTGTGGGGAACGGCATCGTCGTGATAGGAGATGCAGCTTGCCAAGTCAACCCCATCCACGGGGGCGGCATAGGACCCTCCATGATAGGGGGGAAAATGGCTGGCGAGGTAATAATAGAAGCCTTAGAAGAGGGCGACCCGAGCCGCATTAGGTTATGGCCCATTAACGTCAAATACGTGAGGAGTTACGGGGCCAAGCAAGCCAGTCTCGACGTTTTCCGAATCTTCCTCCAATGTCTATCTAGTGAGGAACTCAATTATGGCATGAAGTACAGACTGATCACGGAGGAGAATATCTTAGAAGCAAGCCTGGGCGGGGATATCAAGTTGACCGTGACTGATGTGACAAGGCGAATCTTTGAAGGGTTGGGGAAACCCCAATTTTTGAAGAAGCTTTACACGATGGCTAGAACTTCGAAAAGAATCAAGAGGCTTTACAAGGAGTATCCAGACTCGCCTGAAGGACTTCCGGAATGGAAGGAAAAAGTCAAAGAACAGTTAAGAAGGATAAGGAACTTATAGCTATGGTATTATCTGGTTTCTCTGAGCATGAGCCGATATGGATGTTGCTGTGCTAATCAGTGGTGGAAAGGATTCAGCACTTGCACTTTACCGAGTTCTGAGGATTGGGTACACAGTGAAATATCTAGTTACAATGATCCCACAGAAGGAAGATAGTTGGCTTTTCCACTACCCCAACATAAGATTGACACACCTCTTTGCTGAAGCTGTCGGCATTCCACTTGTCAAAGCCGAAACCACCGGAATTAAAGAAGAAGAACTAAAGGATTTGAAGAATCTCCTCAAAACGTTGGATATCAGGGGAATCGTTTCAGGAGCTATCTCGTCAGAATACCAAAAGCAAAGAATAGATCGAATCTGCACGGAATTAGGCTTCAGATCAATTGCTCCACTTTGGCTCGAAGACCCTGTGAAGTTGATGGAAGATCTGATCAAACTTGGTTTCCAAGTAATCATCACAGGAGTTTATGCGCACGGTTTTGACCAGAAATGGATTGGACGAGTAATCGATACAGCAGCCTTGAGGGACCTGATTGAACTGAATAAAAAGTACGAGGTTTCTATTGTAGGCGAAGGCGGTGAATATGAAACACTTGTTTTGGATGCACCATACTTCAGAAAGAAAATTAATATAACCAAAGCCAGAATCGAGTGGAAAGGCAACGCTGGATCCCTCATTGTCCAGGAGGCTGGGCTTCAGGAAAAGGTCTCCTTAAGATAAGAGTTTGCTTTTTGCATGTTTTATTACAGAAACTCAACCTTCTGAGCAGACAAGGATACTTCATCATCTGGCTCGTTGGGTGTTACGAAGACAAGCATAACTAACGGTTCCTTCCCTACAGAGACCATGTCGTGAGCGATTCCCTTCTCAGCGAAAAGAATGCTACCTTGGCTAGCAATCAGAGTCGGGCCTTCATTGAAAGTAACCTTAAGCTGTCCTTCATAAATATACCAGATCTCGTCTGCTCGTGGATGGTAATGCTTTGGGTGACCAAACCCTTGTGGCCAGCAATGGATGAGCATTCTAAAACGTGCAGTGGCAAGTACCCGTTCTCTCCAGGGTGGAGATCCTTTGCGAGATTTTATTTCATCCAGAGTATCGATTAACTTGTTGTTCGCGTCTTCTGGAGCTACGTAGGGCATTCTTCAACTCACCTAGTTTTAGTAAAAGGTCTTATCCTGCATTCTTCTTAGCTTTAAAAGGAAGGAATCCTCGTTCAACTCAACATCGTCATAACTGATCACACAGTCAGAGGCGATTCCCTTAACGACATGGATGCCTTCAGCCAGTCCTAAAGGAAGCAGATTATCTCTTCTGGCAATGTCAGCTCTTTCTGCAAGTCCATAGGCTGCATATCCTCCACCTCCGTCTAGAATGTCTCCGGGTTTAAGGGTCTTCTTAGCTGCTGTCAAGACTTCAGCTGAAGGCGTAGTTGCTAATGGCACTCCTGTTGGTTCATGGTATAAAGCTGTTCGGATTAGTGAGATTGAGGCTTCGAGACCTGCCCAATGGAAGGGTCTGTATACAAGGGCGTTCCTGCCCCTTCCGCCTCTTGAAGCCTCGTAGGTTTTGAATAGCCCCGTAACGTCTCTGCTGTCGCTTGTGACCACGACGAAAATACCCCATCGTATGTCGTTCCGAATCCTCCGACCGTCTGGGCGTACGCGTGTTATGACATCAGTAACGCCTTCGTTTTCTAATATTCCCCCATTCTTCTTCAAGCTCAACAGTCTAGGTACATCTTTTATTGAACCTAAAGGAAAATGCATCCCCCTAACATCCGGTTTCAGCCCCGTCGCGTTGCAGACAGCAACCATTTCAACGGCGCACTTTGTGGTGTCAAGGAAGGTGTTGTACATCTTTGGGTTCATTCTGAGACGTTGAATCTCTTCTTGCGTAAAACCAAATCTTTGCAGAGCATCATCAGGGGTCGCGTGTCTCCATTCCAGTCTTGCTGCTGTTCCCTCGCCCGCAGCAATGACTTTGAATCCTGAGGAGACTGCCCAGTCGTAAAGTTCACATATTAAGGCAGGCTGGTCACCATAGGCTTGACTGTAGACAACGTTTTTCTCCTTAGCCATTAGAGCAAGTAGAGGGCCAACAACGCATTCTGCCTCAACTGTAGCCATAACTATGTTCTTCCTTTTGTTGATGGCTTCATAGGCGTGTCTGGCTGCTACTTCGGGCACGCCTGTGGACTCAAGGATTACATCAACATTACTCTCTAATAGCACCTGATTTTTTGTAGTGACCACAGGAATGCCCTTCTCTATATAATGGTTCGCTGTGTCGACATCATCCACTTCAACTATTTCCTCAGTCCTCCGCTGGGCAAATCTGGTGAATCCTCGAACTGCCTTATCTTCGTAGATGTCTGCGATTATAGATGTGGTGATACCAGGTATTCTTGCCACCTGTCCTATTGTGGAACATCCGAAAAAACCTGCACCAATAACCCCGACCTTAATAGGTGTACTGTTTGCTTCTAGCTCTTTCAGTCTATGCCTCATAACAGAGCTCATTTCCATCTCACTTTTGACGAAGACTAATAGACTCTGGATATTTAAGCCTTAGATTCGTCTCAAACTGTCCATCATTCATAGTAACTTTCTGATATAATCGATTGCTTGCCTTAGAGCCTCGTCTGGTCTGGGACCAGGGTTAAACTCCATAACCAAGTATCCCTTGTAACCTAATCCTTTCAGAGCATTAATGAACTCTCGGAAGTTAATCGTACCAGTCCCTGGTGTTAGTCTATCGCTATCAGATAGGTGTACGTACGCTAACCTATCACCTGCTTTCAAAACAGTCTCTCCTAGAGGGTTCTTCTCAGTATGTATATGAAAAGTATCTGCCATTACAAGCACATTTTCGCATCCGACCTCGTCAAGGAGAGCCATTGCATCACCCATTGTATTAATTAATTTTGCATTCTCCTTGCATGCAAACTCTATCACCAATTTGACTCCATGCCCGTGAGCCAGTCTGCCAACATGTCTGAGGCTTTCAACAGCTTGTTTCCAAACCGCATTGTACTGTGCCTCTAACCTCGATCCCTGGAATGCCCATCCAGCTTGAATCGTGGAGCAACCAAGGTTTCTCACCATTTTGATGCACTCCATCATATAAGCGAAGGCTTTCTCCCTGACGACTTTGTGAGGAGATGCAAGATACAGTCCATGGGTGACATACATGTGTCTCGTTCCTATGGCAGCGACACTAATTCCAAATTTCTTCAACGATTCCTTAATCTCGCCTGTCTTCAGCTCTGATGGCAATTCAAGGAAGTTAAGTTCAATCCCCTCATAACCTAACATTGAAGCCTTGCCCACGATCTCAGAGTATCTCAGTCTAGTTCCTTCATACATCACTGTGCTAAAGCCTAATTTCATCGAAAGACGCCTCACGCGTGACTCAACATACTGAAATCTAGGATAGTCAAACGTATCTATCTTGTGCTCCAGCGACACATCTTCAAAACTAAACCAGCTATGATTTCGAGAAAGTACCAAGCTTAATATAACGAAAGTTTGGTTAAAAGTATTGAGGAGTATCTTATGGCTCTGATACTAGGCTACAAGACTTGTCATGAGCAATACCAGCCTGACAAACTTCTTATGCATGCCGTTTTGGCCGATCAGTACGGTTTCGAGACTCTTTGGACAAGTGATCATTTTCACCCTTGGGCTCATACAGGTGCTGCTGGAGGATTCGCATGGGTTTGGATGGCCTCTGCAGCAGAAAAAACTAAGAAAATCAAGATCGGGACTTCAGTTACGGCACCAATTCTGCGGTATCACCCAGCGCTTGTAGCCCAAGCCTTTGCCACACTCGCATACATGTATCCGAATAGAATCTTCCTTGGGCTTGGCGCTGGAGAAGCCTTGAATGAATCACCGCTAGGATACTCTTGGCCTCAACCAAGCCAACGGGTCGAGATGCTTGAGGAAGCCATAATCGTGATCAAAAAACTGTGGAATGAAGCCTTCGTAAGTTATGAAGGGAAATATTACAGGCTGAAGAAAGCGAATCTTTACACAAAGCCCCGCAAGCACATAAAGCTCTACTTAGCAGCAGGAGGACCTAGAGTGGCCGAGTTGTCGGGAAGGCTCGCTGATGGGCTTCTGGTTTGTCCTGGATCCTTAGCTGAAGCAAAAAGGCTTCTTCATGCTTTCGAGGAAGGCGCCAAGAAGGCGGGCAGGAACACGGTGAACTTAGAGAAAGTAGTAGAAATTTTGGTATCTTATGATGAAGATTATGAGGCGGCGTTGAGATCATGTAGGTTCTGGGCCGGTAGCATGCTGCCCCTCTTCTTCAAGTACGACATATCAGATCCTCGGGAGATTGAAGCCCACGGAGAGTTCGTGGGAGACGAAGCCATAGCGAAAAGGTGGATAATAGCCACGACAGCAGAAGAGCACATCAAAAAGATAAAAGAATACGTCGAGGCTGGGTTCAATCACCTATACTTCGTCAGTTCAAGTCCAGACGAGCGGAAGTTCATCAAGTTCTACGGTGAAAAAATTCTACCATATTTCAGGGAGTAGCCTTTAGATTTATAAGAATAATTAAATTATTCTAGTACATTTCTGTACACAAAAGATTTAAATATGACATCTGAGACCAACATTTAAGTCATAAATGGAAAGGTCGCTGAAACAATGGAGCAGAAGAAGATACTCTTAAACGAAGAAGAAATACCTAAGCAGTGGTACTGTATACTACCCGATCTTCCTAAACCGTTGCCTCCAACAATAGAGCCAGCGAAGAAGGCGCCTGGACCTGGAATCGTACCCTTGATATTTCCTAAAGAAATCCTTGCCCAGGAGTTTAGTGCAGAAAGATGGATAAACATTCCTACAGAAGTGAGAGATGTTTACCGTCTTTGGAGACCCACACCGCTCTTCAGAGCCGTGAATCTAGAGAAGGCTCTAAAGACCCCGGCAAAGATCTATTACAAGTATGAGGGTGGAAGCCCTCCGGGAAGCCACAAACCAAACACTGCTGTTCCCCAGGCTTACTACAATATGAAAGAGGGCAAAGAACGGTTGACTACAGAAACTGGAGCAGGGCAATGGGGCTCAGCTCTCGCCTTTGGATGCATGACCTTTGGTTTAAGATGTACCGTTTACATGGTGAAAGTGAGCTATAATCAAAAGCCCTACAGAAGGGTTTTGATGAACCTTTGGGGCGCCGAGGTGTATCCTAGCCCAAGCATCAAAACAGAGGCTGGCAGGAAGATTCTAGCGGAAGATCCTGATAACCCCGGAAGCTTAGGAATCGCCATCAGCGAAGCCGTAGAGGACGCCCTCAATCATGAAGAAGCGAACTACAGTATAGGAAGCGTGTTCAACCATGTTCTTTTACATCAGACTATAGTGGGTCAAGAGACAAAAGAGCAACTTGAACTAGTAGATGACTACCCAGATGTGATTTTCGGATGCATCGGCGGGGGCAGCAGCTTCTCAGGTCTATTCTGGCCCTTCTATTATGATAAAGTCTCAGGAAAAGCACCAAAGGACATAAGGTTTGTAGCCATTGAACCCACAGCTTGCCCCTCTATTACTAAAGGGGAATATATGTATGACCACGGCGACACCGCGAGGATCTCACCGCTAATCAAGATGTATACTCTAGGCCATGATTTCATACCTGCACCAATTCATGCTGGAGGTCTCCGCTACCATGGTAAAGCACCTACTTTAGGCGTCTTAACTCAAGAGAAACAGTTAGAGACACGAGCCTACAACCAAGTAGAGGTCTTCGACGCCGCGAAGCTCTTCATAAAAACCGAGGGCACGATACCTGCTCCAGAACCAGCCCATGCCATCAAAGGTGTTGTCGACGAAGCTTTAAGATGCAAGAAGACTGGGGAAGAAAAGACCATACTCTTCTTGCTGTGCGGTCACGGCCACTTCGACATGCAAGCCTATGACGACTATATCCAAGGCAAACTGCAACCCTACGAGTACCCAAAGGAAGAAGTACAGAAGTCTATGAGAAAGCTAAAGGAACTATATCCGTGGTTGGAAACCCTACCTTACTAACTACTAATCCTCTCCATCTTTTTCCCTAGCCAATGCAGGATAAAAATATCCCGTTGAATACATTTATCGTTCTATATTCACCCCTTTGTTTCAATAATTATCCCATTTCTGTCATTGCTGGCAACGATTTACTAAACCAAAAACATTGAAAAACATTTAAAAGCAGTCTCTCATATTTCTGGGAGAGGAGAGCGATAGTTATGGTGCTACATTGTCCCCAGTCAGTTCCTGATTGGGAAAACCCTAAGGTTGTTGAGAGAAATAAAGAACCGCCACATTCCCACCTAGTTCCTTATGCTGATGAGCAGACCGCGTTGCTAAGTGATCGTAGCAGATCACCCTGGTTTTCATTGCTTAATGGCGACTGGAAATTTAGTTTGGCTCCCAATCCAGACCTTGTTTCCGAAGACTTCTACAAAGTAGAATTTGACGACATGAAATGGGACACTATTCCAGTACCGCGCAACTGGCAGATGTGTGGCTACGACAAGCCTATTTACACAAATGTCGTCTACCCATTTCGAGCCGACCCACCGCGAGTTCCACATGATGACAATCCAACTGGTTTGTACCGGACAAGTTTTACCATACCTGACACGTGGAAGAACCGGCAGGTTTTCGTAGTTTTCGAGGGGGTTGATTCAGCCTTTTACTTGTGGGTAAATGGAGAGATGGTGGGTTATAGTGAAGATAGCCGCTTGCCAGCAGAGTTCAACATCACCTCCCACCTTCATTCCAGGAAAAATACATTAGCCGTTGAGGTGTTCCGTTGGAGCGATGGAAGCTATCTGGAAGATCAAGACATGTTCCGCCTGAGCGGTATATACCGCGATGTCTACCTGTTTTGCACACCGAACATACATATTAGAGATTTCTTTGTAAGGACAGACCTGGACAACGAATACAAAGACGCAGACCTTAAGGTCCAAATAGAGGTCAGGAATTACTTAGATAGACCCATAGAGAACCATAGTTTGTATGTTAACCTCTTTGATTCAAATGGCGACCAAATATTCGAAAAGGCGCTAACACGCACCCTTGAAAGGATAAAAGCCAATGACAAGGTTGCAGTTGAGGTTGAGCAGAAAATTGTTAATCCTCAAAAATGGTCTGCTGAACATCCATACTTGTACACACTCCTCATCGCAATGAAAGATGATAAGGGCTCAATAACCGAAGTCGAAAGCTGCAAGGTAGGATTCCGGAAAGTTGAAATAAAAGATGGAAAGATACTGATAAACGGCGTCCCTGTACTTTTCAAGGGCGTTAATAGACACGAGCACGATGACATGAGAGGTCACAATGTCACAGCTGACTCAATGATAGATGACATCAAACTCATGAAACAGTTCAACTTCAATGCGGTTCGTACATCCCACTATCCCAACGATCCAATCTGGTATGACCTTTGCGACAAATATGGCATATACGTGATCGATGAGGCAAATATAGAAACCCACGGACTGGCTTGGGGTATGTTCATGGAACGCGTTAGGAAGATGCCTTTCCACAAAGACCCAGCAAACGACCCAGAGTGGCTCACCGCCTTCATGGAACGTTGTGTCAGGATGGTGGAACGCGATAAGAACCATCCATGTGTCATAATATGGTCACTTGGAAACGAAGCAGGATACGGGTCCAATCACGACGCAGCAGCGGCTTGGATACATAACTATGACTCCACACGCCTAGTTCACTATGAAGGAACGATACACGTGCCTGGCAAAATTTCAGCATTAGTTGACATGATAAGCATCATGTATCCCACTCTTGAGCGACTTGTCCAATTGGCTGAAGACCCGAATGAGAACCGACCTATTATCATGTGTGAATACGCCCATTCGATGGGTAATAGCACTGGTAACCTAAAGGAATACTGGGAAACCATTTACAAATACAAACGTTTGCGCGGGGGATTCATCTGGGATTGGGTAGATCAAGGCATACTGAAGAGGACAAAGGAAGGCGAAGAATACTGGGGGTATGGCGGAGATTTCGGCGATGTGCCAAACGACAGGAACTTCTGCATCAACGGTCTCATATGGCCAGATCGAAAAGTCCATCCCGCTATTTGGGAATGCAAGAAAATCTACCAGCCAATAGAGGTTGAACCCGTGGATTTGAGCGTTGGTAAGGTCAAGGTTCTTAACAGATACGATTTTTCAGACTTGAGTGGTTTGGATATTCTGTGGGAGTTAACTGTTGATGAAGACATAATTGAACACGGACAGCTACCAAAATTGCGTACTCCAGCGGGTGGCAGTGAGACTGTGACTATTCCCCTCACAAGGCCCAAGATGGAACTAGGAGCAGAATGCTGGCTTACCATACGATTTAGGTTGTCCAATAGCACACTTTGGGGAGAGAAGGGGCATGAGGTTGCATGGTCGCAGTTTAAGATGCCGTTTGATGCCCCTGAAGGTCCGTTGCTCAGAACTGAGGATATGCCCACCTTAAAGTTGAAGGAATCCAGAAAAGAGACAACAATAAAAGGAATAGACTTTAACCTAGTGTTCGACAAGGAAAGGGCACAGATAGTTTCCTTAAAATATAAGGGCTTCGAACTGGTAAAAAGTGGGCCAACATTGAATGTATGGCGGGCTCCAACTGATAACGATATCCCCAGAATGGCTCCTAAGTGGCGCAGTTTCGGATTAGACCGGATCGAGCACCAAGTAAAAATGGTAGAAGTGGAGAAAGTTTCCACTAAAGCTATCCGCATAATAGTGACAGCGAATGCACATGCACCTGATGTTGCTGACGGCTTCAATTATCAGTTTCAAT
>Ga0315312_1001323_pt1 | contig 19893 bp, 16 predicted proteins | sample TDP7_MG_FD_203629 | JGI IMG/M metagenome (GOLD analysis project Ga0315312, IMG submission 203629) | Freshwater sediment microbial communities from Lake Towuti, South Sulawesi, Indonesia - TDP7 | ecosystem: Environmental > Aquatic > Freshwater > Lake > Sediment | place: Indonesia: South Sulawesi... | reverse complement strand
ACTGAGTATAGCAATGAGGAAGATCAGGTTCCATATGCTTCTTCCGAAAAGCCCGGAGAAAAGGAATAGCAGAGGAAGGCCTGGCAGGACTAGGAGGACGTCGACAAGACGCATGGAACCTTCGTCAACTAGTCCGCCGAAATACCCCGCCGTGATTCCAACGACGAGTCCGATCGCGACCGTAAGGAGTGAAGCCATGATGCCTATCATAAGTGATACCCTTGTGCCGTAGACAAGTTGCGAGAACAGGTCGGCTCCCAGATGGTCTGTTCCCAAGACACCGTGTATCCTTCCCGGGAAGAGGACGGTGGTCTTTCCAATACTGGCTGACGCAATCGATGTTCCTGAACCTTGCGGTTGGAAGCTGAATATGAGCATCAGCTCGTAGCTCCCTTTCTGCGAGAATGTGAATTCTGCGACGTTTGCGTACCACTGAAGCCCCATCTCTGCCTTCAGATCGAAGGGGATCCCCTTGGAGTCCAGGTCGACCTCCGTTCTGTCAACTGTCATTGTGGAGAAGACGCCACTAGTCCAGACCGTATGCGAATCTTGGTTTGGAGTCCGCCAAGCGATGTCGAGCTTGTATGCCGCGTTCTCCAGCTGTGGGACGGATTCATCGAACCTGATCTCAAAGGTCCGTGGCGGAGCCCATCTGTACTCGATCTTGTGGGACAGCTCCAACGTTGAGACGCGGGACTCATCCGACACTGAAGTGTACCTCACAGTGAGCCTTCCATTTTCGGATGCCACTTGGATCGGCCCGTTCATGTTCGCCTCCCAGTTGTTGGCGTCAAGTGCGGGTTCAATCGTGAACAACTCGTTTGGTGGATAGTCACTGTACTGTGGAAAAGCAGTGTACCATGCGGGGAGTGCAAATGGCTCTGCAAGGAAGTTGTCTCTGATCGGGTCGTATGGCGTCAGCAGTGGGGCAAAGATCGACACGAGCACAAACATTGTGACTACCCCGGCGCCGATCATGCCGAGCCTATTACGCCTGTATTCTTTCCAGATGTCACGCCACGACCGCAACGCAAAACGCATTCGGGCTTGCAAGGCTCGCGACCTCAGTACTTGATCCTTGGATCCAGAAGTCCGTAGATGAGATCGACAATGTAGTTTGCAACAATCGTGATGACCGCCAAGAAAAAGAAGGTCCCCTGCATCACAGGATAATCGTAGCCCAGGACAGCGTCGTACAGGTATCTTCCAACACCAAACCACGTGAATATGGTCTCTGTGATAACTGCGCCTCCAACGACGCCGGCCAGGCTCAGTCCAACCATCGTGACAACTGGCGGAAGGATGCTTCGCAGTCCATGTCTGTACAGTATCGTTCTCTCGTCCAAGCCCTTGGCTTTTGCAGTTGTGATGTAGTCCTGAGAGAGCGCGTCTATCATCAAGTTGCGTATTATCAGAACGTATCCTCCGAAATTGATCACAACAAGCGTTGTAAGCGGCAACGCAAGATGCCAAAGAACATCGAGTACATACGCAAGCTGATCCTTCGGCGGTGGGCGAGAGATGGTCCCCGCAAGTGGGAAGCTAATCGCCCCATTTGTCGCGACAGGCAGATAGTAGCCGAACATCAGCAGAAGCAGTAGGCCCAAGAAGAAAACGGGGATCGCCTGAGTGAAAAGCGCGGCGCCAACGCTGAAAAGATCCGTTCTTGATCCTCGTCGAGAAACGGCCACTACGCCAAGCGCGATTCCCAAGATCATGTAGAGTACCGTCGCCGAGCCTAGCAACAGGATCGTATTTGGCAATCGTTCCATCAACTCGACGGCAACAGGCTTGGTTGATGAAAATGAGATTCCCAGATTCCCGGTCAGCATGTTGGCCAAGTAGGTCAAGAACTGCTCATGGAGCGGTTTATCCAGCCCCCACAGTCTCAGCATCGCCTCCCGAGCCTCAAGCGTCATGCCCGGACTGATCAGAAACGTGACAGGGTTGCCAGGAAGGATTCTGAAGAGAAAGAAGTTCAGAATAACGACTACGATGACGACAACCAAGAGATTGATCGTCCGCTTGACAACGTATTCCTTGAAACCCACAGTACTCACACGGCCCGGTCAAACCAAAAAAAGCAGGGGTGAGGCTTTCACCCTACGGCCTTTGGTTTCGCCCTTCTTACAACGAGGTATCCCGCCGCAATCAGCGCAACTATGACGACTGCAGCGACCGGTATCAAGGACTGAGTAACGCTCGTTGGCTCGCCTTGGAACGTCTTGCTCGGGTGGCGTCTGAAGTACAGTGGGTTCCAAGTCATGCGCCAGTACTCGTCCTGCTTAAACTCGGTTAGAATGAATGGGCCTGTCCCGATCTCTTTTGTGAGCCCGGGTACCGTCGGACGGACTTCCTGCGAAGGAACGAATTGCCGCCAGTTCTCGCCTACATCGCGCCATATGTGTTCAGGCACTATCGGGACAAAGCTCGCGTCTAAGAAGACAAAGAAGCCCCGCGACTTCTGTGTGATGACAACAGTGTAGTCATCAGGCGCCTCCACGCTCTCAATCTGCTCGACATTCGGAAGCCAAAGCGGTATCTGCTGCTGAATCACGTAGTCGTAGGTGAACTTCACGTCTTTCGACGTGAACTTCGCTCCGTCTTGCCAGGTCACGTTCTGGTTGAGGTGGTATGTGATCTTCTTGCCAAGCGTTGAGTCAGTCAGTATCACATCCTCGACATCCCAGCTTGCGGCGAGTCCCGGAATCAGTTCGCCCTCCGGATCACTGAAGGCTAAGCCCTCGTAGATTAGGTTCCATATCTTTTGATCATATGCTCCGGTGTCGAACATCGGGTTGAGTGTTCTGACTCGGCCTCCAACGCTAGCGGAGAAGGTCCCGCCGAATGGTTGTCCTTCCCTGTGAACCGTGAGCCAGGCCCAGGCACCTGGTGCGAAGTAGCCCTGACCTCGCGACACCATTTGTCCCGTCCATCCCTTCCTTGTGGCCTCTATCTGGTAGCGTGAGTAGACTGGAGTTCTCGCGACTATGTCCGCGATGATCTCTTGTGCTTTCAGAACATCCTCGCGTGCCTGTTCCTCGGTCTCGTCCTCATGCCTGAACTGCGTCAGCAACCTGTCGAGCTCGTCATTCCGTACGCCCGGTGAGTTGTCACCATCTGGCACATCCAAACTCGAGTGGTAGAAGTCGAATAGCCAGCGCGGATACTTCCCCAGATTGGAGACGCAAAGGAAGTAGATGTCGAAATCACGGTCAGTGTACACGCGGGTCAGAAGAGCGTCAAAGGCAACCGCCTCCTGCTTCGCGTTTATGCCCATCGATCGCATCGAGTCTGTTATGATGCGCACAATCTCGAAAGAGGTGGGAGCCTCTTCTTGCGTTGGCGAGATGAAGCTGATCTCACGCATGGGCCTCCCGGTCGGATCAACGTACATCCCATCCGAGCCCAGCGTGTACCCTGCCTCTTCTAGGACTTTCTTGGCTTGCTCCACATTGTACGGGTAGGTCTTGACGTTCGGATTGTACCACTTGCCAAAGGAGGGCGGGACTTCGTATAGCATGGGCGTTACCACAACGCCGCCAAACAATTCGTTGGCTATCTGCTCTCGCGGGATCAGGTACGCCACCGCCTTCCTGAAATTGACATCGCCTGTCGTGTCTCTCCTAAGGTTGAACGCTATGTAGCAGTAGTGGGTTTGCAGGTTGAAGGTCATGTTGATGTTTGGATCCTTTGATAGCACCTCGATATCCTTCACCCTGATGATATCAGACATCTCATCAATCTCGCCACGCTGAATTGCGGCAACTTGGGCATCGGGGGTGGCGTAGTACTTGAAGATCAATTCGTCAATCCTAGGTCCATGGAGTGGATACTCATCCACGGGTTGTCCGCAGGCCACGGGGACGGCGAGGTAGCCGTCAAGATATGTCGGAACGAGGAGTTGTGTCGACCCAGCGATCATGAGAATTAGGAGGACTGAAGCAAAAATTCTGTAGTTGCAACGACCACCCAAGAATTTTTCCTCCGAGGCGCGCGCAGCAAGGTAGTATCCTCTCCAAACCTCATTTAAGCATATTTGGGAGGTGCCGTTAGTACTGTGAGCATGTTTGAGCCCCCAGAAGTCACCAGCAAATCACTCAGCAATGCCCCAGGTGTCCATGACCGCGTCAACATGATCTATCGTAGCAACTCAAGCTGGAATGGGCTTGCATTGCCGGAAGAAGCAAGACATTCTCGCCGAATCATATTGTACTGCAACCGGTCTCATCAGGAGAGGTTCAGCTTCCCTTGCCTATTCCTGAAAGCAAATCGGGAGATGTCCTAGATACGAGACGAAGTCTAGAGCTGCTGCTGTTTGTCACGACGGGAACAAGCTGCAGTATCGGGACTCTTGGCTTTCTTGTCAGACCATAATCACAGCACAGAGTTGAGACGAATTTGACTCGAACTTCCGAGCGGCATAGTAGGTATCCGTTTGGGCGCGGTTACGCCCGAACCAGCGCAATCATCGTCGGCGCATCGGTCGCGACTCTGCTGCTTCTGACCTACCCGCAAGGAAACCTGTCACTGTATCAGAATGCCGCTGTCATGACTCTCCTATTTGCAGCAGGCACATTCGCGGCGAGGTACGTTCCTTTCAGACGCCTGCTGCACCAGCTCAGGAGCGAAGGACGCATCACAATCGAGAAACCCGCAGTCAAAGAGACCGGACTGGTGAAGGGATTGATGATCGTCGGAATATTGCTTCTCGTGCTTCTACCATTCTTTTCTGTGAGATTCGCTGACCCGCTGATCTGGATGTCCGCCCTATTTGGCTACATTATTGGCATGAACGCTGGCGAGTTCTCCTACTACTTGTATGTTCGGAATCTCGAAGCTTCAATGGGTCGATCCATCTACAAGTTCGATTTCGAAGACCCCATCACTTCAAAACGGATCACGGGATATCGTCTTGAGAAGATCACAGATTGAGTATTCGGTTCCCCTAATTGTTTGACTCTCACTTTCGGTAGGGTTCGCGCTTCCGGCGAGACGTCCGGTAGATTCGATGAGGTGGTTCCTTCCACGTTCCCTGTGAAGCCGTTGCCAACCAATATTGTGCTCGTAGCTTTCGGAATGGCAGGAGCTTCCATCGTCGCTCGCGTTTTCGCAGCTGGATTGGTCTTGTCAGAAGAAGGAATAGTTGCAGGTCGCGGCATGCCTCTGCTATCGAGCCTACCGATGCTCTCTTGATCGAACACGGTCAGGCTCAAACATCCCGCTATCGAGAGGCTCATATCTTCGAACAAAGCGTACAGTCGGGAAGATCTGCAGCGGAAAGAGAACCAGAGATGCCACTGCTGAACGTGGATTCACTGAAGATGTACTACGAGACCTTGCGCGGAAAGGTGAGAGCGGTGGACGATGTTTCTTTCAGTGTCGAAGAGGGAGAAGCGCTTGGACTCGCTGGAGAGTCTGGATGCGGCAAGTCTAGCGTAGCCTACACCGTGCTCCGGTTGCTGCCTTCGAACGGGAAGATCTTGAGCGGACAGGTTGTCCTAGATGGAGTTGACATCTACTCGCTGAGCGAAGAAGAGATGCGTGATCAGGTCCGCTGGAAGCGGATCTCTCTTATTCCACAAGGTGCCATGAACTCCCTGACGCCAGTCTACAAGGTCGGCGAGCAGATATCAGAAGCAATACTGACTCATGAGGATGTGTCGAAGGAAGAGGCAGCCGATCGAGCTGCCAAGTTGCTCTCCATGGTCGGAATAGATCCGTCTAGATCCAAACACTACCCGCACGAGTTCAGCGGCGGAATGAAGCAGCGTGCGATGACCGCGATGGCTCTAGCATGTGACCCGGAGCTGGTGATTGCAGACGAGCCCACGACCGCCCTTGATGTCATCGTCCAAGCTCAGGTGCACAGGCTGCTCAAAGATCTGCAAGACAGGTTGAAACTCTCGCTGGTCTTGATCAGCCACGATCTCTCAGTAGTCTCAGAAATCTGTCAGAGAACTGCCATCATGTACGCTGGAGAGATCGTTGAGTCTGGGAGGACATCCGATATCTTCAGGGATCCCGTCCACCCATACACCGTTGGCCTGCTGAGTGCCTTTCCAAACATCGACGAAAAGAGGAGACGCCTCTCAGCCATACCCGGTTTTCCGCCAGACCTCCTCGACCCTCCGTCGGGGTGCAGATTTCATCCCCGTTGCCCGATAGCCCGCGAAATCTGCGAAGAGAGGCAACCAAGACTCGATGAGAAAAAGAAGGGAAGACTCGCCGCTTGTCACTTTGCCGGTGAATACAGACTGGGAGGCTCCTGATGGTGCCTGAAGTCATCCTAAGCGTGCGAGATATGAGGAAGTGGTTTCCTGTACGCCGCGGCTTAGTTGCGGGGCTGATGGGAGAACGGTCGTATGTGCACGCCGTGGACGGAATAACGTTCGACGTCAGTAGAGGAGAAGTGTTCGGCCTTGCTGGCGAGAGCGGCTGCGGAAAGACGACAACCGGGCGGGTCCTTCTGGGTTTGGAACCACCGACCGGAGGCGAGGTTCTCTTTGACGGCAAGAACATTGCGCAACTCAAGGATCGCGAGATGAAACTTCACCGACGAAGAATACAAGTAGTCTTCCAAGATCCGTTCGACTCGCTCAACCCAAGAATCACGATCTACAAAGCGATTGCTGAGCCCCTAGAAATCCACGGAATAGGAGAAGACGAAGACGATCGGATTCAGACGGTTTCGCGGATACTCGAAGACGTACAGTTGACCCCTGCTCAGGATTTCCTCTTCAGGTATCCTCATGAGGTGAGCGGCGGCCAGAGGCAGCGTGTGGCTCTGGCGAGGGCGCTAGTTCTAAAGCCAAGCTTCATCGTCGCCGACGAGCCCGTCTCGATGCTTGATGTTTCGATCCGAACTGAAGTCCTGAACCTCATGTTGGATCTACAGAAGGAACACGACCTGACATACTTGTTCATCACGCATGATCTGGCGGTCTCCAAGTACATTTGCGACCGATTAGCAATCATGTATTTGGGCAAGATCGTCGAAATAGGCCCTGCCGACGAAGTCATAGACGATCCCCAACATCCCTACACCAAAGCTCTTCGTATTGCTGTGCCAAAACCGATCGCCGAAGGCAGGAAGGCGAGCGTGCCAATAATCGGGGAAACCCCGCCCGCGGTGGACATTCCCTCCGGGTGCAGGTTCAGGACGCGATGTCCCTACGCCTTCGACAGATGCACGCAGCTTGAGCCTCCACTGATAGAGGTGAGGCCCGGGCGGGGAGCAGCATGTCATCTCCTGAAACAGTGACGCCTTCGATCATTAGGGCGAACTGACCGCCGAAACCACGGCAAGACTTGATGGGTATTAGAAACGCGATCCTTGTCAGCACACTGCGAGGAGGCACTGGAACCAGCGATTGGCAATAGACACGTGCGAGAATCCAGCGTGCCAGTTTCTTGCAGCCACGATTCCGACACACTTTTCTCTGGACGAAGAAGTGATCTATTGGGGCGATGATGAGAGCTGGTATTGGAGAAGCACATGATCGCTGAAACCAGAACCGAGCCCTCTCTTGCGGAACTGTTGCAACTGACCGCAACGTTTATTTTCATTCCTCAGGTTGACTTCGAAAGACTCCGCTGTCCGGCCTCTTGAGCAAACCGTCGCTCGTAGGCAGGAAGGTAAAGGTCGTCTTGAGGCAGCAGAGATGGGAAAGCGAATTCGCGTTCAGAGAAGAGGAAGAGGCGGCTCCGTATTTCGCGCACACGTCTATCGGAGAATCGCGCCCGCCTGCTATCCTCCTTTGATAGCGGCGGATAGCGCCGGACGCGTGGACGGTACAGTTCTCGACATCATGCACGATCCCGGCCGTGGCTCACCGCTTGCTTTCGTCCAGTTCTCTGACGGCAAGTCTTGCTGTCTAAGCGCCCCAGAAGGCATTCTCGTCAGTCAGACGATCTCTCGGGGAGCAGAATCGCCTCCAGAGATCGGCAACATACTTCCTGTTGGCAAGATCCCAGAGGGTACGATGATCTGCAATATTGAAAGACAGCCGGGAGACGGAGGCAAGATCGCGAAGGCGTCTGGAAGTTACGCGATGGTGGTCGCGCATAGGCCTAGCGCAACGGAAGTACGCCTGCCTTCCGGCGCTTCCATCAATCTGCCGGACAACTGCAGGGCCATGATCGGAGTAGTAAGCGGCGTGGGCCGAGCTGAGAAGCCGTTCATGAAAGCTGGAACAAGAAGACACTGGCTCCTCTCGAAAGGAAGGTTATGGCCGATCACCAAGGGGCAAGCCATGGTTGCAGCATCACACCCTCACGGTGGCGGACGTCACAAACACGCTGGGAAGCCCACGACGGTCTCAAGAGACACCCCGCCGGGGCGAAAGGTTGGTCTCATAGCGGCCAGACAAAGCGGCCGATCGAAGAGGAAGATGCGCACGGGGTAGAATGAAATTGACACTGCTGGATCCACTCGCCAATGCCCTATCCACGATCAGCAACAACGAGCGAAGACACAAACGTGAATGCCTCGTCTGGCCCGCGTCGAAGCTGATGGGGCAAGTCTTGCGCGTGATGCAAAAAGACGGATACATTGGAGAGTTCGAATACATCGACGACGGACGATCCGGCAAGTTCAGAGTCCAGCTCCTCGGTCGCATCAACAGTTGTGCGGTCGTCAAGCCCCGCTACTCTGTAAAGTCCGAAAGGATAGAATACTGGGAGAAGAGGTTCCTTCCTTCAAGAGAAGTCGGACTGCTGATCATGAGCAGTCCAGGCGAGGTTCTGTCGCAACGGGAAGCCAAGGAGCGGAAGATCGGCGGCAGACTGCTTGCCTATGTGTACTAAGTGGTGGACGAGAGCGAACCCAGAATGACGAAAGGCTCGCAGTACAATCTTCCCTACCGAAGGAGACGAAACGCGAGAACAGACTACGCAAAGAGAAAACGACTTGTCCTGTCGGGGCTGCCCAGGTTGGTCGTTCGACCTGCTAACAAGCACATCGCAGTCCAAGTTGTTGAAGCACGAGCAGCCGGCGACAGGGTTCTCGCCTCAGCACATTCATCGGAGCTCAGAGAGTACTCCTGGAAGGGTGCTGGAGGAAATGTGCCTGCAGCATACCTCACGGGCACCTTGGCCGGTTACAGGGCCAAGAGCAAGGGGGTCGAGGAGGCGGTCTTAGATGTGGGGACAAGACCGGTCACGGCAGGGTCACGGCTATTCGCCGCAATGAACGGAGCCGTAGATTCTGGAATGAAGATACCTCACAGCGCCGAGGTACTGCCGGCGAAGGAACGGCTGCGAGGCGAGCACATCGCCGCCTATGCAAAGACGCTCTCCAAAGACGCTGGCTTGTATCAAAGACGTTTTGCCGATTACTTGAAGCAGAAGCTCAAACCGGAAGAAATCCCTACGCACTTCGAAGAAGTGCGAGAGAAGATCTTACATTCCTTCGAAAAGAAGGAGGCGTAAGCATAGTTGAGCAAGAAGACCAAGGCCACGCACCCCAAACGAGAGAAGAAGGCGGAGAAACCTGCGAGGAAACCTGCGAAGGCACGACGGGCGCCGCTGAAGGCCGCGCCGGCTGGTAAGCCCATCGAGAAAGTTGTTGAAAAAGAGCCCGAGCCTGTTGAACGCTACCTCATCGCGGTCCGCGTTGACGGCATGCCAGTCGTCAAGCATCCCGAAGAGTCGACACTCAACGCGCTCAGGATGAAGACGCGTTTCAGCGCCGTGTTGCTTCGAGACAATCCTTCGATCAGGGGCATGCTCCAGCGAGTGAAGGATCACGTAACATGGGCTGAGGCCAAGAAAGAAGACATCAAGCTGCTCTTGTCGAGCCGAGCGAAGACTCCGGAAGGCCTCGGCATCAGCAGCAAGTTTGTCAAGGAGAAGACGAAGCTTGCTGGACTGAGTCAGCTTCTCTCTGAGCTCTATTCGGGAAAGTTCACGCTCGGCAAGTTGTGGGAGATCGGCGTTAAGCCTGTTTTCCGTCTTCATCCCCCTAGGGGTGGATTCGCGAAGAGTTCGAAGCGACCCTTCACCGACCGCGGCGAACTCGGATATCGTAAGGACGGACTGCACGACTTGTTGACCAAGATGTGCTGATCGTTCTCAGAATTGTCAAGCCTTCAGAGAACGCTGGTGCTTGACGAAAAGCCCGGTTGGACGAAGCGTCTCTGCAACTATTGCCGCGGCTCTTCCTAGTAGTGGCGGGAGAATACTCTTCTCACGCTCCGCGGCGTCATTAGGACTATTGGTACTTCTGGCAGTTGAAGCAGTACCATCGACCGTACTCGGGAATCCATGTCAACTGCCTTCCGCAGGTTGAGCAATAACAGACCTGCGGAGCTTGCACAGGAATCGCCGAAACCCTGACCCTTTGTCTCCTTCGGAACAGAAGGTATGCAACAACTACGCCTAGTATGAAGCTGCCAGCTACTTCAAGAGTTCCGAGAGCTCCAGCGGGTATGAATCCGCCTCCGATCAGACGCGCTCTAGCGGCTGACAGTAGCGCATCGCTCGCAGCCTTTACCGAGTCCTCGTAGTCCATAGCGGAGTAAGCTTTCTCCGCAATGTCTGCTTTCGCTCTGGCGGCAGACGCGTCTCCCTGATTGATGAGAACGAACGGGGTTTCTGCAAGTAGCCGCGCGGTCTCGCGTAGGAGTTGATCTGCCTGGCCGCGGGCGAGCGCGTCGCGGTCGAAGATGCTGAAGCCGTACTCGTATGGGTAGTATGCCATGACGGACGCGACGAAGTTCTCAGTCGGATCGTACGAGGTATGGAACGGATGCATCAGACCTAACATGTGGCCGACCTCATGGATTACCGTGTTGGTAAATCCGAAGCCTTTTCCAGGCTGCGCCGGATCCGCGGAGTCGCCTATCTTGAAATCAACTGATGAATGGCTGATCAAGACAAGATCGTACAGCGAGACACCCCAGATCGTTCTGTCGAAATCCAACTCGGATATCAGCTCCTTGTAGGTGAACCCGAACTCGTACTGGCCCGTGAAGGCGAATGCAAACACCGGAATATCGAACTCGTCCATGTCTCGCTTCACTTCCATGAAGTCCTTGATATGCCCCTGGCCACTCTCGCTCAACCAATCGTAGACTGGTCGAGCATCCACAGCGGGCGAATCCGGCGGCGAGCCGTACTTGGCGGGGCTTCTTGAATTCACAATGATCCGCTGAAGCTCCGGATAGTCGCTTATGCGCGCATACTTGGTCTCGGCCGTGACGTTAGCCCAAGGCACCAGCCTCTGCCACTCTCTGACAGCAGCCTCTTGGTCGAAGGTTCTGATTATTGGCGGGTCTGTTGTGTCGGTGCGATTGTCAACGACGAGTACCTTAACCTTGTATGATGAAGCATAGTTGATGGGGTACACAAAATCCGGCGTGAAGAGATTGTAAACAGCTCCGCCAATGTAGTCGGATAGGAACTGATTGAGCCAAGCTCTGCCGTACGTGCTTGACGAGTCGATGGAATTCTCCGCGTACGCAAGCTGTATTGGCAATTGTTCAGCAGCCTCTTCAGGCCCGGCGGAAAGGTCCGCGAAGAATAGCCTCGAGTGACCACCCCACGCGGTCATGTATCGCCCTTTGAGCTTGATTCCGAGGTCGCTGTCTACGTAGGTCTTGTTGTAGAAGTGAGGCGTGAATTCAACATCTTTGCCTTGAAGCGCAGACTCAAATTGATCAGCTGTTGTGGACGGTAGACGGGTCGAAAGGTCTGCCAGCACTAGGACGTAGCCGTTCTTGGGAAAGCCGCCGTAGTCGGATTCATGTTGGACCAGCCACGCTTCCACGTCGTCCGCAGCGTAGTATGTGTTACTGCTTTGCACCGGAAAGTGTGTGTAGTTCCAATAGTAGCCCGTCTTGATCTTGAAAAAGGATATGTTCCAGATGACATTCTGGCGAGGCTCCCTCTTCCCGTTCGACTGAAGGAAGTGAACGAACTGGTCAGTGAAGGATTCGCTGGGGAACACGTACTCGTAGGACAATGAGTACTCGGTATTCGTGCTGACGCCCGGTATCTGGAACAGCTGGTATCGTCTCTCGGGAGAATTCCATTTCAAGTATTCCTTGTCAATCAGCTTCTCATCGAATCCAATCAGCACCACCTTAACGTCGAATGACGCAGTTCTGGTTGCAACAGTGTTCGGAATGTTCTGCTGGTCCGCTGAGACAGCAGAGAATGGAGAGGAGACCACCAGAATCGAGAGGAAAACCAAGAGGAAAATTCTAGCTTTCAAGCGCGAGTCGCATACGCAAGGAATACTTCACGCTAATAAATCACGATCTCTCGGCGCGCAACCGGGCTACCCGACGAGCGGCGCGGTATGACAGCCATACGGTATCAGCGCAACACTCGCGTCCCTGCCTGCATGCCGGATTGCCCGCTGCAACGCGCTTCCCACGCTCTTGGCGGCTAGAAGGCCATGGCGCGACGCTTGGTGTTCAGGTAGAGTGGAAACCAGATACACTCGATGCTCCGCAGCGAGTTTCTGGAGAGAGTAGTCAACGAGCTTTTCGAGAGTGAGGGCTCGTTGACTCTGTGCTGGGCGACCTCTTGAGTCGCGAACTGCTAACCTCGCGGAAGGGAACCTACCGACGCCATCCGGGCATTCTGCGACTAGAATTACGATTCCATGATCCTTGCAGCACGATCCGGCCATGATGGCGGCTTGCGAAGCGTCGAACAGGCTCTCATCCCATGGGGCGCCTCCGGCGCTTGATATGACGATGTCCGCCTTTCGTTTAAGAGCTGGCCTGAATATCTTACTCGCTAGGGCGGAAGCCTCTTCAAACGTTCCTAGGAAATCTCCTGCGAAGACTCCGGCAAGTTTCCCATCAGACCGTTCTATCAAGTGAATTGCAAAGTCGACGCGCGCCATCTGCGACGCGCGAAAAAGTGCTTCATACGCGAGGTTTCCGGAAATGACCGCTGGCAGTCTCGCGCTTCTCAGCGCGGGGCGAAGGGCAGCCTTAATCGTCTTCTCGGAGGCGAGTCCAGGAACAACGAAACTCGGGCCGCCACTATATCCCCAGAATGGATTGACCCCAACATTCGCCACCACGCATCTGATCTCAGCGCCCACGAAGGTTTCATTGAGGAGCACCTCCCCGCCGTGTTCAAGTTGCCCTACCTTTGCACTCTGCGACGTTCTCGGATCATGCCTCGTCAGGGGACACGACGCCTCTTGGTGCTTCCCAAGAAGCGCTCGGCTTGACCGCGGTTGGGTAGGGTCAGGCGCGCTCTCCAGCAGGAAGACTCCTTCAGCGTTCGCTTGCAGCAGTCCCGTTGCTAGAAGACTCGCCAGTAGAGTGCATGGTGTGGACTTGGAATTGAATGCAATGACGGTTTTCTTGCTGCGGGCCGCGGCCTCGACTAGGGTCCTGCTGCCGATTCGGTACTGCAAAGCAGTGGGAATGATCCTTTCAAGGCTCTCGCCTGTTGAACCATCGACGGGTTGCAGGAAACCCAGCAGGTTCTCATCCGGTACGGCTATTGGAACCTCAGTTACCCCGTACGGCAACCAGAACTCCAATCACCGCCTCTCCTGCTCAAGTTTCGAGCGTGGCGCCGAGACTCGGCACTTCCGGGACGCAGCAGAGCTAATTAAAACAGCACGATAATGACTGATCGGGGCTGAATCTGTGGTAACCCGCCCTAGGAAGAGGAAACCCGGAAAGTCTGATTCGCAGGATCTTGAAGTAAAACTCTGCCGCATACTCATGAAGACGGGTGCGACAAAATTCGGCTTGTTCAGACTGTCCAGCGGAAAGCTGAGCCCGTACTACATCGACCTTAGAGTGGTACCCGGAGACCCTAAAGGACTTCGCACCGTGATCGAGATCTACGAGAGAATGGCTAAGTCGACAATTGGAATCAGATCTTTCGATAGAATTGCAGGAGTCCCCACTGCAGGGGTTCCTTACGCCTCTATTTTGGCTTACCGACTCGTGAAGCCTTTCCTCTACGTGAGAAGGGAGCTGAAACGCCACGGCGGCGAGAGAAGAGTTGAGGGACAACTGCTTCCAGGCGACCGTGTTGTCTTGGTTGACGATCTCATAACAACAGGAAAGAACACGCTGCAAGCAGCGGAGACCATCCGCGCAGAGGGCGGGCAGATCCAGCATGTTCTGGTGCTGATAGATCGCCAAGAAGGAGGCGAAGCCGCACTTGCACAGGCTGGATTGAAGTTATGCGCGTTCACGACAGTCTCAAAGATCGCGTCTCGACTTCGAGAATCTGGAGTGATCGACGATGAGCAGTATGAAGCGATACTTGCTCAGATCGCGAGCTGATTGCCCGTTTAGAAGATAGCTACGTCCGAACAAACGGTGGTTCTAGCACCAACGCGCCTGGCCCCTATCCCTGCTTGAGTACACGAATAAGAGACGAGGCGGCTGTGTACGGATCGACTGTACGTGAGGTGATCTTTCTCCCGTATTCTGCAAAAGCCTCGCTTCGGCGAAGGTCAGGAATGAATTCGAGTTCTAACTCCTGCCTTACTGCGGTTAGAAGCTGAGCCTCACCATCCGAGAGGCCGCCCTTTGAGACGCCGGATTTCGCGACGTATTCCTGATGCTCTTGGATGGCGGCCACCAACTCAGAAATGCCGCCGGGCTTGAGCGAGTTTGTAAGGAGCACGGGGGGATTCCATGCTCGCTCAGGGCCATACGTTTGGAGCATCCCTCTGATGTCCAGCAGAGTTCTGTTCGCGCCAGGCAGGTCTGACTTGTTCACTACGAAGATGTCGCCTATCTCCATCAGGCCGGCCTTGAAGGTTTGAATTTCGTCTCCCCATCCTGGGGAAAGAACGACTACCACTGTTTGGGCTAGTTGGACTATATCGAGGTCGGTCTGGCCTGCACCCGCGGTCTCCACTATGACATAGTTCCAAGCGGCCGCATCCAGTATCCTTACAACATCGGCGGCGGCGCGGCAAAGCCCGCCCATAGCACCCCGAGTCGCCATGCTTCTGATGAACACGTTCGGATCTTCGGTCAGATCCCTCATTCTTATCCTGTCCCCTAACAGCGCGCCCCCCGAGAACGCGCTGCTGGGGTCGATGGCGACAACTGCAACTTTCTTTCCCGCAGAACTGAGGTTTCTGGAGAGAGCGGCTATGAGGGTGCTCTTGCCTGACCCCGGAGGGCCGGTGATTCCCAAGATAGTTGCTCGCCCAGTCTCCCGGAAAACGATCTTGATGGCTTCCTTCGCAATGTTCCGATCGTTCTCAACTTTCGAGATTAAGCGGGACAGCGATCTTCGGTCGCCCTTCACCGCGTCTCTCACAAGTTCGCTTACACTTCGCTCTCGTGCCGAATCCATTTATACTCACAGCGGAACGAAGTTTCGAGGTTGAATCGGGGCATCGGTGGATCCTAGAACGATGTCTTTGGCCTATATTCACCGTACACTTCTCTTAGAACGCCGCTGACCTCGCCGTTTGTTGCTCCTGCTTTGACGGCCTCAAGTATGCTGGGCATCAGATTCGTGGGAGTGACAGCAACAGATTTCAGGTTCTGCAAGGCGCGGTCCACGCTTCCCGCGTCTCTGGAGCTCTTGTGCTTTCGAAGCTTCTCAAGCTGCCGTGCTTCTGCCTTTGGGTCAACCCGGTGGATTGTGAAACGCAGGGTTTCCTCGTCGACAAACTGGTTAAGACCGACAACCATTTTCTCGCCCTTGTCTTGCCGCAATTTGGCGTCGTATGCGCTTCGCCTTATCTCGTCTTGCATGTATCCCGCTTCAATCGCTGCAAGTGCGCCTCCCATGTCACTGATCTTTTTGATCTCTTCATTGACGCTCTTCTCGATTTCGTCGGTTAGGTATTCGACATAGTAGGAGCCCCCAAGGGGGTCAACGGTCTTCACCACCCCCGACTCGTGGGCTAAGATCTGCTGGGTTCTGAGCGCTATCTTCACGGCCTGCTCAGTGGGCAAGCACAGGGCCTCATCGAACGAGTTTGTGTGGAGCGACTGCGTGCCACCGAGAACAGCAGCGAGAGCTTGCAGGGTGACCCTGACGATGTTGTTCTGCGGCTGCTTCGCCGTCAGACTCTCTCCGCTTGTCTGGGTGTGGAATCTCAACATCCACGACTCCTTTGCCTGTGCGTTGAACATTTCTTTCATGATCTTTGCCCAGATTCGGCGTGCAGCCCGAAACTTCGCGACTTCCTCAAAGAAGTCGTTCTGGCAGGCGAAGAAAAAGGACAGCCGAGGTGCAAAAGAATCAACCGCCATTTCTCTATCCAAGCAGGTCTTCACATATTCGATTGCATTCGCGAATGTGAATGCCAGTTCCTGGATGGCGTTTGCCCCAGCTTCTCGAATGTGATAGCCACTAATGCTGATCGGGTACCACTTCGGAACCTGCTTCGCGCAGTAGTCTATGAGATCAGCGCAGAGCCTCATGGAGGCTCTGGGAGGATAGATGTACGTGTTTCTTGCAACATACTCTTTCAGGATATCATTCTGAGTCGTTCCCCTCAGGAGGTCAGGTGATACCCCTCTCTCCTGCGCGACGGCCACGTACATCGCAAGGATTGTAGGAGCCGTGGAGTTGATTGTCATTGAGGTGCTGACTTTGTCCAGAGGAATGTCCCTCAACAAGGTACGCATGTCGTCGAGCGTGTTGATAGGCACCCCGACCTTTCCGACCTCGCCCTGCGCGCGCGGGCTGTCAGCGTCAAGTCCAAGCTGAGTGGGAAGATCGAATGCGACGCTCAGTCCGGTCTGTCCCTGCTGCAAGAGGTATCTGAACCGTTCGTTCGTCTCCTCGGCGCTGCCGAAGCCGCTGTATTGTCTCATTGTCCAGACTCTTTCCCTGTACATGGCCGGATAGATCCCTCGGGTGAACGGGTAGTGCCCTGGCTTGAAACCGGTGTCCCCTTCGGGCGCAGGCGGGGCGCCTGAGTAGAACACGTGCACGGGAATCTTCGAGTCAGTCCACATCTCTTTCGCTGGCTTCACGTTTGCTCCACCGTACTGAAATACAGTCCCCGAGGATGAACTGGAAAAAGTGCTTATAGCTTATGCCCTTAGATTCTGAGGAAACGAGGAGCGAGTGTGGAAATGTCTCCGACCGATCGCAAGAGTTTCTGGAAAGGGACTCTAAAACAACTAAGAGCGAAGCACAGAACAAGGCCCGGTAGCCCGTCTAGATCTCAAAGCCGTCTCTTGACTGCTGAGCAGAAAAGGTGGGAGAAACAAGTACTCAATCGTTGGCTCTCAGCAAACCCTGAACGCAAGAGGGCCTTCGAGAACCCTTCCGGCATCGCACTGAATCGAATATACACTCCGCGTGACTTGGCCGCAGTCGACTACCTAGAAGACCTTGCGTTTCCTGGGGCATATCCGTATACTCGCGGAATCTACCCGACGATGTATCGCGGGCGAATCTGGACCATGCGGATGTTCTCGGGGTTCGGCACGCCCGAGGATACCAACCGCAGGCTCCGGTATCTTCTGGATCACGGCGAGACAGGGCTCAGCGTAGCCTTCGACATGCCCACCCTCTATGGCTACGATGCAGACCACCCGCGGTCAATTGGCGAAGTCGGGAAGTGCGGCGTATCCGTCTCTTCACTCCAGGACATGGAGCAGATCTTCGCAGGCATTCCCGTAGGGAAGGTGAGCACATCCATGACGATCAACGCTCCGGCAGCAGTGCTAACTTGCATGTACGTCGCAGTTGCGGAGAAGCAAGGCGTGCCGCCTGATCAGTTGAGGGGCACTGTTCAGACCGACATTTTGAAGGAGTACATAGCCCAGAAGGAATGGAACTACCCGCCTGAGGCGCACCTGCGCATCATCCGCGACATGATTGTGTACTCGACAGAGAATCTCCCCCATTGGAACTACGTGAGCGTCAGCGGATACCACATTCGCGAAGCCGGATCGAGCGCGCTTCAAGAACTCGCATTCACGCTGGCAGACGGCTTCGAGTACGTCGAACTCGGCATGAAGGCCGGCCTCAACGTGGACGATTTCGCGCCGCGACTGTCTTTCTTCTTCAACTGCGGAATGGACTTCTTTGAGGAGGTAGCGAAGTTTCGGGCTGCACGCCGAATCTGGGCGCGTGTAATGAATGAGAAATATCGAGCAAGAGATGCGCGATCCATGCTGCTGAGGTTCCACACTCAAACTTCTGGAGCCTCGCTCACGTGGCAGCAACCATTGAACAACATTGTACGGACCGCAACCGAAGCACTTGCCGCAGTACTCGGAGGAACACAGTCGCTCCACACAAACTCGTACGATGAGGCTTGGGCGTTGCCTTCGGAAGAAGCTGCAACGATTGCGCTCAGAACTCAGCAGATCATAGCTGAAGAGACGGGGGTTGCGGATGTGATCGACCCGCTTGGGGGTTCATACTACGTAGAGTCGCTTACAGACGAGATGGAAAGACGAGCATACGAATACTTCGATAAGATTGAGTCTCTGGGCGGAGTCCTTCCCGCTATCAAGAGCGGATTCTTCCAAAAAGAGATCGCCGATACTGCGTACAAGTACCAGAAACAGATCGAGCGTGGCGAAAGAGTGATCGTCGGGGTCAACAAGTATGCGGTCAAGGAACAACCACCAATCAACACACTGAAGGTGGACGTTGCGGCTCAAGAGAGACAGATCCTCAGACTGAAGGAACTAAGGACGCGTCGGGACAGCTCACGCGTCAAGACAGTGCTGGAGAATCTACGTCACACGCTGGAAGACGAGAAGGCCAACTGTATCGGGCCGATCCTTAATGCCGTGAGAGAGTATGCAACGCTCGGCGAGATTGTTGATGTTGGTCGACAGGTTTTCGGCGATTGGAGAGAACCCGGCATCCTATAGAAGCTGACCGTTTCGAACGTTAATGTTATGAGAGCGCCGCGGGACATACAGGCGAAGGTGAACGACCACGCAGGCAGTGGCAATGAAAGCTCCCGAACCCAAGCCGGGCGCAGGAATCAGGATCCTCGTCGCCAAACCCGGGCTAGAGCATATCTGAACAGCCAGACGGGCACGACCGAGGCGCACTGATTCTCTGCCGAGCATTTCGAGATGCCGGCATGGAGGTCATCTACGCAGGGCTACTTGCAACCCCCGAGCAAGTCGCACAGATGGCGGTCGATGAAGATGTTCACGTCGTGGCCATGAGCCTACTCAACGGTGCACATCTAACGGCTTTTCCTAGAGTTGCGGCTGTGCTGCGGGAGAAGGGCGCACGTGACATAATCTTGGTCGGCGGCGGCATAATCCCGGAAGAAGACAAGCCAATACTGGAGAAGGAAGGCATAACAGGTAACTTCGGCCCTGGAACACCTCTTGGCGAGATCGTAGATCACATCGTCGGAAGAGCGAAAAAGGAGAGGTCGCCCAGGTAAGTCAGCGAGTCAGCTCCCGTCAAGATCGAACCGAGAACGCTGCGACAGTAGCTGTCACGCAGACAGATCTAGCCATCTTTTATCATACATCGGGTTGACCAGTCTGGCTTCGAGGCGAGATCTGTGAGGAAGGTGGCTGTTGTTGCTGGTGGAATATCCCGGTACGAGAGACCAAGACATGAGACGCAGGAAGAGATGGTCGCCGAGGCCATGAAGGAGGCTCTCGAGGATACTCCCAACCTTTCGATCAGTGACATAGACAACCATGTGTGCTCGTACTTCAGCGACCACTTCGAGCAGCAACTTGCATTCTCGTGGATACCGAACGACTATCTTGGGTTAGCTCCAAAGCCTGTCTTCAGAGTTGAGAACGGCGGAGCCGGGCCTGGCACCGCGATCAGAGCTGCTTGGGCGCTTGTGGCGTCTGGCCTGTCCGACATCTGTCTAGTGAGCGGTTTCGAGAAGCAGGGAGAGGTCTCATCGGCAAAGGCAAACGAATTCATCGCTCTTGCGAGCGACACCGACTTCGATTTTCCGGTTGGCGGCTATTACAC
>Ga0315312_1001322_pt1 | contig 19899 bp, 32 predicted proteins | sample TDP7_MG_FD_203629 | JGI IMG/M metagenome (GOLD analysis project Ga0315312, IMG submission 203629) | Freshwater sediment microbial communities from Lake Towuti, South Sulawesi, Indonesia - TDP7 | ecosystem: Environmental > Aquatic > Freshwater > Lake > Sediment | place: Indonesia: South Sulawesi... | reverse complement strand
AAGGTGGATGTGGCCGCGATCCGCGAGCGGGTCACAGCCGAGATGGGAGCTCAGAAATCATGATGGGCCAAACGTGCAATACCTTCAGTCCTGCCGCAGATTGGCACAGGCTGGCGATGGGGTTTGTGGTTTGTCCGAACTGCGGCGCCGTCTACTGGCTGGTCGTGCTCAGACTGGCCAAGTTCCGCAGGACGGAGGACAGGCCGCAGACGAAATAGGAGGACGAAGATGAACGAGGATTCTGAACTACTCACAGAAAGACAACTCAGCGTACTGGAGGACGCTGCCGGTGCGGGAAATGAGCCAGAGCACAAGATGCTGCGGATGCTATTCAGGCATTTGAAGGCGCTCGGCGCACGGCCTCCAGTACCCGAGCTCTGCAAGGAGCCTGCACGCACCGACTTGACCGACCGCGAATGCGCCAGGCTGATCGGCGCCGCGCTCGGCGGCCTGCTTCAGATGGCCGAACCCGTGCAGGTCAAACGAGCCTTGGAGTGGTGGCTGTCCAATCCGCAAGCCTGGGGTTTCCTGGTGGCGAGCCAAGCGGAGATCCGGCGCTTGCTTGGGGTGGCTCCCTACAGTACCCGACAAGGCTGCCCAAAATGATCCCTGTCACCTTGCAGGATTTCCTGGGCAGTCCACCAAGACACGAACGCCTCCAGGCGCTGCTGATGCTCCTGGAAATTGCAGTCCAGGACGATCCGCGAAAGAGCATGGCTTCGGTGGTGGTTTTGGAGGACAACGGGACAAACCCAGAAGCTGTGCTCATGTTCGCCATCGGCCCTGTGGCGGAATGGCTGCTGGCCACAGTCTCTCAGGCTGCGCGAGCGGAAGAGAGCCACGCTGCTGCTGACAACGCATGCTCCGACCGCAACTCAGCGGCACAACCAGCGAGCTGTTCATGAATCATGGCGAGTACCTTCCACCGATCTGCCGGCGCGGCCGCGGCGAGTTCCTCATCGAGCAGATGCCTCAGCCGCTCGGCGACGGCCGAGGCCTCGGCCGGCGGCCGAATGGGAAGCTGTTCGGCGACCGCAGCCCGAGCAGCCTGGCCCAGGATGGCCGGCCATTCCCAGCCCTGGGCCTCGCACCGCGCCAGTTCAATCCACTCACCGCTCTTGACCTCATAGCGCCACAGGATATACAGCTCCGGAGCGCGGTTCTTGCCCCATCCGCTGCGCACCGCCCCCGCACCTTCCATCAGGATGGGCTGTCTGGGATAGGCCGGCGACGGCCAGAGCTTCTCGAGCGGCACCCATTCCCCAGGCCACAGTAGTTCCCCTTCAAAATCCAGGCCGGTCAGAGGATATGGCGCCACGCGCCGCAGAAGCCTGGCCCAGGTGAGGATCTTGCGATGCCTGGCCGAACGTGGGATCCGAACCATCCCAGGCTGCCCTTGCGGGCCCTGGCCCATATTGGCAGAGATGCTCAACTTAGCGTTTGGGTTTCACCAAAAGCTGGCACGTCATGTTAAGCTTTGTCCATGAGTCGCAAAGAGCGGCGCGAGAAGATGCGACGCCTGGGCAGCCTGGGTGGACATGCCCGAGCGAAGGCACTTTCACGCAAACGATTGAGTGAGATTGGCCGCCAGGCCGGCCTGGCCAGTAGAGCAGGTCGGCTCCAAAAAATCTCCCCCAGGAGGCGCCGTCAGATCGCCCGGAATGCCGTCCGGGCCCGCTGGGGCAGTCCAGCCAGCCCACCTGGTTCCTAGAATGCCCCGCCGTGACGCGGAAACCGGGCTAGGAGGCGCTGGCATCCCCCGACTGGGGGGATTCCCCTTTGGGCTGCCCACAAAACGCCCGAGTGCTCGAACCAGAATGCCAACAAAGGCTTGCCAGCCGAATTTTGACGGCCTATAGCACCACGAGACCATCCAGGGCGGCATGGACAGCCTGGCCCATCTGCTGACGGGGCTCTTCGATCAATTCCCCCTCCAGAACCAGCGCAGCCAACCAATGAGTCGCCAACGTCAGCACCTGGTCAAGCAGTGGCGTTATCTCTTGATGGCACGCGCAGACGTGCTGGTAGGCGGCGCGAGCCACGTCCACCATCGCCGCCTGATCGCTGGTGTAGATCAACCCGGCAGGGGTGCTCACCAACTGGCGGCACAGCTTGCAGACGGCCATCATGCGAAGAAACTGTCCAGCCAGGCCTCGACCCCGGCGCGCTCGGAGCCGATCTGATCCCAAATCCCCGGTTCCATCGACAGAGCCGCCATGATGCCGCCTTTGCCCATCGTCTGAAGCTGCTGGTAGAGCTGGGGTTCCACGAGCTTCAGCGCTGCGCCAAACTCCGCGCCTGATTTGCCCGCCTGATAGGCTTCGATGGCCCGGCGGCCCACGATCGCCAGGGCCTCCAGTGTCGGCACGTCGCTATCCTCCTGACCTTCGCCCTCGTCCGGCTGGGCAGCCGCAGGCTCCGCCGTTCCGGCCGATGCCTGGGGCTGGACAGGCTGCACCAGGATGGGAAGCTCCCGCGGGAGGACAGCTTCGCCCGCCGGCGCGCGCCCCGCGCCGGCGCCGCGGCGCAGCTCCCGGATGACAGCCGGCAACCCGAGGACAATGGCAGCGAGTCGATCCAACGAGCCCTGAACCGCCGCGCCCCAATCCGTACCGCTCCGCGCGTTGCGCGGCGCCAAACCGAGTTTGCCGGCGATGCTCAAGATCTTGTCGATCGCTTCGAGTTCCCCGCCCTGGCGCCCGCCCCGTTCTTTGAGCAAGGCCGCAGTTAGGCGTATCTCACCGTCCAGCAGTGCTTTGAGCAGAACATCATCTTTGCGCCCTTCGGACAGCTTCTGAAGCTCCATCGCCAGCTCCACGGGATCTTTCTTCGGCTTCAGAAGCTCGACCAGCTTCAGGGCCAGGAGTTCATCGCGCTTGCCGGCCCGCTCCGCCAGTAGCTGCCGGCTCATGGCGGCCAACTGCTCTACAGCTTTGCCTTCTGCGTTCATGGATTCATCCTTCAACTCTCCAGCCGCGCGCAGCCCCTGAACATAGCTGCGGTTATCGGGATGCTCCCGGACGAGCTCTTCGATGGGGATGACTGGCGGGCGGTCTGAGCGGTCGATCGTGACGACCGTTTCGGCCACCTGCTTAAGCGGCCGCGGCCGGTTTGCATCATTGAAGGTGATGCGGTACCGCCCCGACCCATGCAGCCCGAGAATCCGCTCTTCGTTAATCGGCTTGTCATCGACGACCCACTTGTCGATGTTCTTGTAGCGCATGCCTGCCAGCCGGCGGTCGATGATGGGCCAAAGGCGGTAGAGGTAGACGGAGGCGGCCTCGCGCCGGGGATACTCGGCGCAGAGCCGCCAGAAATTCTCGGGCGTGAGCTTCTGGCAGGGGATGACCTGGGTGCAGATTTCGACCACCAAGTCAGGCGCCTTGGGCTTAGGCTGGCTCTTCATGCGGTACCGTACTATAGTGTAAACAAAACCTTGCGAGTTTGTCGTCTCCGGCTCATGCTGGGATTGCATGCGGGCAGCGCCATCAAGCGGGGGCGCGAGCGCAGCGCCACTCTGTGTGCTGTTGCACCATCCGCGTTTCGGGGCTGCCCCCATCCGCGCCACCCGCTGGCCGCGGCCCGACGAGGACGAGGCCGCCACAGGGCAGACCATTGAGCGGATGCAGGAGTTCATCGCCGCCGATGCCACTCACCCGCTGGTGATGGCCGCAGCGCAGGAGGCCATCGCCGGCCTGGCACCCAATGACGCGGCCGGCCGGGTGCGGGCGGTTTTCAACTGGATCAAGCGGCGCATCCTGCTGGTGACGGACGCCGAGCTGGCGGGCTTGGGTGGTTTCCTGCAAGCCGAAGACGCTGAGGTCCTGATCCGCCCCGTGGACCTGCTTGGCATGCCCCAGCCGCAAGGTGACTGCGACGATTTCGCCATGTTGGGCGCCGCGATGCTCCGGGCCTTGGGCATCTCGAGCGAGCTCATCACCATCGCGGCAGATCCGGCCGATCGGAGCCGCTACTCGCACGTCTACCTGCTGGCCATCTTGCCTTGTGGCCGCCGCGTCCCACTCGACCTGAGCCACGGCCCTTATCCCGGCTGGCAGCCAGCCAGCCTAGGCAAGACGCGCATTTGGGTCAATCAGCGACCCGGCCTCGGGGCTATCAACTGGGGCAGCCTACTCCAGATCGGCGCCGAGACGGGCGCGAAGATCGCCACTGCCCGCTACGCCCAGCCGCCCGCAGGCACCTACATCCAGTCCGGACCCAGCGGCCAGGTCATCTACCGGCAGCCGGAGGACGCCACTGCGTTCCAGTTCCCCACCACTCAACTGAGTGGCGGCCTGAGCGGATGGATCACCGCAGGCCTGCTGGTTATCGCGTTGTTGGTGTTTGCCAGGGTACTCAAGAGCTGACCATGCCGAAGAAACGCACAGGCTATATGGGCTTCGACCCGCTCAAGGCGAAACTGGCGCGCCGCCCAGATGTCTTCAGCCCCGGCGGCCTGGCAGCGTGGATTGGGCGCCAGAAATACGGCCATGCCAGATTCCAGCGCGCCGCGGCGCGCGCTCAAAAGCTCGGCAATCCAAACGTGCTCATTCACTACATCAGCCAGGCGCTGTTCACAAGGGCAAAGAAAAGAGCCATCCAGCTCGCGCAGTCCGACGCCGATCGCAGTGGCCGCCCAGTGGCAATAGTCGATCAGCACGCCGGCCGCGTGCTCCAATTCATCCGCCCAAGGAAGCTGGCCGCAGGAAAGAATCCACGTGCCGCCCTGGGCCGTTACCGCTTACGGCGCCAAGGCGGCCGCCAAATTGTGGAGGTCTATCGTGCATGAGCAGCGTAGCCACCCAGACAGCCGCCGCGGCCGGCCAGTCCGTCACGGCCTATGGCGTGGCCACGGGGGCGAGCTGGGTTCCGATCGTGGGCCCGATCATTGCCGGCGTCAGCCTGGGGATCGGCCTGCTGCTCAGCCGCAAGGGCCCCTGGCAGCGCGAGCAGACCACGGCGATTGTGAACGAGCTCGAGCCGCTGCTCAAGCAGAACGTCCAAGGCTACTTGGCCGGCCCGCGCACGCCGGAGTCGCAGCGCATCGCGCTGGCGAATTTCGATGCGGCCTGGGCTTGGCTTGTGAGCGGCGAGGGCTGCGGGAATCCGGTGTTCGGAGATCCGGGCCGGGCCTGCATCGCCGATCGCAGCCGGGGCGGCCGGTGGGACTGGTGGGCCTACTACCGCGACCCCATCGAGCAGAATCCGCCGACAGCCGCGGCGATCGCTGGCGAGCTGACTGGAGGCCGGACGCTGGCACTGCTGGCGGGGCTGGGGCTGATCGCAGTGGTCGTGATGAGCTGGTGAGGCATCCATGTTAGTCGCAGCGCGAACTCTCGGCCGTGTCAGCCCAGAGGCGGCCCAAGCGGTCGCGGCTGCTGGCGGCACCATCGCAAAGGCGCCGCCCAGCCCAGGATGGGGTGGACCATTCCCCGAGCCGGAGCGCTACATCGCAACCTTCCCGGGAGGCCTACAGATCAGCGCCGACAATCTCTCCTATGCGATTGCCCTGTCCGATCCTGGCACCGAGCGCAGCATCATCCAGCAACTGCTGACCACAGTGGCCTATGAGCAAACCGGCAGTCTGCCCGAGGCTGTGGCTGCTGCTCAGGCGGTTGTCCCGCCCACTATTCCCGTGGCGTACACAGGTATTTACGCGGCTTTGGCACCGACTCCAATACCCGCCCGGGCCGCTGCCCCTATGCCCGCTCCCGCTCCCGCGCCTGCCCCGGCGCCAGCGCCAGTGACTCAGATCGCCCGCACCTACTATCCGCGAGTCGGGCTGACGAATCTCACCCGTGGCGGTACGAGCTTCCAGGTGGGCGACCGCTGGGTCCTCCAGATCGTCGGGGGCGCTCCTTCCGAGCCGGTGAAAGTATCAGGCACTCACAATGCCAAAAGCTTCGGCCCCACCACCTATGGCACCAGTGACGCGGCGGGCAACTTCCAACTGACCGCTGTGATGAGCGACGCTGAGATCGGCCACTGGGAGGAGCGCTGGAGTGTGGGCAGCGATTCGGCCAGCCCCACGCTGAGCTTTGACGTAGCGGCCGCAGCCGCGCAACCTTCCGGCGCTGGCGCTGGCAACGACGTGAGTGTCACAGAGGGCGGCAGCCCTGCGGGCGTATCTGTGACCTGGCGCGCCACAGGAGCCGAGGTCACTCCAGAAACGGGGGCGCAGCCAGCCACCGGCGAAGGCGCAGGGCTGCCCAAGGCCCTGCCGCCCGAGGTCTTGGATTTCCTGGGGACAGTGCCCTGGTATCTCTGGGCCGCCGCAGCCGCGGCCCTGCTCCTCATGCGAGGTCGCCGATGAAAGACGCGATCAAGATTGTTCTGCTGCTGGTGGGCGCCTACCTGGTGTGGCTGTACCTCTCGCGCCGAGGCGTCACGGCTCCGCCGCAGCCCGCGACCACTGAAGGCCCGACGGCTGCCACCGTCCCGGCCTCTGCCACCCCGGACCTGGTGGCGGCGGCCGCCGCTCGAGCAGGCTATCCGGCTGGTGCGACCTTCACCGCAGACCAGTGGAACTGGTTTTACCGGCAGGCCCGCGGCACCGACGCTCCGGATCCGCTCGAAGTCTGGCCGAACCGGGACCGGAGCTACCGGATGACCCTGGCGGAGTGGTGGAGCGGCATGTCTGGCGCAGGCCTCGCAGGCTTGCGGGCGCTGCGGAAGGGCGTATGCTGAGCAGCCTCAAGCAGGACATCTACAGCGTGCCAATTCCCGAGCTCGGCCCGGAGTATTGGGCACCACCGTCTCCAGAGCTCCAACGGTTGATGACCCCAGAATACGAAACTCCGCCGCCAGCACCGGACACCATCGCCGACTGGCTCAACCGAAACCAGACGACCATCCTAGTCGCTTCGGCAGTGCTGTTTGGCTTGGTGCTGGTGTCGCGCCTGGGACGCAGATGACGGACCTGGAAAAGCTCGAGAAGGCCAATCCGCGCGGGCGAGTGGACGTCGCCCTCTTCCGCATGGGCGATGCCCTCGGCCGGCGCAAGTTCCGCCAGGTGTGGCCCGAGATCCGCGAGTATTGGGCGACGCTGATAGCCTCGCTGTTTCCTGAGCCGCGCACACGCAGGAGGAGGCGCAGTGCTGATTAGGCCTGCGAGTCCCGGAGAACTGGGCGCGGTCCCGCTGGCTGTGCCTTTGGTTGCGGGTGGCCTGGTGGCCATGGCGACCTGGGATCCCCTGCTCCAGTTGCTCGGACTCAAAGCCGCGCCTACCCTCGCGCCTACGCCCAGCGCGCTGAAGCCACCCCCCGCGCCAATCACCGCGGCGGCACAACGCACATGGACTCCCACCATGTTGTACGAATCCGTCGCGCAGCGCGCCGAGGAGCAGCAGGAGACACATGCCCAGGTGGCCGCCCCCACTCTTCCGAGTCCCCAGCCGGCAGCAAAGCAGCCCAGCGGCGCCGGCTGGGTTCTTTGGCTCGCACTGGCCCTTGCCGGCGGGGCATTCATTTTCGCCATCCTGCCGCGAGGAGGACATTGACATGATCGTGTCAATCCGACGTCCACCACTCGGACAGCTCACACTGCCCGGACTCGCCGACGTCCGCATACCTGACTGGCTCAAGGACTGGCGCATCCTGGCCGGCATCGGGGCCGGTCTCGCCGTCCTCCTGTTCACCGGAGGAAAGGCCGCAAGGAAAAAGCGGCGCAGCAGAATGCTCATGGAACGGTTGCGCCACGAAGAGGAGATGGCCAGACTCCGCAGGCGATGAAACGCAAAGCCTCCAATCCGGCTCGCTCATCCAGCCAGTACGGCGCCGCGCAAGCGGTCCGCGCGGGCAGGAGCAGCATCATGCCACCCAAGGTCGCACGCGAGCTCATCGCCACGACGCCGGCGCGCAAACGCAGCCAGTATGCCGCGGAGCTGGCTGCCAGGCGCCGGCGAAACCAGCCCGAAGCGGCCGAGCTTTCGGAGGCTTTCCACGGCCGGCCTCTCGAGCGCGTGACGCTGCTGGCGGAGCGGGTCAAGGAGCGCACCCAATTGGCCGAGCTCGGTGAACTGGTAGAACTCGACATCATCACCCCGGCGGGCGAACAGTTCGCGCTGCCTTTTGAAGGCGCACGCGTCCGCCTGGCGGCCAGTCCCAAAGGCGGGCAGCTCTACCTGTGCGGCGGAGATCAACAGGTGGACCTCGATGCGCTGGGCATCGAGGAGACTGGCAAAGACAAGGTGCTGCTGGGTGTCGTGGATGAGATCACCTACCACACGGCGAAAGCCCTGGATGATTTCCAGCCGCATAATTACTTCCACGAGCTCGGCGAAGAGTCCGGGAGTCGGCCGCTGCTGATCTACGACCGACTCAACCGCAGCCTCGAACTAGTAGGCGGCAACTACCGAACGCAACCAGAAGGACTGGTCGACTGATGATCAAACCGAAACCGATTTCTGCGCGCCGACGGCAAACGCTCCTGTTCAATCCCGCCGGCAAATCGCCAGGCGGCACCGCACGCCGCTCGGCCAACCCAGGCGAGCTGATCGCCCTGGGACCACTCAATCCAAGGAGGTCAAACGTGAATCCCAAGCGGAGGAAGAAGAAGCCCAAAGGACACGGCAAGAAGGCACATTCACACAATCCGGCTTTCCTGGTGACGGCCACCAAGAAACCCGGCAAGCCCAAGCGGCACAAGGGCCGCCGCAACCCGGATCTGATGGGGATCTTGAAGAAGCCCGTCGAGGTCGTCAAGCATGGGCTGTATGCTACGGGCGGCCTGCTCGCTGCCCGGCAGCTCCCGCAACTGATCCTCGGCACACGCAATACGGGACTGCTGGGCTATGGGGCCAGCATCATTACGGCCTTGATCGCCGGGGCCGCTGCCGGCGCGGCCCTGGGGCCGGCCGCGGGTGCCAGCGTGATGATCGGCGGCGGGCTCTACACGGTTACCCGCGCCCTGACGGAGCAGACGCCTATCGGCAAGCACCTGGTGCTCTCGGGCGCCGGAGATCCCGTGGCCTGCGGTCATCTGGGTGCACTCGTACCCGGCTACTTTGCGCATCCGGCCGTGGTGGACAGGACGACCGGCCAGCCTGTGATACCGGAGGCCATTGTCCGGACTGTGCTCCAGCGGCTGCCGGCAGCAGCCGTGGCCCCTGCGGCCACTCAGCTAAGCGGGGGCCGCTTCGCCCAGCGGTTCTAGCCACAACGAAAGAGGAGAAGAGACAGATGGACGAGAACTACGTTCCAGATCGATTCAGCCGGCGCAACGTGCCGCTGTACGACACTCACGACTACACCGCCGCCGCACAGGCCACCGAGATCGAATTGTTTGCTCACACCGAAAGCGCCAATGGCAAGCGGGTCACTAATCTCATCAAGGCGAATGAGGTACCGCAACCGGGCAGTTTTCTGGTCAAGGCGATCCGTGCAGTCTTTCTGAAGGCCGGCCAGGCGGACATCGACAGTTGGCTCAGCAACTACCGCCTGTCGCTCAAAGTGGGGCCGGGCAAGGCTGTGCTCGCCGGCGGCATGCTCGACTACTTCCCAGGCGGTGGCGGCGTGGTGGGCGCTGTTGCGACAACCGCTACCGCTACCACGCTGCAAGCCTGGACCAATGGCCTGGCCGATCCGCGCGCTATCTGTGTGCTGCCCGTCGAGATCCTGATGGCTGGCGGCGAGTTCTTCCAGGTAGTCCTGGAAGGGACCAGTTTCACGCCGGCGGCGACCGGAGTGCTCCGGGTATACTTGGACGGCTACCAGGACATCGGGATCCGGGCCTGAGGCTTTGGAAGCCAGGCCGAGCCAACGCTGCGGGCTGAGGGTTACGCCCGCAGCCGCGGCAGGGAGGAGTCCGAGAAATGCCGCTTGTCAATCAGGTCAATCAGAGCCGGGTGCTCAGGACCCCGGCCTATTACAAGATCTTCGGTGCGACCCTCACCGCCAATCAGGAGCTCAAGGACCAGACGGTCAGCTTCGAAAACGATGTCGAGGTGGAGCTGCTGGGACTGGTGGGCACCCAGACCGGCGACTATGAGATCGAGTTGATCGGTCCGGATGGGCGCTCCATCACCAACAGTCGCATCCGCAACGCCAACCTGGTGGGCACGGGCCAATTCCCTGCCCCGTTTCCAGTCGAACTGGTGATCCCGGCGCGGGGGACCGTGAAGTTCCACATCAAGGACCTCTCGGGCGCCAGCAATGCGGTGCAGCTCATCGCTCCGGCCAGGCGCCGGTGGGTGCTGTGACTGGGGAGGCCAGCGGAGACGCGCGCCTGGTCAGCCAGGTCCTGGCTGGTCTGGCGGCCTTGCTGTCTCTGATCTGCGTCGTGATGTGCGCGAAGATCACCGCCGCGGTAGCCACGCTGAAGGCTGAGATTCTGGCTGAGCTGCGGGGCTATGTGACCAGCGAGGAGTGCGATCGGCGGATGGAGGCCAGGAGCAAACATGCAGCACGCTCTTGAGTTTCCGCAGTTTCGGCATGGCTACTATGGCACTGTTGTCAGGGAGGCTGCCGCTGCATTGCCTCCTGCGTTCGTCCCGCGCCTGTATCCGGTTCCGCGCCAGGGCGGGACCCTGTCCGCCGGCGTGCCTTTCCAGGAGAAAGTCCGGGTCCCTCATGGCAGCTACCTCATCGGCTTTACGGGGTCGAGCAACCAGGCGGCCGGCTTCCAGCTCCAGCTCCGCGCTGTAGCCAGTGGCGAAGAGCTGTGCTCTGAGCAAATCAAGCACGCCAATCTCACCGGCGGCACTGGAGCCAGCCGAGGCGCCTACAATATCCTCCATGTGCTGCCCCGGCCATGGATCATCGTGCAGCCAGCGGAGCTGATTGTGGAGTTGTTCAACCTGGCTACCAGCGCTGCAACCCTTCAGCTCGTGCTCTGGGTCGCACAACCGCGCGAAGCGCCATGAAACAGTCAGACACAGACGCGCTCCTGGATTTGGCCGCGATCACGTGCGGCCTGGCAGCACTGGCCAGCGTCTTCGCCCGGCGGGCACCGCCGGCTCCGGCGACTCCTTCGGGAGCGCCGGCACCTGTCGAGGCGCCCGTCAGTGACCTGGAGCTGGCCATGGCTCTCGCTACTCGCGGCGCCAACCCGAGCGGACCCGCCGAACCGCTCGGCCCCCTGGCCTCTCCGAGCATGCAAGAAGCCTTGAGCTACGATCCAGTCCAGGTCTCCTTCGACATCTCTGCGACCGGCGACAACGTCATCGTTCCGGCGGCATTCGGCTATCGCATCGCCGTCTACGAAGTCAGCATCTGGAACACGGTGCAACAGGACATCAGCATCAAGAATGGTTCAACGGTGTTGAAGGCGCTGCCCGGCTTCCCAGCTCAGGCCGGATATGTGCTGACGCTCAATCAAGCGCCCCACTGGAAGCTCGACTACAACCAACCTTTCATCATCAATTTGAGCGCGGGCCGGCTGACTGGTTTCCTCAAGTACCGCATGCTGGAGTTCTGACCAATGGCTCTGCGGTTCATCGACAGCATGGCTCACTATGCCACCGCAGATCTGGTCGGCAAGTGGACCGCGATCTTGAATTGCAGCATCCAGACTACGGGCGGACGCTGGGGCGGGCGCTGCCTCCGCGTGGACACCACCGGCGGCTATGCCCGGGTCGCAATCGACAACCAACAACGTTGGTATCTGGCGATCGCCACCAAAATGGAGGGCAACGGAGACTCGGACATTATCCGCATTCTCGATGGGACGACCAAGCAAGTGGAGTTGCGGCGAACCGTCAACAACGCGCTGGTAGTCACCCGCAACGGGACCACTATCCTGGGACCGACGGCGGCCAGCCTGTTCAGCTCAGGTACCTGGATCCACCTTCAGCTCGGGGTCAAGATCGACAATACGGCCGGCGAGATCGAAGTCAAGCTCAACGGAGTGACTGTCCTGTCGGGCACTGGCCTGGATACACAGAACACGGCCAATGCCTACGGCAACGCCATCGAGCTGGCCGGCCAGGTCTCGGGTTCATACCACTACTTCAACGATGCCTGGTTCGCAGATGCCCAAGGCACAGTCAACAACGCGCTGCCTGGCGACGTCCGAGTATGGTGTCTTGTCCCGACCGGAGCCGGCAACTATGCCCAGTGGACTCCCAGCGCGGGCGCCAACTGGCAGTGCGTGGACGAAATCCCTCCGAACGGAGACACCGATTATGTCTCCAGTGCCACAGCCGGCCAAAAAGACAGCTACGCCTTTCAGGACATCTCCGGGACCGGCGCAGTGAAAGGTGTGCAAATCTCTCTGTGGGCCCGGAAAGACGATGGCGGCACCCGTCAGGTGCGCACGCTCGCTCGCATTGCTTCCACGGACTACACCGGGGATACCAGATCCCTGGCTGACAGCTACCGTTGCGAGCGCCAGATCCATGATGTGTCGCCTGCCACGGCTGCCCCGTGGACCCTCAGCGAGATCAATGGCGCCGAGTTCGGCGCGGAGTTGGTGAGCTGATGGCTGCCCGCATCACGCAGGTAGCAACCGAGGCCGCCCTGGAATCCACCAGCCTGAGCGCGCGGCTTACCCAGGCAGTCATCGAAGCAGCCGCGCCTTCAAGTCTTTGCGCGGCACGCCTCACACAATACCTGGTGGAGGTGGGCGTGGCGCCAGTGCAGCATCAGCCATTCCAGGAGGAGGGCTTCACAGTTGTCGCCGATAAGTGGTTGTAGCCGATTCAAAAAGGTATCGAAAACTGCCCAGCCAAAACCAAGGAAAGAAAGAGGCAGCCTGACGGGCGCTGCCGGTACCAAAAAGGACCGATTTTGAGAGGAGCCCATGAACTTCCACTTTGAGCACCGATCCAATGGATTGACCTACGTTACGGTTATCGACGAAGGCAAGAACGCGGGAGCCTTTTCGTTGGTGACAGGCGATGCGCTTATAATCCAGAATGCCCTGAACAAAGCAGGAGTCGCCTGCACGGATCAGGGCGAGCTCGCAGGGCCAGCAGCAGAGCAGGATTAGACGGCAGAGCCGGATCGAGCGAAGGATCTATGGACGTGCGCTGGCCACCGAAAAAATTGCGCGGCCGAACGATGCTCATACTCTTGCTGTCTGGAGTCGGGCTCAGTGTGGCCCTTGCTGCCGCGTTCCTCGAGACGGATAAGACTGTTTGCGTACCACTGTGGAGCCGGGACCCTGGCACAGGGCGCTGGGGCTGGATCTATGTGGGGCTGGGGCCAAGTCTGGTTGTGCGGGGCGGCTACCTCGATGCGCTCCTGCCAGCCCAGCCTGCCCAGCGGATCTATGGCTCTGCGCTGAGCTGGGATGAGCTCAAGATGGGCTACCCGCTGCCCGCTGGTGCGCGAAACGTGACCCTGTTCGTGAACGGCAAGCGCTATTACGAAGGCGCGGAGTATCTGATCCAGCAGCAGGTCGTCAAGCCTGTCGGTGCCGGCTGGCCTGATCCCAATGTATCGGTGGTGCGCTGCGACCACGATCCTCCACTCTGAAGGGGCGGCAGAATCAGGCGCAAGGAGACAACTGATCGTGCGAGGCGCTACCGCGCCCAGGTGGCCAAGCAGCCGGGAGCGCGCTGCATTTACTGCGGGCAGCCCCGCCCCCGCGATGTGGATCACATCTCGGGCGATGAGTCGGACGGCAAGCCTGACAACCTGGCGCCGGCTTGCCATGCCTGCAACACAGCCAAGGGTTTGCTGTTCGCGCGCCTCGGAATCGGCCGCCGGACGCGGCAGTACAATCCGCGGAGCGGCGGCGCACACAACCTGGCTCAATGGCTTATGGCCGTCATGTCCATCAAGGGTGAGGGTCCCTGGACCGTCCAGCAAGGAGTGGACATGATCCGGGCGACTCCGCCCGCCGATCGCTCAGCCTATGCCGCCGAGATCTGGCGCCGACGCCGCGCTCGCGGCACTGCTGGCCGAGCGCGACCCGTTCCCGAAGATGAGATCCCCTTTTGAATGCAGAGCCGAAATCGCCGCAACCTGGGTTAAACTGTCTGTAGTATGCCAACTGTTTCGAGCAACCTGGGCCCGCTAACGGTGAGCGAGCCAGTTGGACGGGTCATCGACCATTTCGGTGCAAGAGTGGAGGTTGAGCCGCCGCAGTGGCTTGGAGCGTATGCGCTCCCGGCGGTCGAGACCTTCCCGGCGGTCGAGACCTTCACGTGGTTGATTCTGCCCGGCGAAGCCAGAATCAACCTGGCCTGCCTCAACTTCTCTTTTCGGCGCAATGATCCTTCGACCTGGTCCGGCATGGTCACTGCGATGGTTCATACGGCCCGAGCGCTCGCGGGACTTCCACCCGCGCCGATCGCGCCTCTGAGGTTCGACGATATCCCAACACCATGAGCTTTCGGGTCAGACTCGCAATCCGGTTTGGGCATACCAGTCCGCCGATACCCGAGCTCTGCAAGGAGCCTGCACGCACCAACAGACCGCGCGGAAAACGGCGGACCTCTAATGCGGATGGTGCTCGTGCCTGCCGCATGAAAGATGGTGCGCGCGCGGCCGGGAGCCTGACCCACGGGGCCCAGATGCGGTAGTCCGGAGTGCTGCCGGTTGCGAGCGAGCTGGCGCCGGCAGGCCTCCGGTCTGATCAGGTACACTGGAACCGTGGCCACGAAGAGCACCAAACAACCCAGGAAGCGTCTCAATCCTCGACAGATCAGCCAGGATGAGGCTGATGCTATGGTGGTGCTGCGGCGCCGGGCTGCCCGCAAGCCTACGGTCGCTTTCGACAGGGTCATGAAGCGCCTTGGCTGTGCGGTGGACCGTCGAGTTTGAAGCCGCGGCCGCAGATGAGCTGGCAGCACTGCCAGAGCCCTTTCGCCTTCAGGTCTCGCGTAAAATCGCGCGCCTTCAAGAAACGCCACTGCCACATGGTACCCGGCAGCTCGCAGGACATCGGGGCATCTACAGACTTCGTTCGGGCGACTACCGAATCGTGTACTCCCTTGATCGTGCCAACAGGCGCGTGATCATCGGCAGGGTGCGCCATCGCCGAGAGGCCTACCGAGGTCTGTGAACGGTGCGCGCTGCCATCTACGCCAGGGTTAGCACCGAGAGCCAGCACACGGACAACCAGGTCTTCGAGCTGCGCGAGTGGGCCCGCGCCCTGGCCTATGACGTGGTGGCCGAATATGTCGATGTCCAGAGCGGCGCCGGCGACGATCGGCCTGGCCTCCAGCAGCTCCTGGCTGACGCGCGCCGGCGGAGATTCGAGCTTGTCCTATTTTGGTCGCTTGACAGGTTAAGCCGAGGCGGAATCGCCAGGACTCTCTCACTCCTGCGCCAGCTCGCGGACCGAGGCGTCAAATTCCGCTCGCTCCGCCAGGACTGCATCGACAGCGCCGGCCCCTTCGGTGAGCTGCTCATAGCCGTGTTCGCCGCACTGGGAGACATCGAACGGCGCCAGCACGCCGAGCGCACTCGGGCGGGCATCCAGCGCGCAAGGCTTCGGGGCACCCAGTTCGGCCGGCCGCGGCGCATCGTGGACGTCATCGCCATCCAAAACCTGCTCAGCCAAGGCCACAGCCTGGCGCAGACGGCGCAACGTCTGGGAGTCTCGCAGAGCACTATCATCCGCCGGCTTCAATCGGCAAGCAAGAAAAACAAAGACGCCGCGATCAGCAGGCTGGCCAGCCAAAGCGAGCCCGCAGATGGCTCTGGCAGCGGGAGCGAAGCCGCAGCCGTCCATGATGTGGACGACGGCGCGCCGGGTCCACCTGCCGCACCTGCAAGCTCCAAGACGTCGGACGCATAGCGGACCGAGCTCGCTGGTACAGCGCCACTCTGAACTCGGCTGGGGCCGGCGTTGTAGGCCATCAACGCCAGGCGCACGTCTCGAAAGCGATCTAGCAGAGCGCGGAGATAACGGATTCCGCCCTCAATGTTTTCGGCCACGTCCCAAGGATTCACACCGAGATCGTGGGCTGTAGATGGCAGGAGCTGGTACAGACCTACCTCACCGGCAGCGCCGCGGGCTGACGGATCGAGCGAGCTTTCTTTTTGCGCGACGGCCAAAGCAAGAGCGGGATCTACTCCGTACCGCTGCGCAGTCTGGCTGATGGCTGCGACCAGATCCATCCAAAGCCTCTACAGATCAGGATAAACCGTCTGCTTTCAAGAGTCTGAAATCTGGCGGCGCGTCTTGCCGCCATGTTGAGCACAAAACAGTATAGAATGAAGTGGTCCTACGAAACTGACAGACTATCCATTATCGGAAGTGGAGCGCCGCCGGCGAAGGCCGGGGCCAGAACCGCTTGTAGGACCTAAGAAGCCAGCACGCGGTGACGGCCAAGGCCTAAGCCGCTCACTCCAGGTGCGTTCGGGGCGGCCCCGACGCTTCAGGCACTCAGGAGCTGCCCCATGAACGCAACCAAAGGTACCTCCAGTATCTCACGAAACGGCGCCGACTTGCGCGGTCTTCGCGGTCACCTCGATTGGTCCCGGCTGCGCAGGCTCTCACCCCTCCAACGCGGCTTCTATGAGGGCTACCACGGCCACAGCTACCTGCCGGGCCTGAACTACACGTCGAGTCAAGCCTGGCTGGAGTTCTTGGACGGCTGGCGGCGCGGCCAGGCCGAGCTGCGCGAGAAGCGCCGGCTCAGAGGGGAGCTGCTCCTATGAGTCCGCCGCGCAAATCGCCGGGATCGGAAGGCCTCGCTCTACCCGAGCTGATGGCGCAACTGGGCATCACATCTTGGACCAGCGTGCCGAACGCGATCCTGGAGCGATGGATGGCACCGGATAATCCGCCCCGGCTCCGCGTCATGGCCGCCCTGGTCCGGCACAGCTTCGGCTTCCAAAGCCCCTATGCGGTCCACGTGGTCAAAGGCAGGCAGCAGCCGCTTTACCAGGCCGACCTGGCCCGGATGCTCAAAATGCATCGGCGCTGGGTCAAGCGCTTATTAAGTGAAGTGCGGGCTGCGGGGCTTATTAAGTGCGATGGTAAGTTGTTGTATCCAGTACCCCGGCCTCCCGAAATGGGGGCGAAATCGGCCCCCTTCGCTTTTTCTTCCCGTTTCGCCCCAGCTTCGCCTTTGGAGGCCGAGGCTGAGGGCCTGGATGACCCAGAATACCTCAACGAGGTGGCCCAGATCAAGAGGGATTATCTCCGGGAGATCGCCCAGGCCAAGGGCCGCATGGCTGAACGGCTGGCGCTGGCCAGGGCGCGCGCCCGGCAGCGGGCGATGGGGGCTGATTTCGCCCCCATTTTGGGGGCCGATTTGACCCCCATTCTGCTATCTCCCCCCCCACTCCCCCCCCTCTCCGAAAAAATAAAGGAAAAGAAAGGGGCGGGCGGGCAGGCTGCCCGGGTAGAGACAGAGGAGGTTGACCGCCCGCCTGCCGGCCCGCCCGCCTTCCCTTCTCCTAAAGTCGAAGAACTGCACCGCTACCTGGAGAGCATCGCTCACCTGGTGGGCACGGCGCCGACCCTGGCCGAGGCGGCCGAGATCCACAAGCGGCTAAAACCGGCCACTATCGACCAGTTCCGGACACATATCGAGAATCGCCTGGCGCGGGGTTTCCGCCCCCGCGGCTGGGCTATCTTCCACGAGCTGGCTGCGGATTGCGCGAAGGCGCCCACCGCGCAGGGCGCCACACCAGATGCCCGCACGGCGAAGCTGTTGCAGCTCCAGCGTGCCCTGGGCTTCAAACCATGAGGAGGACCAAGATGCCCATAGATCGCAAAGACGTCAGCAGTCTCGGAGAGATCCAGGAGATCGTAGACACCCACCTGACGGCGCTCAGGTTCTTTCCGGCGGGCGCCGGCAGCGTGGCGGTGGCTCGGCTGGTGGCCGAGCTGGTGGATTCAGTCGATCAGGCCTGCCAGCTTTGCCGCGCCATCGTCGAGGACTGGGATGAGTGGCCCGGACCAGCCAGTCTGCGCGGCAAGTTTCTCGAGTTGTTCCGCAAGGACCAGCTTTATGGGAATCCGCCACGGCTGAAGCCGGAGCCCGTCCAGTGCGCGCTCTGCCAGGACTGGGGCCGCATCCGCGGGCCTGGGGGCAAGTGGACAGCCTGCCAGTGCACGCCCGACTTTCCGGCTGAGGTGCTTGAGGCGCTGAATCGCCCGCCGCGGCCAACCTTGACGCCTGACCAGTTGCGCCGAACACATCTGATCGCCGCCGGCGACATCCTGGCCATCAATGAACTCTTGGCACGCTCCGAGCCCTCCGCCGAGGCTTGAGCGCCACCGGACGATGAAACGTGAAGCGATTCAAATTGAAACGAAAGGACTTGGCGAATGCATACCGCAGACTTCCAACTTGTACCCATCGAGCAGCTCACGGAATCCAAGCTCAACCCGCGCCGCAAGTTTGTCGCTATTGAGGAGTTGGCCGAAACAATCTGCCAGCATGGGATCCTGGAGCCGCTCTTAGTGCGGCCCGATGCCCAAGGCTACGAAGTGGTACTCGGCGCCAGGCGTTACCGCGCGGCGCTCAAAGCAGGCTGCAAGGAACTTCCAGCCATAGTGCGCGAGATGACCGACAACGAAGCCCGCCACGCCCAGCTCATCGAAAATCTCCAGCGGGAGGGGCTCGACCCGCTCGAGGAGGCCCGCGCCTACTATAGCCTGCTTGAAGGCGGCTTCACAGAAGAACAGATCGGCGAGCGCATCGGCAAGCACTACAGCCACGTCGCACAGCGTCTGGCGCTGCTGAAGCTGATCAAAGACGCCGAAGTGGCGCTGTTGGCGCGTAAGATCTCGACGACGCAGGCCCTCATGATGGCTCGGCTTCAGCCGGCGGATCAGAAGCGCAGCCTGGAAATGCTCGCGCGGTGGCCGACCGGCGGCATGACGACACGGCAGCTTCGGGAGTGGATCAATTTTGAAGTCTACATAAAGCTGCGCGCCGCGCCGTTCAATCTGAAGGACGCGGCCTTGCTGTCGGCAGCCGGGGCCTGCATGAGCTGCCCGAAGCGAACCGGATCCGCGCCGCAGCTTTTCAGCGACGTGAAAGCGCCCGACACCTGCACGGATCCGACCTGCTATCGAGCCAAAGTGGAAGCGCACATCCAGTCTACAGCGCAGCGGCTGGAAGCCTCCGGGAAAAAGTTCCTGCGGGTCTCGAGCGAGTACTTCAACCAGTACCGCGACAAAAAGCGGCTCGCCGGTGTCCTCTACCGGGACGACTACCGAAAAATCGAGCCCGACAGCCAGCCATGCGCCACTGCCCTGCCGGGCCTGGTGGTCGATGGGCGCGACAATTTGGGCCACCTGTTGACGGTGTGCGCCGCCAAGGCTTGCAGGCAGCATTTCCGGCGCTATGGGCGCACTCCTCAGGACGTGGCCAGGGACGGGAAAGCGAAGCTGAGGGTTCAGATCAACGCAGAGGTGAAGCGCCGGATCCTGGCCGCGACCCTAGACAAGATCCGCGCACCACTGTCGAGCGCGGACCTGCGGCTGGTGGTGACGGCCTGGTTTGAAGCCGCCGGCCATGAGAGGCGACTGGCGCTGTGCAAGCAGGAACGCATCGAGCCCGTGGTGGTGGACGCCCAGGGCGGCTACAAGGACTACCACAAGGGCTTTGCCGCTTACGTGGCGCGGCTGGACACGGTGGAGCTGCACCGGCTCCTGCTCGCCCTGGCCCTGATTTCACATGCCACGTTCCCGCTCAGCGACAAAGAGTCCGTGTTGGAGAAAGTCGCCCAACAGCACAAGGTGGATGTGGCCGCGATCCGCGAGCGGGTCACAGCCGAGATGGGAGCTCAGAAATCATGATGGGCCAAACGTGCAATACCTTCAGCCCTGCCGCAGATTGGCACAGGCTGGCGATGGGGTTTGTGGTTTGTCCGAACTGCGGCGCCGTCTACTGGCTGGCCGTGCTCAGACTGGCCGGGTTCCGCAGGACGGAGGACAGGCCGCAGACGAAATAGGAGGACGAAGATGAACGAGGATTCTGAACTACTCACAGAAAGACAACTCAGCGTACTGGAGGACGCTGCCGGTGCGGGAAATGAGCCAGA
>Ga0315312_1001321_pt1 | contig 19904 bp, 26 predicted proteins | sample TDP7_MG_FD_203629 | JGI IMG/M metagenome (GOLD analysis project Ga0315312, IMG submission 203629) | Freshwater sediment microbial communities from Lake Towuti, South Sulawesi, Indonesia - TDP7 | ecosystem: Environmental > Aquatic > Freshwater > Lake > Sediment | place: Indonesia: South Sulawesi... | reverse complement strand
ACTGGTGCCCAGATGAAAACAAGTTCCTCCAAATTCCAGTCGTCGATCGCCTCGAAAGCCATTCCTACATGGTAGAACCCGCTCTTAGATACAATATCACCAACATACAAATCATCTTGGAAAGTATAGTTTACGATATCCGGGAGAGCAATATCATAAATAAGCCCGGCCATACCTGTCCAAACCTTTACAGTAACGTTCTTCGTCTGCAGGTAGCCGTCCGCGGCTCTGACAGTCTTATTTGTTAGAATCAAACCCTGTTCATCAGGGTCAAAGAACAGCGGATATCCTGTTTCATTTCTGGCTAAAGCTGATGTTAGGTCGGGTGTAGTGAAGTCCACTCCAGTGTCAACTATCGCGACCTTTACATCCTTTCCTTTTACTCCAAGAACCTGATTGGTTCTATCTGCACCTGTGATTTCTCGAACCTTGAACATGTCAAGTTCAACTTCTTCTCCCTGAGCCGCGTCATTTGCAGGAATTGAATAGTCAAGCTTCATGTCTGGGAGAATTCTGAATACGAAAGGCAAGCCAGCCAGTTTAGGCAAGTCCTCCGCTTTTACGACTGCGGTAACCAGTCTACCTTGACCGAATGGAAAGATGCTTAAGGCACTAGTCAATCTTCCAACTTGTTCTTGATTGATTAAGCCTGAGCAGATTGCAATTATTCTAACGGGTTCTTGTTGACTTGAGAGCGACTTCTGCGGCTCCGAGATCAACGTGCGAAGACGCGGATCTATTTTTGATTCTATAGATCTTGATTGAGTATTTTCGTCGAACTGAATGGCATTTGTCTCGAAGTTGAGAATTGATATGATTTGAATGATCAATGTGAAAATAACGAGTAATCCTAAGATCTTTCTCATTCAACAAGTCCTCATGTCTTTCGCTAGTTGTTTATCCGGATCGCTATAATAGTTTTCGATAGTAGTCGTGTGAGGCTAGCAAATTTTATCTTCTCTAGATTTGAAACTGAAATGTGGGGTACTCAAACTTGCCTGTTGCTGCGTACATATTGATACAGGCAGAGCTGGGCATGTCAAGTTCTGTGGCTGAATCTCTTTCAAGGGTTGACGGCGTGAAGATGGCTCACCCCGTCACGGGAGTATACGACGTCATAGCTTTTGTAGAGGTTTCAGATCTGGCGAAACTCTCGAGCCTCGTGTTGAAAGAGATACAAACCGTAAAAGGGGTCCAGAGGACGCATACAGCTATAGCGGTGTAGGCTCAGGTCTCCAGAAAATCCAACACCCCTATTTTTTGCCCCGATGCTGTAGCGTTCGTATAACTAGCCGTATCGGAGCTGAAGCCTATTCCTGCTTATCATGATTCATAAATAGGAGCGATTAAAGCCTACAGCCCTAAAGCCTGTTTCTTCTGAACGCGTTGATTGTGGCTTTTCTGCAATCAGGACATATAAGCAGATGGTACTTCTCGCTCGGTAGAAGCTGGTTACACCATGCGCATTTTCTGAGCTGATTTGGCTTTTGGAGCTTCTGCTTTGATGCGTTTACTCTCTTCATGGTCGCCAAAATCCTCGCCGACCTGGCTCTTCAACTAAAGAATCGGTTTGGAAATTTAAAAAGTTTAGCAAGCTATACTGGAAAACTTGATATACATAATATCATGTATATCATGATATACGAAGCCTAGAGGTAGAGCTGGCTAACATGGTTAAGAATACTGTACTGATCAGAGGACTGGACAGGGATCTGTACAATCGCATTGTAGGGAAAGCGAAAGAACAAGGGAAGAATATCGCTGAGTTGATGAATGAAGCTATGAGACTCTACATGAGAGAGGTTACTGGTGAGAAACAGGAGAGCCCCGATCTCCAAAGAATAATCATCGGGGGGTCCGTTATGCTATCTAAGGCTGATATCTTGGGGATCTATGGCGAAATTGGCAAGTTCCATCTGGTCAACAGTGGCGAGTTAACTCTAGACAATGACTTCGATAAAGAGACTTTCCATCACATTGAGAAGATCCACAATACCGGGAGGCTGAAGGTCCCAAAGCATGTTCACCATCTCGCCTTGCTGAAGGCTGGGCATATTCACGGTGAAGTGGAGAAGTATTGAAAGTTTCCTGTGAAGCGTGCGATCTCTATCTTAACAAGGGAATCTTCAACGCTTCTGTTTGTATGGCCGAATGATGCAGAAAACTTGCTCTACACAAGGCTACGAAAAGGATTGAGCCACATTTACACGTGAGCAACCCTAATCTCGAAGTGGCTTTCTACAAATTATTCAGGTGTCGTGTATGCGTGTCGCTACGAAATATCTGAGTCTCCATAGTAGAGGCGAGACAGACATGATAGACATTACAGGATCTGTAGAATCAGCGATAAGTGAAGCTGAGGTCAGAGACGGGGTAGTTACAGTCTTCGTTAAGGGATCAACAGGCGCTTTGACGACGATCGAGTACGAGTCTGGATTGCTGAGAGACTTCCCCGCAATACTGGAGAAGGTTGTGCCTAAGCATTTTAACTATAGGCATGGAAGCAACGGCCATTCTCATGTAAGAGCTTCAATAATTGGCCCGAGCATCACTATCCCGTTCAAAGATGCCCGGTTGACGCTAGGAACTTGGCAGCAACTGGTCTTCGTAGAGTTGGATACTCGCCCGAGGTCTAGAGACCTCGTCCTCCAGATAATTGGGGAGCAAAAACCCTGCATCAGCTTTGAGAAGATTCTGATGAATGGAGAAGGAATTGTGTTGTCGGCGTGGTTTCGCGATCTGTTTTGAGCATGAACTAGTTGGATGTAGGGTTTTTAGCAAACCGTACGCTCATGAGACATATTCAATTCTAATTTTTGGGTCCATCTCTTTGAGTAACTTTGAAATCTCATCGAGAGCTTCTTTAGCCTCTACCCTGTTCCATCTGACCTCATAGATGGTTGCTAAGCTTCGAGTTGGGCTCAAAACCAATACGCAGACGAACCTCTTCTTTCTTACGAAATACTCATAGCTGTGCATCCTAGCCTGCAGCCCAGCCTGCTGCAGTCGGAAGAGTAGTCTACGCCTATTCTCAAGCGATGCAAAGAAGGGGGTCATCTTTCTACGCCAAGATATAGTCATGCAGCCATATTTCCATTGGCAGGAGTAATACTATCTACATGTAAATCGTAATACTTATATATAACGGTGTTATGACGAACAATCGGGCGCGTGCGACCACTTTTTTGGATGCTCACCTGGCCCACGCCACAGAGGGAGCGAGAAGACATGGAGAAGACAGTAAACAACATCTGCCCAAGATGCGGAGATAGTGCGATGAATGTGTACTATGAAGACGATTCAGACGTCAAGCTAGGCGCCTGGTGTGAAAGCTGTGACCTCAAGGGTTTCTTTGTTGGAAAAGAGCTCTTCGAAGTGACAGAGCTTCGAGCCAAGATACCAGCGCGCACGCGCCGACACCTCAAGGAATGAATTCTTTCATAATAGTATTCTCTCTAATCGATTCAGTTCTGATAGTTGTTACTTCTAAACCAATATTACTTTGAAAAGGCTAACTGACATAGCTCCATTCAAGGAATAATTTCACAGCTATTATATTTCGTATAGTAGAAATCTTCAATGGAAACAATACCCTTTCTAATGAAACTTTGAATTTCGGGTAACGATCTTTTCAGAGAATGTATCAGGTTTCTTACAGTGTTGCATACTAATTGAAAACCCGTCTCTCCCCATAACCTTGTAACATTCGCATACAGGCAACGGCCTCCACAGAGATCCACTATTTCGCATTGAGGGCAGGGATCGGTGACAGAGACAACGTCCATAAGCTCCGTCGGGTCTGAATCGTATATGTTTCCTAGATAGAAGTCTTTCATTCCAGACATCACAGGGCATGGGGTGATTATTCCATCGGTTTGAATGTTAAACTCTATCCATCCAGCTCCGCATCTTAGTTTGCTTGGCATGGCCTTCAATAGGGATTCCATCACTCCCAAGAACGGATAGATCTTCAAGACTTCTCCATGATTTTCCATATGTTCTACCCAGAAGTCTATGAGTTTTCTTATCTGTGGGTTGTAGTCTTGTGTAGTCCACTTTTCGAATAGACATTCATCATAATCTTTCTCCCAGAACTGGGCGTCCAGTTGCCAGTGGACTGAGGTGAATGGATTGCCATCATTATGTAACAGGTGTTTTACTTGCTTTTCAACGTCTCTGCCAACTGACACCGTCATCCGGGCGATGATCTCGCCTTTAAAGCCGTTCTTTCTTATCTTCTCAAGGTTCTGCATAATTCTCTTGTATGTTCCTCGTCCACGGTTCTGGTCTGTCTGCGTTTCATCTCCATCTATTGACACCAATATCGTGTGAAGCCTGTTCAGATATCTAGGCTCTAGATCTTCCAAATGAAGTCCATTGGTCTGAATCATGAAGTTCTTCGGTTGGATTCGATCCATAATCTCCTCGATCTTCTCGATCCTAAGAAGTGGCTCTCCCCCGTAGAATATAACCGTTGGATGCAGATCCTTATCTATGAAGGCTTTGAGGTTTTTTACATCGTATCTTATCGACGTTGGAATGTCATAGTCGATTCTAAGGTCTCTGAAGTCGCTGCCGAAGTCTTGGCATGCCTTACCATAACAGTATGTACACTTTAGGTCGCATTCTCTAGTGACTGTGATATAGTAGAACATGGGTGGACTACTATTTGCCGACACCGAGCTCTTAAATGGTTTTTGGATGCTGTAGACTACTGTCTTCCTCTCCTTTACTGGCATCTGAAGCATAATCTGTAAAGCTCTGTTAAAGGCTAAATTGCAGTGGCGTTCAATCTGAACGTGTAAGTGAAAGACAATGACATGTTTCGTCAGAGCGGCGAGTAGGCTCGGCATATTCATCCCCTTGGAAGCTGAAGACTTTGTCGAGAAAGCTCTCTTGAGCCATTGGAAAATACAGACTCATGAAGGACTAGGCGCTAGAGTCGACGCAGATATGGACAGCCAACCGGAGGAGTTGAAGAACCTGCTTGCGAAGATTATCGATGAATGGAATCTGCGCAAGAATGAAGCCAGAGCCTATATTGAAAGAAGCAGGTAGCGAACTCTACGCGCTTGTCCCTAGTGATTTCAAGCTGGTGGCTTGATCATTGTACACGCATAAGACCGAACTACGAGTCAGATATGAGGAAACGGATAAGATGGGCGTTGTGTACTATTCAAACTATCTTGTTTGGTTTGAAGTCGGTAGGGCCGAATATATCCGATCGCTCGGCACCTCTTACAAAGAATTCGAAAGACGCGGGGTGCGCATTGTTGTTGCTGAAGCCTACTGTAGATATGAATCGCCAGCTCACTACGACGATCTCATCATCGTTCGAACAAGACTAAGCGAAATAAGAAGTAGGAGTTTGAAGTATATGTACACAGTGGTCCGCAAGGCTGATGAAAAGCAACTTGCCTCAGGGTATACCACGCACGTGTTCGTCGACAAGAATGGGAAGTCTCTGAAGATACCGAAGTCGGTTCTGGGCTTTATCAAGAAAAATTGAAACACGTGAGAGGTCGATGGGGTTCAATTTTACTGTCTTTCCATAAAGTTTTTGAGAGTATGAACACTATGCCTTGAGGTCGTGATTAGGAATGATGAGTCGTTTTCCAGAAGTGGAATATGCGATAAGGAAGAGATTCGAGTCTGACCGGATTATGGGATATATCTGGATGATCGTGCCGATTCTTCCTCTGCTCCTCGCAATTCTGGGAGCCGCTATATTTATAGGCCTTATACTAACGGCGATCGCAACCGGCATCACTACGCCCGCGCCTACAGGCTTGATTCCCATTGGCTTCATGGAAGGGATCCTAATCTTAGCATGGATTGGTCTGATATTAGTTGGATTTATAGTCTCTATCTTCGGAGCGATAGCTCTGTACTATATGATCTCGAGGAGAAACGACCATTTCAGAAGGCAACGCATGTTAACCTCAATTCTACTGCCATATCTGGAGACGAAGCTCAAAGAGAAGGGGAGATCCTCTAACTCCATCTCCGCACTCGCCTTGCTTAACAGGGATTCTGAATATGAAGAGACTGAGAAATCACCTGCCGTTTGGGCTATCCTCTATCTCTTCGTCACTCCCATAGTAGGGCTCTATGTCTTCCATTTTCTGACCCATGATCTCTATAAGCACTTCAAGAGGCAAGTCGACTTAGGCAGAAGCCTTGAAGCTTTGCTGAAAGATCTTGACATCCAATTCGTCTCTCCAACACAATACGAGGTGAAGCGAAGAGAGACAATTCTCTACATTATACTAACTGTCGTAACGGTCGGGCTATTCTGGATATACTGGTTCTACTTGCAACTGAAAGAGTACAATGAACACTTCAAGAGTCAATGGAAGCTAGAAGATCAATTAATGAATACATTGCGCACTCAAATGGAAGGTTTACCGCTGGAAACGCGCGCCCCCACGTTGCCCATGGCGCCTCTGCCTTCATTGTTTCTTAGTTTGAAGTACTGCCAATACTGTGGCAAAGCCATCCCGCTTGATGCTAAATTCTGCGACCTTTGCGGCAAACAGCAACCAGCGTAGCATGAGAGTTGTGGATATAGGAAAAAGGGTCGGACATGAGACAAACCCAACTCATACTGTCTGTTGAAAGAATAATGAGAGACTGCTTTAGGCGTAACTGGACACAGATTAAAGTGGTTACAACAGCTCTGTTATCGGTGGTTTTCATTTCAGGCTTCGTGACTCTTCTGGCCTTTACGATAACGCCTTCGATAATTTCACTTGTGAATGCGATCATTCAATCGGAGAGAAGCTATATCGCGATTCCTCCGCCTTTCTCTGAGGCGTTATATTACTTCATTTTCTTGAACAATTCCGGCGCATTCTGGAATCCCTCGAAGATGATTGTCTGGGCGCCATTCGTCGGGCTTTTTGTGCTTGGGCTAGATCTAGTTCTGAACGGAATAGTTCTGGGGGCAATTGCAGTATGGGCTGGGATCACGTACGGCGCGATGCACCCAGTAGTCGGCTTGACGCCTCATGGGATTCTCGAGATTCCCGCCTTCATACTTCAGTTTGCGTCGATAATTGTTTGGCAGCAGGTATCGATAAAATTGATTTTGACGAAGCTTGGAGGCAGAAATGCCGATATGCAGGAGTTTAAGCAGGGGCTCAGGGATGCTTTGACCCTTGCTGTACTTTCGATTTCACTTTTCGCTTTAGCAGCATGGATAGAAACATACATAACTCCTCATCTGCTAGAAATCGTCAGGTGCTAGTTACGTCGACTGTGCAAGGGTCCGGAAGAAATTGAAGATAGCTGCGATTAGGGCGAGAGCTAAAGGGTTCTTCAGGATTGCGCCTCCATCTCATGATTGGAGCCATGTTGAGAGAACTTACAGACTATGCGTGAAGGTCGGCAAGAGAGAGAAGGCTGACCTCCAAGTTTTGAAAGCTGCTGCTTTGTTGCATGACATCGCCAGAATGGATGAAGACGTCAGTTCTGGGAAGATTTGCCACGCCGAGAGAAGCGCTGCTATTGCTGAGAATATATTGAAAGAAGTGGAATTCCCCAAGACGAAAATCCCTCAAGTGATGCATTGCATTGAGTCCCACAGGTTTAGAGGCGTGAGAAAGCCTATGACACTTGAAGCCAAGATTCTTTCTGATGCTGATAAACTCGATGCTATCGGAGCGATAGGAATTGCTAGAGCCTATGCATATGGGGGAGAACATGGCTACCGCCTTTATGGGAAGATCCCAAAAAACTATAGGTTACGGAGATTCAAGGATCCACGCATTCACAATCCTGTCATAGAATATCGCCAGAAGCTTCAAAAGATCAAGGATAGACTGCTCACGAAGACTGGAAGAGAGATTGCCAGAGGAAGACACATGTTTCTAACAATGTTCTTTAGGAGAATTTTCAGCGAGATCGAAGGAAAGGCGTGAAACATCAGGACGGCGAACAATCTTGAGCATTAAGCTCATCATATTTGACGCCGACAAGACGCTTTGGGATCACCCCGACGTTTCAACGACGAATCCGCCGTTTCAGAGAACAGACGAAAACACTCTAGTCGACACCATTGGAAGTGAAATTCGCCTCTACGAGGGGGTAAGAGAAATGTTACAACGATTGAAAGAACAGGGAGTTATTGTTTCTCTAGCAAGCTGGAATACACCTGAGTCCTGCCTCGAAGCATTACAGAAACTTGATCTCCTCAAGTACTTCAGGCACCCTAAGGTTCAACCACATCCAGAGAAACACAAGATGATCAAAGAGCTTCTTGAAGATTTGAGGAAAGACGGAGTCAAGATAGAGCCCAGTGAGATACTATATGTCGATGATAAGAGTAGACATCTTGGCGATGTAAGGAAGCAAATTGGAGAAATACGCTTCCTTCAAATGTGGGTGGATCTTAAGGATCATACAGAGATTCTTGAATACGTTTGCCGTTACCACTAGGCAACTGCTCGAACTATTTGACGAGATTGAAGCCTACTAAGATTGTTCCAATCTTCGGATCCGTTATGCTCCAGCCTAGTTTTCTCTTAACGTGTAAGTCTGCCGGAGCAGATAATGTAGCTGAGACTACACTTTCTATTTTGTCTATATTTTGAAGTTCAGGAACAGGTAGGCCTGGGAATACTACCGTCATCTCCGTCTTCTGCATTTTCCGAATCTTGTCCGCGTAAAGTACAAATCCTTCACCTATGAACAATACGTCTTCCCGATTTTTCAGCCCCTCGATAATCGCTCTATCCCATACCTCTTCTCCTATTACCTCGTCTTCCCGAACCCAGATCACAGTCGGTCCGGGCGGATGTCGAAGATCAGGATCATGTATCGCCGCATATGTTACTTCCCTATCGATAGCGTCCCTCAGACCTCGATTTACAGTTTTGGCGAGACCCATCATCAGGATCTTTTCAGCTTTCTGTTCAAGATCTAGGATTTCTGCGCAGTCCTCATCGTTCAGTCTTTTTACATCAACTATGCCTCTTATGCCTCTTAGAATCTTCTCAACTTCATCAATCGTAGGGGCATATTTCATCATAGACACCCGTATCTGTTGCAAAGAAAAGCCTTTGATTAGGTATTAAAAGTCTAGTTCCTGAAGGAAGCCTTAGCCATCTCCAGCAATCGCGATATTTTGACGACTAGGCTTAGTCAAGTTCCCGCATCGCCGATGCCATTGAACTAGCTCAAACGAACTCATCTTCCTAGATTCCATATTTCTGTCGAATATTTGCTTTGAAACAATTCTTCAGCTAGAAGTTTCTCCTCTCTCGTTATAGCGCCGTCGACAAGTTTGATCTTGAAAGCCTTCTCAATTCCCATCCTGAGCTTCTCTTTCACCTCATCAACCGAAATATGTCGACCGAGTTCACCTCTTATAGTTGTAACCGCCTTCCTAACACTTCGAACATGCTTGTGTTTCAATCTTCTGTCTGGAGCGCTCAAGACTTTCGAGAGGATACTTAGATCCGAGCTTATCAGTATGGAACCGTGATGGAAAACAGTTCCCCATCTCATTGAACCTGCAGCTCCGGAGACTTTTCGGCCGTTAACTTGGATATCGCTGAGCGGTTTGAACCCCGCATTCAACCCCAGCATTCTTATCCCTTCAACTGCGCCCGATGAAAGGATTTTGAAGGTTTCTAACAGATCTTCAGGAATCAAGGGGTGTCCTTTGCGAATAGATATCGCGTAGTTCAGATTTCCTTGGTCTTGGTAGACGGCTCCTCCACCTGTGAACCTTCTTGAGATAGTTGTGCCAAGGCTCTTGCATGCTTCAAGGTTAACTTCGAGCTTGGCGCTTTGAAAATATCCTATGACTACTGCGTTCAAGTTTCTCCAGAAGCGGACAGTATTTGGAACTTTGCCTTCTCCAACTTTCCTAGGGATAGCTTCTTCAACCGCGAGATTCATGTATGGGTCATCGTACTCCAAATCCAAGATTCTCCAAGCTTCTTCAGGCATCTCCTCTACCCTCTTAATGTCTGCATTATTGCCGCTACGAAATCTTTGGGGTCGACACCTACGGAGACCACCCTTAGCTTCTTGTACGCTAAGCTGACTGTCTCTCTAATTGCTTCCTCATCGGCCTTGACGCCTATCAACGCTTGTTCAAATTTTGGGAAAGCCTCCTCAGGGTAGAAGAAGTCTCCAGTGGTCGCTATCCTCCGTATTCTGTTGTCCTCCTCTTCGAGGGATACTCTAATCATCTTTCCCCAGGAACCTTGTAATCGCCTTTCAATGCTATGCGTTCTCGCAATCTTCAGCTCTTCCAGCTTGACTGCTTGTTGTGGATCTAGATCAATTGGATAGATCAAGGGTGTAAAACTTTCATAGCGTTTTAGCTTGAATCTCTCAAATGGTTAGCCGCGTGCCCATTTTTCAGGTCTGAAGACGAAGAGGTTACTTCGCTTCAAACGCGGCCCAAGTTTTGCGACAATTCCCGGGGCTTGTGTTCCTATCTTGCACGTCAGTAGATGCGTCGTCAAGCTGAAGTTCTCAACCCTAGCCAAATCCCTTTCTATACCTGATGATTTTATTGCGGAGTGCAGATCGCCTGGAAGAGCATGATAGATTATTACTCTGTCGAAAGGAAGGGCGCTCCATTCATTTATCGACTCGCCTTGCTTATCGGAGAGTTCTACCTCTACCTTTCCCTGTCTAATTTTCGCAATTCTTACTTCTAGGGGGAAATCATCGTAGAAGTGATACTTCTTTATGATCTGTCTTATTGGTAGTTGTTGTCCTTCAAGCAATTGGGCTCGAATTGAATGCAAAGGGTAAAGGCCGTCTATCGGCTTCGGCGTCATTATGCCCATATCGACATACAAGCCATAGCCGACCTTTCCCGAATCTATAATGAAGCCCCTGCGGATGTCGCTGAGTTCCAGATTCGAGAAGTCTATTGTGGCTATTCCAAATCTACGATTAATAATCTCACGGAAAGCTTCTTCATCTTCTCCACCAATCTCGAGTTTGATCAGTCCTCTTTCTGTCACTCCGACGGTTCTTTGTCTTATGTGAAGTCCCGTAGCAAGATCCTTGAGTAGGTCGTTTAGATAGCTTAGCCCTGTGGGGAGGTCACCTCTACGTAGTTTTTCTAGAATCACTACTTCCAAGTCGATCACTGCTGGTTAGAGTGGAGATTTCTTTATGGAGATTTCTAAATCTAGTCAATGCTGGGTGGTTTGCTCCAAGCATTCTTGAGAATTCTTCAAGAACCTCATCTACTTCTATTCTCTTTTTCCCTTTGATGAGCTTATCGGCATACGCGACGATCTTTTCCTCGATCGTCTCAGGCATGAAGTCCTTCTTAGGCAATCCAATCACCCCGGCTTCTTCTTCTGGGATTCCTGCGCCAACATGAGTCTCGACTATACGCACAACTCTTTCGTCAAAACCGATTGCTCTCGTTTGGGCGCCGCCTATAACGCCGTGTCTAACATCATGCGTTACAGATCTTCCAACATCGTGCAGTAAGGAAGCTATTTCTACTAGTTTGACATCGACAGAGGATCCTCTTCTTTCACAAGCCTTCGCTATTGCAGTAGCCAGATCGGAGACGACGATGCAATGTTCTATCACGTTCTTTGAGCATCCGACCTTACGCAGGAACCTAATCGCATTGGCTCTCGTTGGCAGCGTCATTCAACTAGCTCTCTCTCAAGCTTCGAGATAAGATCCGAGAGGTATTCTATCATCCTACTATTGTCCGTGCCTGTGAGTTGTCCTCCGCACTTCGGACACCTGAAAGCGGACTCCATAGCCTCTTCAAATGGGACTCGAACATCAAGGCATTTCTTGCAGATGAAGAAGCTGTGACCCCGTTCGTATTCCAGCCTCGACTTGAGCTTATCGAGGGTCCGTCTCTTTCGACTTCTGATGAAAGCATCGAGCTGGTCCGGTTGAAGTTTCCAGTAGAATATGTACCAGCCAGTTTTATCGTCGCGAATCCTAGTTGCTGATACGAGAGCGTGATCATAGAGCTTGTACAAGATCTTTCTGACAGTATTCAGTCTGACGCCTGACTCCGCAGCTATAACGTCGTCTGTGCCTTCCTTTATCTTCGCCAAAACCTTGACGACTCTTACTGCATCTTCCCCTCCGAATAAGCTGGCGACCTTGATGAACTCTTCATCGAGCAAAGACAAGCTCAGAGCCTCCAGCAGGGCCAACAACAATATTAGAGATAGCTAGTTAACACATTAATCTTTGCCGAAAGATTGTCTGAAAGATAACGGAGGAGTCGATTCAGCAGGGGCTCGTAATGAAAGTAGTTGAGGTCAGAAGACACAGTATCAGAGGAAGCGACGACACTTTGAGTGACGAAGGAAGGGAACTTGCTAGAAAGGCTGGAAGGGCTCTAGAAGGCAAGTACCTCTACTGTTATACAAGCCCGAAGAAGAGGGCGGTACAGACCTTACAACAATTTGGATATTCCAACTTTAAGGTTGATGAACGGTTTGGGCCGCTTCCCGGAGACAAGATTAGACCTTTCGAAGATAGAGCGCAGCAGATCGTTAAAGACCAGAAACTGACCCTTCTAGAGGCGTTTTTCAAGATTAGAGAGCTCCATCCGATTTTGCAGGAGAAAGGGAGGGAGCTGATCGAAGCCGTAAAGCAGATATGTAGAGAACTTCCCGAAGACGGGCGGGCTATGGTGGTGTCTCATGGAGGTGCTATTGAACCGGCTGCCATACTGGCCCTCAGAAAAGACTTCTCACTTAACGTCTTAGGTGGCGAGCTCCTTGAATGTGAAGGTGTAAGATTCTTCTTGGATGGAGATAGCGTAAAGAGAATAGATGTAGTGCGACTCGTCAAATGAGCTGCCGATACTTTCAAATGGCGCGATCTTAACGAAGCCTTACTATGCGCTTTCCTTTCTCTTGAGGCACAACCTTGATCTTTGCTCCATTGAACTTCTTCTCAAGTTCTCTCCCTTGAAAGAGTTCGTGTAGAAATATCGCGAGCGCGCTGCATTCAGAGTGCGGTTGAGAAGAGACTGCGAGGTTGTAGTCAGCCATCCGGTATGCCTCACCTGGAACCTTCGTTGCTCCTATAACGATCAACTTGTCCCTAGCTGACTGTCTAATGCTGTCAATTACTCTAGACAAAGGTTGACCGTACATTGTGAGGTGAATTACTTGTCCTCCCTTGCTTTGCCAATCTTTTACGAATTCTCTCCACGGAACACCCATCTTCACCTCAAAGTGTCCACCCCAGTTTATTGAGATCTCGTCTACCGTCTTCTTGATTCTCTCATCTACTACATCTGCTATCACGATTTCATCTGCACCGAGAGCTCTTGCTGCTAATGCTACATGCGATGTGAGCCGCTCATCTCTCTCGAATCTGTGGCCGAGTCTTAGTACAGTTATTCTAGGCATTGTTCCGATGCTCTTCTTTACAACATATTGACCTAGAAGAAGTTGGGCTGCAGCTATCGTTTTTCCTTGTCGCTCTTCTGTTTGAACTGAACCAAGTCTCCAAGCGTGAGTTCGGGAGGAGTTACAGCTTGGCCTTCAAGTCCTGTCGGTTCTTTTCTAGGCACCAGCAATTTAACCCTGAGGACATGCTCAAGAAATCGTGAAAGTTTCATGTCTGGAATAATCTTTCCAGACTCTATCTTCTGTATAATGGAGAGCCTTTCCTTGACGCGCTTCGCCAACTCTTCCTGCGTTAAATTTAGTTTCTCTCGAGCAGCCCTTACCCTCTTGGCAGAGTCTTCAGGCACTTCGTATTCAGCTACTTCTCTAGGCAGATCTTGCGGTCTCGGTTTCGGCTTAACCATTGGTCTAGCTATGACTGCCCGTGGCCTTGGAGGTTCCCATGTTTCCTTGCCGAGTTTACCGCAATCACTGCATACCACAAGTTTCGCTCCTTCTATTATGACTCTTATCGATTTCCCAAGAATTCGTTGCCCGCAAACTTCGCAGTTCAACCTCGTTTGCAGCTCCTTTGACTCAGTGGGTCGATTGATGCTTAAATTGTTTGAGGATTGTAAAATAGCTTATGAGGTAAAGCAGTTGAAGGAGAAAGCTTCTTGGCAAGATCTCGTTAAGCTCAGAGGGGTAGCAAACTTCCAGTTCGGAAGTAACGTTGGAGACGCGCTCTTTCCAGATTTCGTAGACGTTGTTCGTTCAAGCAAGACGAAGAGAATGAAGCTCATCTACTGTAGAAACAAGCTGCTGGCAACTCTCAGACCGACCGACGGGCATCTCAGCCTATCGCTAGCGGGAGCTAGACGGATCTTAAGGAAGCTGAAGAACCCTCCATCTATTGTGGTAGTGCAGAGTGATGTCAGCAGCTTCATCAAGAGAGGTAGAAACGCCTTCGCTAAGCATATCGTTAGGGCCGATGACGAAATTCGGCCTCAGGACGAAGTGATCGTTGTCGACCAGAACGGTCGTCTGCTCGGTGTTGGCCGCGCGATGCTCAGCGGAGAAGAGATGCTATCTTTCAAGAAGGGGGTTGCTGTCAAAGTCAGGAGGGGGCTTTTAGAAGAATGAGTTTGGAATGTCTTAATCTAAGTCCCTCAACGGCTTTTCTGCATTAGTCCACTCGCTCTGGATAATTCTCCGCGAGCCTAAGGCTTACGTTGTCTTCTAACGGGTTAGGACGCCTCATTCGAGTGTCCAGATCAACTGGTTTATGAGAATGGCACGTCGATAGATTTTTGAGTTCGGAGATTCAAACAGCAGTTCGAGAGGTCTCTAATATGGCGTACAAGGCTTTACGTTCCCTCAGGGGCGTGCCTACAGGAAGAGAAGCTACGAGAATGATGCATAAGATGGGTATGGACATGAAAGAGATCGCGAACGTGAGGCAAGTTGTGATAAAGACGGCGGATAAACAGATTGTAATTGACGATCCCACTGTAACGACGATAACGATGCAGGGGCAGACTATGTTTCAAGTTGCTGGAGGTACTGTGAAAGAGGAGGCGCATAGAGAGGAGGTTGAGCAAGCTCTACCGATCTCGGAGGATGATGTAAAGCTTGTGGCTGAGCAAGCGGGAGTCTCAGCTGAAGAAGCAAGGAAGGCTTTGATTGAGAGCGGAGGAGACTTGGCTCAGGCAATCTTAGCTCTCAAAGCGAAGAGCATCTAGATGTTTCCTCTAACTATATCTCTAATCGTCTCCTGAACTTTCCCGACACTTTCTGTGGTATTAACCAGGTAACATGGCGCGAACTTGAACAATCTTCTGAAGAAGTTCTTTCTTATCTCAACCTTCTCAGGAGTCTTGACGATCAAGTAGGGGTTTAGGAACTGCTCGGGTTGAGTCGCTAGATAATTGACAGCCTTTTCTATGTCAACTCTACGTACGATCTCAGGATCGTTTCTATCCCTCTTGAGAAGAATTACTTTTTTGGCCCTGGTTGTGTCTACGAACTTTTCAGGTCCACCTATCCAAAGTGGATCCAGCATTGCTCGTGAATACTCATGAGCAATAAGAGGGTCGTTCATCATCTTCGTTATCTCTGATTCCTCAATGTTTTCTGATCTGAGCTTCTCAGCCTCATCTGGGGTTAGAGGCTTAACATTCTCCAAACGACATTTGTTCAACAACCTTCTGATCTCAGGAAAGACTCTCACAATATTTGTTCGAATGTAGAATTTCCTCTCGCTAATGTCTGCGCTCGCTCTCCCCTTCTCCCCACCTATAAATCTGACGTAAATCCAGTCGTCGCTATGAAGTCTAGCTCCCTCCATCTTCAAGAGAGCGTAGCTATGAGTGGACTTTCCAGTACCCGTTGGGGCAATTATCACTATACCGTCTCCATTAACTTCCACGCAACTTCCATGAATGCTATGTATGTCATGTTGGTCTTCTGCTATGTCACATGTTATTCCTAGGGCCCAACTCTTACATTGGCCATAGTACTCAGTGTTGAAGATTACAGCTGTCTTTGTTTCAGGGTTGTAATACGCATACGGCTGGCCATTGTTAAATTCGAGATCTAGAACAGCGTAGAGTCTCCCATGAGATCTTGTTTCACGAGGCATAGAGAACCAGTTTTCAAGCCAGAACTCATAGAGGTGCTGGCTATTGGTGAAGAGTTGCAGGCAGAAGCCGTCTATGCTAGCTTTCCATCCGTAGCATTCGTTTCCTAAAACCTCTTCCGCTCTCGCCACAAGTCTGTCTCTTTCCTTCTTCGAGATGATGCTACTTGCAACTCTTCCTCTGACGCTAGTAATCTTGTTGTAAACATGTGGCGACGGCTCCTCATTCACCTTAATCAGCTCTCCTTTATGTGATTGGGCTATTTCCTAGCGCGTCCGATGTCCAATTGATTTGAATCGCCTAAGAATGAAAATCTTTTGCCGGCTCTTCAGGTCATGCTCAACGCAACGAGAAGACTTCGAGTCAACGTTATACTAGAATCGCGCCCTTGCCTGCGGAGCTCGCTCTTTCAGCGTACAAGGCCATGAAACCTTTCTTGAATGAAGGTTTGGGACGCTTCCAGAGCTTCATCCTCTCAACTATCACAGTACCCTCAAGCTTAACGTCAAGTCTTCTATTAGGAATATCAATCTCAACGATATCGCTTGTCATTAGCGCAGCGATAGGTCCCCCTTCAGCAGCCTCGGGTGAGACATGCCCTACAGCTAGCCCTCTAGTCGCTCCTGAAAATCTTCCATCAGTGACAAGAGCTACAGATCTGTCAAGGTCCATCCCACATAGCAGAGTCATGAAATCGTATTGTTCCCTCATGCCTGGGCCGCCTTTAGGTCCTTCATATCTTATGACGACGACATCTCCTGCTTTGATTGCGTTTCCAGTCAAGGCTTCTATGGCTTCCTCTTCAGAGTCATATACCTTCGCTGGACCAGTGTGTCTAAGCATCTTGAGGTTTACGGCCGCTTGTTTGACAACACTGCCGTCGGGGGCCAGATTGCCATATAGAACCGCTATTCCTCCTTCAGCGTGGGACGGTGAATCCAACGGCCTAATGACTTCACGGTCGAGCACCTCGACTCTTTCCAAATTTTCCTTGAGCTTCAACCCTGTCACTGTAAGAACATCAAGATTCAAAAGTGGCGACAGCTCTTTCATGACAGCTTGAATCCCTCCAGCCCTTTCGAGATCATCCATAAAGAGGTCTGAAGAGGGTTTTATCGCAACTATCTGCGGAGTCTTTCTACTCAACTCGTTGAACAGGTCTAACCCTGCTCCTATGTCCAGTTCAGCTGCAATAGCAGGGATGTGGAGGCAAGAGTTCGTAGACCCACCTATGGCCAAGTCCACCTTGATCGCGTTCTCGAAAGCTTCTCGTGACATGGTCCTTGAAGGCCTGATGTCATTATCTATGAGCTTGACAATTTGTTCTCCAGCTCTCTTCGCCATCTGGAGTAACCTCGAATCGGATGCAGCTATCGTTGCGTTCCCCGGAAGCGACATACCTAAAGCTTCTGTGATGCAGCACATAGTGTTCGCCGTTCCCATCATTGGACATGCGCCTGGACCAGGGCAACATACCTTTACAAGCTCATCGACGTCTTGTCGCGGTATCTTGCCGGCTATGTAGGCTCCGTAAGCTTCAGAGACTTCGTAGATCGCGTATCTACGACCTTTATACAGGCCGGGTTGCATGTAACCGCCTGTAACGAGAATCGTTGGGATATCCAGTCTTGCCGCTGCAATTAGCATAGCTGGCACGATCTTGTCGCAAGTACATATCATCACCATGCCGTCCAATTGGTGGCCTTCAACCATCACTTCTACACTTGCTGCGATGACTTCTCTGCTTGGAAGAACGTACTTCATTCCAATATGGCCTTGAGCGATTCCATCGCAGAGTCCGATCGTATTGAATTCTATTGGAGTGCCGCCGCCGGATCGTATACCTGATTTGACAGCTTCTCCGACAGTGCGCAAGTGGTAATGTCCTGGGAGGATCTCACTCCAAGAATTCACTACTGCAACTAAAGGTTTCTCCAATTCCTCTTTACTATAGCCCATTGAGTGATAGAGTGCGTATTCAAGAGCTTTCAGGTCGTCTCTTCCGGATAGGATTCGCTTGCTTCTTAACTTCTGAGGCTGCATACTTAGACCTCTCAAGTTCTTATTCAGATAACAGATCTCTAATGATAAGATGTTGCTCTCTTATCCTAGAACATATTAGAGGGTTATCTACGATAGGAAGCTGTCGAAGGTCAGCGATATGGTGATGACTCATAAAGAAAGGTACATGACAGCTGTTCATCTAGGCGAACCTGATACAGTTCCGATAGATGCTACCTACGTCGATCCGATTCACGTTGAACGAATAACTGGCAAGAAAGTTCTAGCGGCTGGCGGTGGTGGTGGAGGCGGAGGCTTCGCAGTTACGCATGAAGAAGCCAAGTTGGATATGAATGAGATTATGCTTAGAAACCAGAAGCTCTTGAACGAGGCTGTAAAGAAGATAGGTCTAGACGCGCTTATCGTCTCGGATTATTGGCTCTATCCTGAAGGCTTCAAACTGAAGTTTATCGATGAGTCAACATATGTCGATCAGTGGGGTAAGATCTACAGAATCAGAACAGATGTCAAGACGACTTACTGGATAGACGGAACGATAAAGACTCCGGAAGACTTCGACAATTTTGAGCCCCCAGACCCTGAAAGCCTCCGTTACGATATCGTTGACCTAACTAAACGGGAGGCTGGAGAAGATTATCCAGTTGTGGGATGGTGCCACTGCGGGGAGATGTTTCCATACCTAATGAGGGGTGGAATCGAGAAACTCGCTTATGACATTTATCGAAACCCGGATTTCGCTAAGGAGTTGATAAAGAAGGTTGCTGAAACAAACATTGAGATAGTTAAAAGGATGCTCGATCGAGGCGTGGATGTAATCGCGGACAGTGACGATGTAGCGGAAGGGAAAGGCCCATTCTATCCGTTGAAAGTCTTTAGAGAGTTCTTCTTTCCGTATACGAAGAGGTTAATAGATGAGTGTCATAGGCGAGGAGCGCCCTTCTTGAGGCATTCGGATGGAAACCTATACCCAATCCTTGAAGACCTGGTGAATCTGGGCATAGATGGACTGCATCCTATTGAACCGAAGGTCATGGACTTAGCTTACGTTAAGAAACGGTATGGAGACAAGATCTTTCTGAGGGGCAACGTGGACTGCGCCTACGTTCTGCCTTTCGGGTCAGAAGAAGATGTTCGTAGAGATGTGAGAAGATGTATCGATGCCGCGGCAAGAGGGGGCGGATTCATTCTTGCTGACAGTAATTCACTACATAGCAACGTAAAGACTGAGAATATCATCGTGATGATAGATGAGGCTAGAAAGTATGGGCACTATCCTCGCTAAGCATTCTGCATTATATCTTCTAAGATAAATCTTGACTTGTATCTTGCAATCCATCGAAGATACGCTTTATCTAGGTCGCTACTCTTCAAGATATACTCTCTCACGTAGCTGACGTGTTCCCGGATCAATTCCTCCATTCGATCCTCAGTCAAGAGTCTTCCTCTACTTTCTAGTCTAACCTCGTTCCTGAGAATCTGCAAAGGAGTGAAATAATATGGGAGATCAATATACTGTAGTTGGGCGTCGTAGCCGGCACTTCGAAGCCGCTTAAGGATAGGTCCTCCCTTAACTCCTGAGATGAAGACAGTATCTGAATAGTCTTCTAACACATCTACGGTAAAACTGGTTTCCCTCTCAAAAGCTTCAGCCTCCACAAGCAGTTCAGATTCGAGCAGTTCTCTCCAAGGCTCTAAATCGATCTTTCCTGTAGAAGCAACCTTGAAGGTTAGCGTAGACAGTTTGACTGCGGTCTCGGCGCTCTTCTCTTCGTAGGTGGGATCCCTATAGCAGAAGATGTCTAACTGTTCGGGTTTATGCTTCATTTCTCTTAATGCGCGCAATAGAGGTTCTATTATGCGCGTCCAAGGTGCTAGCGGTTCTGAA
>Ga0315312_1001320_pt1 | contig 19929 bp, 7 predicted proteins | sample TDP7_MG_FD_203629 | JGI IMG/M metagenome (GOLD analysis project Ga0315312, IMG submission 203629) | Freshwater sediment microbial communities from Lake Towuti, South Sulawesi, Indonesia - TDP7 | ecosystem: Environmental > Aquatic > Freshwater > Lake > Sediment | place: Indonesia: South Sulawesi... | reverse complement strand
TGGTACTATGAGAATTTGCCTGAAGTCTTGTTCTCCGTAACCATTTCTCCGGGCTCTCAGGCTGGCTGGCCTGGGGAGAATCTTGAGTATACCGTCATGGTCAAGAATCGCGGCACGATCAACGACAATTATGATTTGGTGGTAAGCGATGACGCCATCCCCAGCTGGGGCCCAACGATCTCTGATAACCTTCTTGATAACGTTCCACCCGGTGAGAACAGGACAGTTACACTTAGTGTCGCCATACCCGAGAATGAGGAACTTGCCACGCTCGACAAAATAACGGTTACCGCGACCTCGCAGGCGGACAACAGGATCAGCAAATCCGCCCAGGCAATTGCCACCGGTCCTGGATTCTGGATTGTTGCATCTTATTCTCCCTTCATAGAAGGTTATGCTGTAGGCGTGACGGGCGCGGGTGAGAACATTTACATCGCAAATAGTGATCCTGATCATTTCATGGGCTATAATTCCGTCAGCGATACATGGCAGAACCTTTCAGTCCCAACAGGATTGCTGTGGCAGCCGGGGAAACCGGGTTCTACGGCAGGAGCGTTTAAGAGCGGGACCTGCATGGCCTGGGACAATGGAGATTACCTCTACACCTTATTCGGCGCCTCTTATGATGACGGTGACCTCGGCTATTACCGCCACTACTTCTACCGCTACAGCATCTCGAGTAACAGCTGGGAGCAACTTGAAAATACTCTGAACCCCAAAGGCCAAGGTGCCGGGGACGCCATAACTTGGGTTCCGGGAAGCGTGCTCGGGACTGAAACCGACTGGATTTACGCGATGGTGGGCAACAGCAAACAAACAGGACAAGGAACGATTTTCTGTCGCTACAACATCGACAATGACAGCTGGGAGACGGTGGTGTACAACCCGAGTTGGTCGGGGGAGGGATCGGACGATGGTTCATCGCTCGTATGGACAGGCGGGAATTACCTTTACTCGCTTCAAGGCGAATGGCATGAGACATCCCCCTGCTACGACTTTGCGCGCTATGACCTGTTGAATGATAATTGGGAGGACATGGCACCCATACCTGCATATCCGTGGGGCGGCGGGGCTGGCGGTGTCGGAGACGGCGGCTCCATGCTCTGGGTAGGTGGCGAATATGGCGATTACATTTATGCGTTAAGTGGCAATCAATGCGTCCCAGAACCCATCTATGACAACCGTTTCTATCTCTATAACATCTCCACTAACACATGGCAGCGTTTGGCAGACATGCCGGGTGGCGTTGGCAATCAAAATGGCCCCCGCCTTGGCTTCGCGAGCGGAAGTAGGGGTAAGATATACTGCTGGAAGGGCTGCAATGGGGATCCGGTCCTCTGGGCATATCTACCCACGGGGGTGGAGCCACCGAGCGAAGTTGAAGTTAGACTGGACCCGATTGATGATTCCTACGTTATTGAGGGCAACCCAACAATCCAGAATCTCGGCGACAACTACAACTTCTATGTTGGATGGGAGGATAATGAGAACTATTTGAGGGAGAGGGCCTACCTCAAGTTCGACTTGAGTGGGATCCCGGGTGGCTCGATAATTGACAACGCATTTTTATATGCCAACACCAAGTACGGCGCTTCGAATGGGCCCCCCAATTATGACCCCAGAACTATCGTGATCGATGCCGAGAACGTCAGCGATGATAGTTGGGACGAGGACACGTTGAATTGGAATAATAGGCCGCCAATGGGACCCACCGTCCTCGACAGCGAGACGGTGGATGGCACGAGTGATAAATGGTATTCGTGGAATGTCACCTCCTGGGTCGCAGACCAGCTCGCGGGCGATAAGATTGTAAGCATTGGTTTGATTTCAGAGAACGAGGGGACGGATGCATCCGTGTGGTTTTACAGCAAGGATGGGTATGCCGGCGAGCCTTTCCCATACCTCATGGTTACCTACACCCCGGTTGTAAGTTATGCCGTTCGCGTAAGCATTAATCCGGAGTATCAGAGCGGCTCACCAGGAGACACACTGAATTACACCGTTACGGTTGCGAATATCGGGCTTGAAAACGATAACTTTGACCTGAAGGTGAGCGATAACGAAAGCTGGGGCCTATCGCTCTCGGATAACTTGCTCGAGATCCTAGCGGGTGAAAACGAGAACGTCACGCTAAGTGTAACCATCCCCGGGGATGCGGAGTATTGCACGGAGGACCTCATAACCGTCACCGCGACCTCAAAAACTAATAACACAGTAAAAGACAGCGCAAGCTGCATAGCCCATCAGGATTATTTCGAGAAGGAGTGCATGCCTGATCTTGGCCAGCACTCTGAGAACTGGTGCTGGGTCGCGGCGGCTGCGAACTCGATCTACTGGTACTCACAGCACGGGTACCCGGAGTTGATAGACAATATCGATGACCCAACGCCTTTCGATAACAGATATATCACTGATCCCCTAGTGCCCGATCCAAATAACCCAGCCTGTCCGGGCCATTATGTGCTGTTCGAGGTGATAGCCAGCCACTGTAACCGCGGATATAGCATGCCAGTCAGCGACAACGACTACTTGCTTGGACTCCGGAGCTTCATTGCCGCCCAAGGGGCTCCTCTAGAAGTGCATGAGATCATCGACCCGACTTGGGTACCGGACGATCCCGACACGTTGCCACTTCCGTTGGGTGAGAACGGGGTCGAGTGGCGAACACCCACGTTCGAAGATTACCGAAGGGAGCTATTGCGCTGCCAAGATGTTATTCTATGGCTCGATTTGGATTACGAGCCGTTTGACCATGTGGTGACGGGAGTTGCCTTCTTTGAAAATCAGTGGATACTCATATCCGACCCCTGGTCCACCGGGGCGCCAGATCACAACATCGACTTCGAAAACAAGCAATACGACAACTGCCAGATAATCAGCGAAGAACCATTCAGAATTTATGTGCCCTCTTGGGGGCAGACGGCACTTGTTCCAAAGATGATTTACATCTCGCCTGAGGTGGTGGAGAATTGGGCGGGAACGGCGACTTTCAGCCTGCTAGATATATACACGCTCAATGTGGAGAAGATCCTCGACCTCAACCGTGGCTCGAAGCTCGTGGTGAAATTTTACACATATGGCAATGTATACGAGAACGAGAACGTCATCGAGACCTTCGTTCCTCCGGCCCATGTGGAGGAAAACGAGAACGCCAGACACCCCGAGGGCATAGGCGTTAAGAAGGCCAAGCTTGTGCTGGTCGACGGGGCAGGCGCAGAGATAGACAACATAGCTACCTTCACCGCCACCCGGAACGTCCTCGCGGGTAGAATCGTGAAAATTTACTTGGAGTGGCCCTTCGCCTCGACAGCGAGAAAGAACGAGCTGAATTCCGAGATTGTTGCCATATACCTGCAGTGGCCCTTCGCACCATTTTAGGCATGCACAGTAAGCACGCAGGATTTCCACCGCGAGCGCCCTCTTTTCAGGTATTTTTCATTTTTTATTCGTCATAATTCAAGCTGATTTTATGGCAAATCGACAGCCTTATAAAGATTAATCACCCGTTTTTTATTGAGGTTGAAAGACCTTAAAAAAAAGGAGGCAATAAGTGAGGACCGAGAGATTTAGAGGCGTTTTGCTGTCGACCTTAATAGCGACTTCGCTGATTGTAGTATTAATTTCAGTAACTTCAGTCGCGGTAAAGGCATCCCCAGATACGATTTTCAGCGACAATTTCGACACTGCAGTAGATGCAGCTGCGAGATACCGTAATTGGTGTGCTGGCAATAATCTACGTGTTCCACCATTAGAGAATGAAAATTGGCAAGCATTGTCAACCACCACAGGGGGACCCAAGCAAGGGGCTGGAAGGCTTGGCCTACTAGAGAGCGGGGCGTCCCTAAGACCCTGGATATCGACCCCAAGTTTTGCAACCACTGGCTATAACAACATCAGGATTTCATTTGTATGGACAATGGAACTCAATAATACTAGGTTTGGTCATTTCATAGCACAGTGGTCGACTGATAACTCTAGGTGGGAAAATATTGCAGGGACGAGATATGGAGGCCCTGAAAACGATGGGAGCCAAAAAATTATCTCTAATGTATCAGTTGGTTCTGATGCCAATGTGGGAAACAGATCTGCTCTTTGGATCCGTTGGTATAACGAGAATAATTTTGGAAGCGGTAGTCGTGACAAAATTTCGTTCGATAACGTGGTGATTACTGGGGATCCGTTCCCAGAATATCCGCCGCCAGATGAGAATACAAAATATCTCGACAACTTATACGATCTATACAATCCGGAATCCTCCTGGTTACACGAGCTCCAACCGGTATACAGCAGGCGTTACCATTTGACGAGCTGGAAAGATAACAATGGAGATGGTTACCTAAGCCCGAGCGATATAATTGACTTAACGGACGAATTCGGGGTGGTGACGTGGTGGCACGTGGACAACGTGTTGATCACCATGCTCGTCGAAAACTACTACAACACCGAGCAAAAGATGTACATCGAGCTCGATCCCATGAAATTCCCGTTGTGGAAGTATATGCCGGTTTGCACGTGGTGGCATGAGATCTGGCCCGTCTGGTCAAGATGGTACCACCTATCGAGCTGGGAATATGATAGTCCTCCATGGGAAGAACTGAGCTACTGCGACATAATCGACATGACCGACAAGAATGGGGTGGTGAGCTGGTGGCATGTCCTCGATTTGAAATACGACATCATCGTCAGTAAAATACCGCCCCCGCTCCCAGAATATCCGCCACCCGATGAGAACACAAAATATCTCGACAACCTGTATGATCTACGCAATCCGATATCCTCCTGGTTGCACGAGCTCCAACCGGTATACAGCAGGCGTTACCATTTGACGAGCTGGAAAGATACCAATGGAGATCTTGAACTAAGCCCGAGCGATATAATTGACTTAACGGACGAATTCGAAAATGTGACGTGGTGGCACGTGGACAACGTGTTGATCACCATGCTCGTCGAAAACTACTACAACACCGAGCAAAAGATGTACATCGAGCTCGATCCCCATGAATTCCCGTGGTGGTATTATATGCCGGTTTGCACGTGGTGGCATGAGATCTGGCCCGTCTGGTCAAGATGGTACCACCTGTCGAGCTGGGAATATGATAGTCCTCCATGGGAAGAACTGAGCTACTGCGACATAATCGACATGACCGACGAGAATGGAGTGGTGAGCTGGTGGCACGTCCTCGATTTGAAATACGACATCATCGTCAGCAAATTACCGACGCCTGAGGAGTACATAAAGGAGAACATGCCCGACCTCGGCCAGCACTCCGTGAACTGGTGCTGGGTCGGGGCGGCCGCAAACTCCATCAAGTGGTATGCACACCACGGCTACCCGGAGCTGTTGGATGATCCTTCCGACAGCGTGCTCGACGATAACTACCTACAGATATTACCGTGGAACTGTCTACCATGGGGCTGTCCCGCACCCGAAGGTGGCTTCCTCAGGTTGCTTCACGAGATAGCAATCGACGGTCTCTACCCTGGCGTGCCCGAGAATGAGATAACCCCAGAGAACACGTTCTGTAAACCCATCACTAACGACGCTTACTTCTATGGGCTGCAGGAGTTCATAGATGAGCAGGGTGCCTCGCTCCGCGTCCACGAGATAGTCGATAACAACTACTTCGGGGGTGTAGGTATACCGCCTGAGGATGGGGAGAATGTGATATACGCCGCGCCGACGTTCGATAATTACAAGAGGGAGCTAGAGCGCTGCCAAGACGTTCTTCTCCAGCTCGCCGTTAGGAACTTCAGTAATGAAAACTACACATTGGAACAATTGGATCACATAGTGACTGGCGTGTCTTTCTACGACGCAGGGCCGGGTGCCCAATCGATCCAAGTAGCCGATCCTTGGACGGCGTTTCCAGTGCCGCGGCCAGGACCGGATCACAACAACCTTGAAAATAGGTACACGTATGAGACTTTGCGGGTAGTGAGCGAGGACCCATTCGTTGTCGAATACACGGTCGAGGTCCTTGGAGGGACCATGGTAGTCCAGGTTCCAGTTGTCAAATTGATCTACATTTCGCCAGTGATTCCAGTTATTCCTTGGACGGGAACGGCGGTTTTCAGCCTGCTAAATATCTACACCCTCAATGTAGAGAAGATCCTCGACCTCAACCAGGGCTCGAAACTCGTGGTGAAATTTTACACATATGGCAATGTATACGAGAACGAGAACGTCATCGAGACCTTCGTTCCTCCGGCCCATGTGGAGGAAAACGAGAACGCCAGACACCCTGAGGGCATAGGCGTTAAGAAGGCCAAGCTTGTGCTGGTCGACGGGGCAGGCGCAGAGATAGACAACATAGCTACCTTCACCGCCACCCGGGACATCCTCGCGGGAAGAATCGTAAAAATTTACTTGGAGTGGCCCTTCGCCTCGACAGCGAGAAAGAACGAGCTGAATTCCGAAATCGTTGCCATATACCTGCAGTGGCCCTTCGCGCCCATTTCAGGCGATCCATGATCGGAGCTTCTGGTCGGCAGCAACGCATGCAAGAGTTCCGAAGGGGCGCCGCAAGCGCCCTTTCACCAATTTATTTGGGTCAAATTTGCTTGCTATAATTCGAGTCGGGGGTAAATCGACAACATTATAACCTTCTCTTGTCCACCTTAAATGGAAAAAAGGAGGCAATGAATGAGGACCGAGGGCTTAAAGCGCGCTTTGGTTCCAATATCGTTTATTCTCATCTTAGTGTTTTCTACAGCATTCACCCCCACCCCGGTCCTCGCAGACGCGGTGATCTCCTATCCGGGACACCCGCTGCAGCCGCAGAATATCTTCAATGTCCTTGGAGGTCAGACTTTCCTCCTTAGACATAGGCTGGCGTGGGACGAGGAGGGTGTGCCCGGGTTCTATTTGGTCGCGATCTACTGGGACTACTATGACCTTGCCAACAACGCTGTCGGCGACAACGGGCGGCACTTCACACTCGATAGGGTGGCCGTGTACTTCGATAACAACGGCGACAACTTGCCTGACCCGGGTGTAGCCCTGATAGATAACACCGTGAGCACGCAGGACAACGGGACCAGACGTTCAATCGCCGTGTCAAACGCCGTAGGAAATGATAACGATGGGGTCCTTAACGTCGACATAACGCTACGCGCGAGTGGGCCCGACGGTACCCCTCATAAACCCACTGATAACCATCCGATTTACTACACCATTTTACAAAGTCTCGAATCCGTCCCCGCAAGCACCGCAGTCCCATTGGTCACCGTGCGGGTGCTCACTGGGGGCGTAAAGGTATCGATATCACCGGATAATCAAAGCGGTTTGTCGGGATCTGTACTGAACTACACGGTTACAGTCAAAAATACTGGTCAATACGATGATAACTACAACTTGACCACGAGCGATAACGCTGCCCCAAGCTGGAACCCCACGGTTTCTCCAACTCTGCTTACCGTGCCTGCCGGAGGAAATCGAACCGCGACATTAAGCGTCACCGTGCCCGGTGGCCTCGCTGGATGCACCCGGGATAACATAACAGTCACCGCGACCGGAACCACAGTTGAAAATTCAGCTAGCTGTATCGCACACGTGGCGGTGGTTCGAGCTGCGAAGGTATCGATCTCACCAAGCGAGAATAGCGGCTTGCCCGGGGCCATCCTAAACTATACTGTCACGGTCAAAAATACCGGAAATGTCACGGACAATTATATTTTAGATGCCAGCGACGACGCTGACTGGGATCCGACCATCTCGGAGAACCTCCTGGAGAACGTCGGGGCAGGTGAGAACAGAATTATTACGCTGAGCGTCACCGTGCCGACTAACGCGATCGGCTGCACGAACGACAACATAACCGTTACCGCTGAGAACCCATCGGTGAGCGCTGAAAACACCTGTGTAGCTCACGCGACGATCGTCAGGAGAGTCGATGTATCCATCTCGCCACCCTATGATAACGCTCAGCCTGAAAGCGACATAATTTATACCGTGACCGTTGCCAACACCGGGAACTTTGGGGATACCTATGGCTTAATCCCCAGCGATAACGCGAGCTGGCCGCTGAATGTCACGCCGGGGTCGCTTACGGTTCCGCCGTTCGAGAACCGAACCGCGACGCTGAGGGTCACCGTGCCAAGCAACACGCCGTACTGCACCGTGGATAACATAACCGTCACGGCGACAGGAACTGGCGTGAGCGACAACGCCAGCTGCACTGGCCATGCCGAAGCGCTCAGAAGAGTTGGGGTGGCAATCTCACCGGCCAGAAAAAGCGCCCTGCCCGGTGGAACGTTGAGCTACACCGCCACGGTCACGAATACGGGCAACATCTGGGACAACTACAGCTTGGCCGCCAGTGATGTCGCTGGCTGGGATCTTGGTGTCTCGCCCTCGACGTTGGCACTCGCGATGGGCCAATCCGACAACGCCACGCTCAGCGTCACCGTACCAAATGTGGTGCCCTGTACGGAGGACAATGTAACCGTCACCGTAACCTCACTAACAGACAGCGCGGTGAGCGATAACGATAGCACCATAGCGCATCGAGCGAAGGCCGAATTCCGCCTCATCACCGTGTACAAATTTGCCGTGGGGCTCGACTTTTACCTCCACACGGGCGCGATGATCGTCGCCAAGTTTTACACCTATGGTGGCGTTTACGATAACGAGGCCGTCGTTTGGAGCGGAACCACGCCCACGCAAGTGGCCATATCCGAGAACATCCCGCATCCGGAGAACAAGCCCGTGGAGAAGATCAGGCTTGTGCTGACCGACGGGGAAGGCGCGGAGATAGCGACGATAGGTACCTTCACCGTCACCCGGAACGACCTCGCGAGCAGGGTGGTCGACATCTACATGGAGTGGCCTTTCGCCTCGACAGCGAGAAAGAACGAGCTGAATTCCGAAATCGTTGCCATATACCTGCAGTGGCCCTTCGCGCCATTCTAGGCGGGGGCGCAATTGGAACCTCTAGTCGACAGTACGCACACAAGAATTCCGGAGGGGCGTACAAGCTCCCCTTCAAGCAATTTTTGGGGGTCAATTATTTGTCATAATCCGAGCTGATTTTATGGTAAATCGGCAATATTATAAACCTCTATCGTCGAAGTTTAATGGGGAACCTTAAAGGAGGCAATGAATGAGGACCGAGAGTTTGAGGCGCATTTTGGTCTCTGTATCGCTTATTCTCACCTTTATATTCTCCACAGCGTTTATCCCCACCCCAGCCCTCGCAGACGCGGTAATCGACTGGCCGGGCAAGCCGGGCGGCGCGATTCCGGGTATCTACAATGTCGTTCAAGGTCAGACTTTCCTCCTCAGACATAGGCTAGCGTGGGACGAGCCGGATGTGCCCGGATTCTATTTGGTCGCAATCTGGTGGGACTACTTCGGCGACAACGCGTGGCACTTCACCCTCATAAGTGCAGTCGCGTACTTCGATAATGACGGCGACAACTTGCCTGACCCAGGCGTCGCCCTGATAGATAACACCGTGAGCACAGCAGATAACGGGACAAGGCGCTCAATCGCCGTGACAAATGCGGCAGGAAATGATAACGATGGGATCTTTAACGTCGACATAACGCTGCGTACAGCCGGGCCCGATGGTACCCCTCATCGACCCACTGATAACCATCCGATTTACTACACCATTTTACAAAGCCTAGAATCCGTTCCCGCAAGCGCTGTAGCCCCAGCGCCAGTCACCGTGCGGGTACTCGGCCGGAGCGTGGCCGTGGTGATATCGCCGGCTTACCAGAGCGGCCTGCCCGGGACGACGCTAAGTTATACCGTCACCGTCACTAACACGGGCAGTCTCTCAGATAGCTACAACTTGACCGCAAGCGACAACGCTGCCCCAAGCTGGAACCCCACGGTTTCTCCAACCTCTCTAACGATAGCTGCCGGGGATAACGCCACAGCAACACTAAGCGTCACCATACCAGAGAGCGTGGTACCCTGCACTGGGGACAACATAACTGTTACCGCCACCTCGCAGGGGGATCCGAACGTGAGTGATAACGACACGTGCATAGCCCACGCTGCGATAGTCAGAGGAGTTAGATTATTTATCTCACCCATTTACCGTGAGAACCTGCCAGGGGGAACACTGAACTACGTTGTTAGGGTTTTTAACACCGGTAACGTGGAGGACAACTACGCGCTTGAGAACTTGGACAACGAGGGCTGGACACTCACTCTGGACGATGCATTACTTACAATTCCCCCACAGGAGAACAGGACGACGACACTTGGCGTCGTCATACCGGAAAATGCTGTGCCATGCACGAAAGACAACATAACCATCACCGCTACCTCAACGGAAAATACTGAGGTAAGCGCTGAAAACAGCTGCATAGCACATGTAAAGGTGTTAAGGGGCGTTAGCGTTTCGATCTCGCCGAGCCACAGGAGTGACGTGCCCGGGGCAACGCTAAGCTATACCGTTACCGTTACGAACACGGGCAATGTCGCAGATAGCTACAACTTGACCATAAGCGACAACGCTATCCCAAGCTGGAACCCCACGGTCTCTCCGACTTTTCTAACGATCGCTGCTGGGGGGAGCGACACGGCAACGCTAAACGTCACCATACCCGAAAATGTTGTGGCATACACAGAAGACAACATAACCGTCACCGCTACCTCAACGGAGAATGCCGAGGTGAGCGCTGAAAACAGCTGCATAGCTCAAGCCTTGGCGGTGAGGGGCGTCACGGTATCGGTCTTGCCCACTTACCAAGAGAACTTGCCTGGTGGTGGGCTCACGTATAACGTCATAGTTACAAACACGGGCAATATTGTGGATAATTATGCCCTGACAGTTAGCGATGATGCTGGCTGGGGGCCGACGATCTTCCCAATCTCACTCGCAATAACTCCCGGTACCTCGGACAACGCTGCCCTGAGCATCATCATACCTGAAAATGCAGTCATCTGTACAAGGGACAACATTACAGTCACCGCTACCTCAACGGAGAATGCTGAGATAAGTGCTGAAAAAAGCTGCGTAGCACATGCAGCTAAAAGAGGAGTTGAGGTATTGATTTCGCCCAGCTATCAGGAAAACCAGCCTGGCGGCGCGCTCGTGTATAACGTCATAGTTAATAACACCGGCTTGCTCGACGATAATTACATCCTAAGCGTGATGGATAATGCGGGCTGGGGGCCGATCGTCTCGCCAACTTCTCTAGTAGTGCCAGCTGGTGAAAATGGGCTAGCCACGCTTGATGTCAACATACCTCTAACTGCAGTGCCAAGCACCGTCGATAATATTCGCGTCACCGCTACCTCGCAAGAGGACAATACGATAAGCGCTAGCGATACATGCTTGGCGCATGCGGTAGTAATCAAGGCGGAAACCACGACCATGATTTACCCAACCGCTGATGTTTATGCATTTGGTGGATATCAGACAGGATACTCGAGGACGCAGCTAAAATTCGACATCAGTAGCATCCCATCTGGATCAACTATACTCTCGGCAAAACTTTGGTTATACAGACTAGCTGTGGAAAACTGGGACGGAGGTATCGTGCTCAACAGGGTTGATAACCAGGTTTGGGGGGAAACGATAACCGCGAGTGAATTCGACAATCAAGCTCCTACGAACGAGGAAAACCAAGCGGGTAAATTCATGTCGCACGGATGGGATTATTTAGACGTGAAAAACCAGCTAGATGTCGATTATGGGGCTGGACATGAAAATGCGAGCTTCAGGCTGAGATGGGCGAACGATAATGGAGATGAGCCATCTGTCGGTATTGACGACGGAAGATTCCTCGTAATCAATAGCGAGTTCGATAAGCTAGCTCTTGTTTTATCTTCAAGTGAATACAACGGCATTAACCCGTACCTTGAGATCACTTATACCCCGCCGTATGCGGTATCAGCGTCCATCTCGCCTAACTACGGAAGCGGCTTGCCCGGAGAGGTGCTCAGTTATACTGTTACGGTCTTGAATACCGGGAACCTCGACGATAACTATGTCTTAGCAGTCAGCGATAACGCTGGCTGGGGACCGACGATCTCGCCGACCTCGCTCGCAGTAGTTTCAGGCTCCTTGGGCGAGGCCACGCTGAATGTCACCATACCCGGGAACGCGGCACCTTGTACCAAAGATAATTTGATTGTTAACGTTACCTCAACAAGCGATCCGACGGTAAGCGCGTCCTCGAGCTGCGTGGCGCACAGGCTAAAAGCCGAGTTTGGCCTCGCCACCTTGTACAAGATCAGCTTAAACCTAGACGTCTACTTGGTTAACGGCTCGAGGCTGGTTTTGAAGTTTTATACTTACGCTAATGCTTACCAAGCTGAGAGTTTGATCTGGAGCAGCGCTACCCCCGCGCACGTAGTCCTGTTTGAGAACGTCCCGCACCCGGAGAACAAGCCTGTCGAGAAGGCTAGGCTTGTGCTGACTGACGAGGTGGGCGTAGAGATCGCGACGCTGGCAACCTTCACCGTCACACGGGACATCCTCGTGAGCAGGGTGGTCGCCATCTATGTTTTGGAGTGGCCCTTTGCTTCGCTCCCGAAGAGGGATGTCCTGGCAAAGGAGCTCACGGACATATATATGAAGTGGCCCTACGCGCCATATTAGGCGGGCGATGGAGCTTCTGGTCGAAGTGATGCACACAAGAGTAAATCGACAGCATTTAAAGTCCCCACCGCAAAAACCTAGATGGCGAAACCCAAAGGGGAGCAAAAAATGAGGATCAAGAGCTACGGGCGCGGCTTGGCCTTCGTCTTGCTAGTTTTTACTTTAGTGCTCTTGCTAACATCCATCGCCATGCCCGTGCTCACGTCGGAAGTTATCTCCCATCCGGGGGGGAGCACTGTCGAGGTCGACCCTGGCGAGAACTTCACCCTCAGACATAAGTTAGCGTGGGACGACGCGGCTAACCCTGGATATTATTTAATCGCAATTTACTGGGACCACTTCGGCGACAACGCGTGGGACTTCACCCTCGAGAGTGCAATCGCATACTTCGATAATGGCGACCCGATAGATGCGACTGTGAGTACAGCAGACAACGGGACCAGGCGCTCAATCGCGGTGTCAAACGCCGTAGGAAATGATAACGATGGGATCTTCAACGTCGACATAACGCTGCGCGCGAGTGGGCCCGATGGTACCCCCCACATGGGCGCGGATAACCATCCGATTTATTACACCATTTTACAAAGCCTCGAATCCGTCCCGCCGGCCGCCGTAACCCCGGCGCCAGTCACCGTGCGGGTGCCCGGCTGGGGTGTAGCCGTGGCGATCTCGCCTAGCTACCAGAGCAACCTGCCCGAGGCCACACTTGAGTACACAGTTACCATCACTAACGTGGGCACGTTCGATGACACGTACGACTTGACTATCAGCGACAGTGAGAACTGGGGGGCGGCAACCTCGCTAGCCTCGCTCACGATATCCGCTGGTGGGGAAGGGACGGCCACGCTCAACGTTACCATACCGCTGGGCGCATCCATCGGCACCGAGGGCAAAATAACTGTCACGGCAACTTCGCGCGGAAATGCCGAGATAAGGGCGAGCAATACGTGCACGGCGCGCGCGTCGGCTGCGATCGTCAGGGGGGTTGAGGTATCCATTTCGCCAAGTTATCAAAGCGGTTCACCTGGTACTACATTGCACCATACTGTGAACGTCCAGAACCTCGGAAGCATAGAAGATACCTTCACGTTCGAGGTCACTAGCGATGCTGATTGGTCTACGAGCATCGAGCCGACCTCGCTCACGCTTGCGGCGGGCGGTATGGGCGAGGCCACACTGAGCGTGGTGGTGCCGCCCGATGCCAGTGAGAACTCCTCGATGACTGTTGTCGTGAAAGCCACCTCCACAGGGGACCCTACGGTAAGTAACAGCGGCACTTGTGAAGCGGTCGTGAGCGGGAAGACTCCAACGGCTTGGCCTGCTGCTCTTGTAGTCCTAATTGTAGTCATCATACTTGCGGGGGGCTTCGCCCTTTACTCAATTTTCAAGAGGGGGCAGCAGAAGCGAAAAAATGAGGCATACTTTCAGAATTTAGGTGACATCTTCACTCTAGCCTTAATGCAAATTCCGGCTTTTTCCTTTTGCGCCTCCAACCTATAAGCACCAATGCAGTTCCGATAACAAGCGCCGCTAGGATGATTAACAGGGTGAGATCCCTGACGGCCACATAGGTTCCGACCTTCAGCTCGTAAGTCGCGGTTCGGACCTTGCCCACGTTGGCGCCGGCTATGGTGAGCGTGTACGTGCCCTCCGGTGTGGTCGGGGATGTCGTGATAAACATGGTGGAGGAGAACGACTTTTCCCCGTCCGGCGGGGTAAACTTCACCGAGATATCGAATGGGGCCCCCGTAGCGGAGAGCGTCACTTTTTCCGATCCGATGACTGACACACTTACGGTTGCGGTGATGTTTTCACCTCGGACGACCGAGCCGCTCGAAGGCATGACTTCGATGGCGAAGTCGGTCTCGCCAAAGCCGTAGACCTTGCCGTCGTAGGAGCCGATGAAGACTTTCCCGTTCACCGCCGCCGGGGACGAATGCACGAGGTTGCCAGTTTCGTAGCTCCAAATCAGCCCGCCGTTCTCGGCGTCTAGGCAGTAAACTTTATGATCATAGGAACCCACGACGACGAACCTTCCGTCCGCAACCGTTGGGGACGAATGCACCCTTGAGCCGGTCTCGAAGCTCCAGATCTGAGCGCCGTCCGCAGCGTTTAAACAGTAAACCTTCCTATCGCCGGAGCCGATGTAGACCCTGCCGTTCGAGAGAGCTGGGGATGAGGAAATGGCGGAGCCAGTTTGAAAGCTCCAGAGCACTGTGCCGTCCTCGGCGCTAAAGCAGTAAACCTTTCCATCGTCTGAACCAATGAAGACCTTCCCATCCGCGATGGCCGGGGATGAATATACAGGACCACCCGTGGTAAAGTTCCATATGAGATCTCCGGTGTCCTCGTCTAGGGAGTATACCTCGTTATCTAAGGAGCCGAGGAATACCTTATCGTAAGCGATGGCTGGGGAGGAATAAAGATAGCCGCCGGTCTCGAAAGTCCATAACAAATCGCCGTTCCCGGCGTCGAGGCAGTAGACATTTGTGTCATTGGAACTAACGAAAACCTTGCCGTTCGCGACAGCTGGGGATGAATCAACCTCATATTCGGTCTTGTAGCTCCAGAGCAGCTCACCGTCCTCCGCGTCTAAGCAGTAGACCTTGGTATCTTTGGAGCCGACGTAGACCTTGCCATCAAACACCGCTGGGGAGGAGTGCACAGCGTCTCCCGTTTGATATCTCCAGATGAGGTCGCCCGTATTCTCGTCGATGCAGTATACCTTGTAGTCCTTGGAGCCGATGTAGACCTTGCCGTTTACGACGGCCGGGGATGAATACACGAAGTCGTCAGTCGTGAAGGTCCAGAACACGGTGTTTTCCATCCACACCTCCGAAGCCGAGCGACCCGTGTGCTGGGGGTCGTTGCGAAACGCGGGGTAATCTTGAGCACTGGCGCCCGCGGTGGAGGCCATGAGCGCGAGGATAACGATAACCGCCCACCTCACCTCGATCCCAGAAAATTCTCTGAGCCCATACATTATTAATTTATTTCATTTGCCATAATTCGAGCTGATTTTATGGCAAATCGACAATTATATAAAGACTAACTACCTGTTTTTTATTGAGGTTGAAAGACCTTAAAAAAAAGGAGGCAATAAGTGAGGACCGAGAGATTTAAAGGTACCTTGCTGTCGACCCTGATAATAGTTTCACTGATGGTGCCAGCCATTACGCTCCTATCTGTCAGTCCAGCTTCCGCAAATTCCAACCCTGACAATATCATCATCCGAGGAGATGCTAACGCTTATAACACAAATGTAGCAGGAGACCCGCCTTGGAAACCGTATAAGGTTGGCGATTTCCCACCCATAATGGCGGCGAAGAGAATTGGCTCAGGTGCAGTGGTCGCCGCTGGCCTCGCCCGAACGACCAACGGAGGGGTGGGATACCCTACTGCTAGGAGGTGGAAGGTCGGCGAATTGGACGTTTTGTTGGACAACGCATTCCGGTGGATGAGACCTGGCCCATTAGAAAACCGAGATAACGTGCTTTGGTACGGCGAATATATTGGTGCATTAGTAGGTACATATGAATATGTCTACAATGATGCTGAGCGGGGCTCTTGGTTGATTGACAGCTTGGAGGCTAAGGGATACTCGGTCGATAATACAATAAATGGTACCTTTACCCCGATTACTCCCAGCCTGCTGGCGGGATATGACATCTTGGTCATACCCCAGCTCCAGGTCAGTGATCCAACTCAACTGCCGGACAATGTTGTCGGATTCATTAAGAGCTTTGTCGAAGGGGGCAAGGGGCTATTAATAATGGACGCAGCCGACTGGGATGGGTACAACTTCTACAAGGTGCACAACAAGATCCTCGAGGCGATGAAATTTGGCATGTACTTCCAGCCGGACACGATTGTGATTGCTGATTGGTATGAACTCGGAGCCGAGGTCACCAACGTCCTCTTTGGGGCAGACTATCAAACAGCCACGGGGAAGACGTCAATTCAAGTTTACAAAGTTTGTTCATTGGCCCCAGAGCTGGAGAACTACGCGGTCTCCGTGGAAATCATACCCAAGTATATGGAAGGTCTAGCAGGGGGGACGCTCGAGTATCAGGTGAAGGTCACCAACGTGGGCAAGATCAGGGACAATTACAACCTTAGCGTGGGTGATAATATCTGGCCCACGACGATCTCGCCTCCCGTGCTGGAGCTTGAGAATGACTTTACACCTAAATACGCTACCCTGCGCGTCACGATATCTGGGGCGATAGGTACCGTTGACAACGTTGCTGTCATCGCCACCTCAGAAGATAACACGGCGGTGAGTTCCAGCTCCGTGTGCTTGGCAATCGTCGAGAATCGAGTAAGACCGTCAAAGGCCGATTCCCAAGTTGTTCAAGCTAGTCCTAGCGTTAATTACGGCGAGCGCATGTTCATGTACGTCGGAAGCTCAGCCACGGGAGTGTTCCAGAACGAGAGGATATTCGCAAAGTTTGACCTGAAGGCGCTGGGCATGGCGTCCGTTGATAATGTGAGGCTATACCTCTACAGCTTCGTCATTAACGGGATGCCGGATAGAACCGTGCGATTGCATAGGGTTGACTCCTCATGGACGGAAACCGAGATAAATTGGAACAATCAACCCTCGATCGGTGCTGTTTTAGCTGATGAAACTGTGGTCGACACGGATCGGTGGTACTCTTGGGATGTCACCTCATATGTGAATAATCAGCGCGACAACGACAACCTAGCGAGCTTTGCCCTTTCTTACATAACCGCGAGCGCAACTTATCCCGACAACTGGAGCTATGGGTTCGACACTAAGGAATACCGCGAAAACTTCGCATGCCCATACCTAGCGGTCGGGCGCTCCGTGCGCACGGTGGCGAGGTCGTATAAGGAGGGCCTGCGCGGTGGGCAGCTCAAGTATACCGTCATAGTTCAGAACACGGGCGCGCTCCACGATACCTACACTCTAGAAAACTACGATAATGCTGGCTGGGCTCTGACGATCTCGCCTGCCTCGCTCGGGCTGGCTCCTGGAGCATTGGGTACCGCCACGCTCACGGTGACGATACCGCTTGGTGCGGCCATAGGTGAGAACATCGACAACATAATCGTCGCCGCCACCTCGGCGGCCGACTCTACAGTATCTGACAACTGCTGGTTCACGGCGAACGTCTCCGACACGAACATAGGGCCGCCCGAGGACGATTCCACCGCTAAGCAAGCGGAGACGCTTGGCAATTGGGTCTGGGGGACCTCGACCGAGATAGAAGTCGGACGAGAGTCCGGAGGCCCTGAGAGGGGCTTCCTGAAGTTTGACCTTAAGGCGATCCCGAGCCTCGAGAACATCAAAAGGGCTAGGCTATGGCTCAACGCTGAGGACGTGAAAGACGTGGGGGCAGTAGTCAAGGTGCATAAGGTGGACAACGACTCTTGGATAGAGCGCGGCGCTGGAAGGCTGATGTGGGGCAGCCAGCCCTCGATCGGGGAAGTCCTCGATGTCAGGGGGGTCGTCGAGGCGGACAAGTGGTATTTCTGGGACGTCACAGGCTTCGTGCGGGACCAGTTCGAGAATGATCCCCAGAAAATTGCGAGCTTTGCGTTGGTCGACCTCGGGGAAAACATCCCCCCGGACCTTCACACGGCTCGCTTCAACTCGAAGGAATCTGAAATCATGGAGGACCATCCGTACTTGGAGATCCTGACAACGGTGCCGACGCGAGCGGTGCGCGCATACATCTCGCCGATATTCCAAGGTGGCAAGATTGGCACGACACTGAACTACATTGTCACCGTCAAGAATATGGGCACGTCTGGCGACACATACGACCTAACTGTCGTCGATGCCTGGGGCGCGACGGTTTCACCGACCTCTCTCACGATTGCCGCGGGCTCTTCGAACACCGCCACGCTCAGCGTGACCGTACCGAGCGGCACGGTCTGCACCCTGGATAGGATGACCGTTACCGCGACCTCTCAGGCTGATAGTTCGAAGTACGACAATGCTGTCGCCTTCGCACACCTGTCGGGCGTCGGGTTCTGGCTAGAGAACCTCTACAAGATCAAGCTTAGGCAGCTCGTGGGGATGCCCCCGACTGAGGCCGGTATAAGTCTACGCCTGCGAGAGGACGCGAACAAACTAGTCGCGAAGTTCAAGACCTACGGAGGCGGCCCCCAGGGAGAGAATGTCATCTACCAGGGAAGCATGCCCTGGCACCTGACCGGCATCTTTAGCGTGCCTCACCCGCAGGGCTCGTTGCCCCCGACGGAAGTGCCCGTGGAGAAGGTCGAGCTTGTGCTGGTCGATGGGACGGGCGCGGTGCTAGCTACAGTAGCTACTTTCACCGTAAGCCGGGACGTCCTTAATGGCAGGCTGACAGCAATCTACCTAGAGTGGCCCTTCATCACGCTGATGGCCCGAAAGAACGACCTGAATCGCGAGATCGTGAACATATACCTGCAGTGGCCCTATGCGTAATTTCAGGCTGGCGATTGGAGCCTCTGGTCGACAGTAACGCACACGAGTTCCGGAGGGGCGCCGCAAGCGCCCCTCTAAAAAACATCTGGTGAAGTCATGATGGTGTCGGAATTGTCATTTGTCATAATTCGAGCTGATTTTATGTTAAAACGACAACATTATAACCTCCTATTGTCTAATCTTAAATGAAGAAAAGGAGGCAATGAATGAGGACCGAGGATTTGAGACGTGCTTTGGTCCCCGTTTCGCTCATTATCATAGTGCTCTCCATGGCATTTGCCCCCAGCCTAGTCCTCGCAGGCAGGATCATCTCCTACCCGGGGCATCCGTCGCAGCCGAAAAACATTTTTGATGTCCCCCCAGGTCAGACTTTCCTCCTCAGGCATAGGCTGGCGTGGGACGAGCCGGATTTGCCCGGATACTATTCGGTCCTGATCTACTGGGACTACTTTGCCGATAACGCGCGGCACTTCACTCTCGATAGGGTGGCCGCGTACTTCGATAACAATGGCGACAACCTGCCTGACCCAGGCGTCGCCTTGATAGATAACACCGTGAGCACAAGAGACAACGGGACCAGGTACTCACTCGCCGTGACAAACGCGGTCGGAGATTTGAGGCTTGGGACCTTCAACGTCGACATAACGCTGCGCGCGCGCGGGCCCGACGGTACCCCTCACTCAACCACGGATAACCATCCGATCTATTACACTATCGTATATAGCCTCGAAGCCTCCCCGCCGGCCTCAGTAGTCCCGGGGCCAGTCACCGTGCGGGTGCTCGGCCGACGCGTGGATGTGGCGATTTCGCCGGAAAATCAGAGCGGCCCGCCCGGGGCGACGCTCAGCTACAGCGTTATGGTCAAGAACAGGGGGGCATTTGATGACAACTATGCCTTGACTATCAGCGACAACCAGAATTGGG
>Ga0315312_1001319_pt1 | contig 19940 bp, 9 predicted proteins | sample TDP7_MG_FD_203629 | JGI IMG/M metagenome (GOLD analysis project Ga0315312, IMG submission 203629) | Freshwater sediment microbial communities from Lake Towuti, South Sulawesi, Indonesia - TDP7 | ecosystem: Environmental > Aquatic > Freshwater > Lake > Sediment | place: Indonesia: South Sulawesi... | reverse complement strand
CCTGCACTTGCGGAGACACCGACGAAGGCTATTCTTGGGTTAAGGTTAAGATGCCCGGCGATGTGGATGCTGACGGTGACTGCGACGCAGACGACGTATTCACCTACGTCTCACCATCCTACGGAAAGAAACTTGGACAACCAGGATTCAACAAGCAAACCGACTTCGACGACGACAACGACTGCGACGCAGACGACGTATTCACCTACCTATCACCAAACTACGGAAAAAAGTACACCTGTAAGTAGGCGTTCGGCCAAGTGCGCGCTACAGACGCGCCAACCTCCTCTTATTTTTCTTAATAAGCTAAGGTTTAGACATCAAACCAACTAAGACATTATAGAAATATCTGAGGAAAGGAAAACATTATCTTCCACCCTTAAAAAAGCCAGATCATGAGCTCACAATAACCTCAAAAAATAGGCAAAAACGATTTTAGAGCCTTTTTAACCAATCTCCTGACAGACTAGTGCGCAAGGCTACATACTAGCGTCCGTGTGTGAATAGGGGCGCAAACATCACCTCCCGATAGCCGAAGCATAGCGATTCTGGTGAACAGCATATCTGCCGCCATGGACCTCTGCAAAAACATCAAGATCTGATGATAAAATAAAACGGAAACCATCAGCAACTCTTGCCTAGTCTGTTGCCTCAACTGTAACATTTTATAAGAATAAAAGGGGGGGGTGGCGCACTTCACGCGCGCCTGTGCTGAAGCTTAGGTGCAGGTGTATACTTTTCCGTAGTTGGGTGCAAGATACATGAACACGTCGTCAGGATCCACATCGCCGTCGCCGTCAAAGTCGCATCTTGGATCATACTTGGGGGTTCCGAACACACTTCCGTAGGAAGGCGACACATACATGAACACGTCGTCGGCATCAACATCGCCATCTCCGTCCACGTCGCCAGCCATCTTGACCTTAACCCAAGAATAGCCCTCGTTGTTGGCAGGGTTAGTGTCGACACCACCGATAAGGGTGGCAACAGCCTTCAGGGTGCGGTTGCAGTACGGAACCCCTGCGAGACTCCAAGCGAACCTCAAAGTCACATTGTTGCAAGGAGCCAAGCTAGTCACGTTTTCGGTTCCTATCTTGACCCAAGCTGAGCCGTTGTGGTAGTAGAGGGCAACTGCGCAGTTGGTGATCACGGTGCCGTTGTTCTTAACGGTGACAGCAACATCCACTGTCCAGCCTGGGTACGCCCCGTCGGTCTCGTCGGCACCCCAAGGATACTCCACTGAAACGCTAGTCACAGCAATGTCATAGACTTCAACTCCAAGGACGGTGACAGTTAAAGTGTCTACCCCGGATCCGCCATCGTCGTCTGTGACATTGAGAGTTACTGTGTAAACGCCAGCCTTAGTGTACACGTGTGTTGGTGTTAAGGTGCCTGTTTCGTTGTTGCCATCTCCGAAATCCCAGAAAATCGTGTGGGTGTCGCTGCCAGGGTCTGTGAAGCTACCATTGAAGCTTACGGTTTGTCCCACGTTCACTGTTTGATCAGGACCAGCGTAAACAGTGGGAGCCACATTGTGCACCGTTACCAACGCTGTGTCTGTGTCGTTTAGCCCTTCGCTATCTGTTACTCTGAGTCCAACTGTTCCGCTGTAGTCGTCGGTCCACGTGTGATTAATAGTGGTTGAGGTGGTGCTTTCGTCGTAGATTCCGTTGTTGTCCCAGTCCCACTCGTAGAGAACTATTGTTCCATCCACGTCGGTGGAACCACTGGCATCAAAGGTGATGGCAGAACCTTCGAAGCCTGAATACGGACCGTCAGCTTCGGCTACCGGAGGCCTGTTCAACACAGTTTTGGTAGCGTTGACCGACGCAGTTGCACCATCATCATCAGTTACAGTTAGGGTTACCGTATAAGTTCCGTCGTCGGAGTAGGAGTGTGCGGTCGTAACACCAGTAGCGTTGGTGCCGTCACCAAAGTCCCACAAGTAGCTCGCTATGGAGCCGTCAGGATCATAGCTGGACGACGCGTTGAAGCTTATGACCTCGCCGGTAAGTACGGTCGTCGCATTCTCGCTGAAGAGAGCCACTGGGGGTCTGTTTAGCACTTTCTTGGTTGATGTTGCAGTGTCTGTCGCGCCATCATCGTCCGTTACGGTTAGAGTCACGTTATACAAACCATCGTCCGTGTAGGCGTGGTCCACCGTAACGCCTGTAGCGTTGGTGCCATCTCCGAAGTCCCAGAAGTACTTAACGATAGAGCCGTCAAGATCAGAGCTTGAAGAAGCGTCGAAATGAATGGGTACACCAGTAAGCACAGTAGTAGCGTTCTCAGTGAACGAGGCAACAGGAGGCCTATTAAGCACCATCTTGGTTGCGTTGGCGGTGTCCTTCGCACCATCGTCATCGGTTACAGTTAGGGTTACAGTATAGGTTCCGTCGTCGTCATATGAGTGATCTACAGTCACGCCCGTTGCATTTGTTCCGTCGCCGAAATCCCAGAAGTAACTAACAACAGAGCCGTCGGGATCAGAACTGGTAGAGGCGTCAAAATGAATGGCTTCACCCGTGAGCACGGTAGTGGCGTTTTCGGTAAACGAGGCAACGGGCGGCCTATTCAAGACAGTCTTAGTAGCCTTGGTTGAGCCAGTTCCACCCATGTTGTCAGTAACCGTCAATGTGACTGTATAGACGCCATCATCGACGTAGGAGTGACTGGACGTAACACCAGTAGCGTTGGTGCCGTCACCAAAGTCCCAGAAGTAACCAACAACAGAGCCGTCAGGGTCGTAACTGGCAGAAGCGTTAAACGAGATAACCTCGCCCGTAAGCACTCTCGTCGCGTTCTCACTGAACAAAGCTACAGGAGGCATGTTCTCTACGATAAACTTGGTGGCGTTGGCTGTGTCAGTAGCATAATCGTCGTCAGTAACCGTGAGAGTAACGGTATAAGTTCCGACCGCGGTGTAGGAGTGAGTAGTTGTAACACCAGTAGCGTTAGTGCCGTCGCCAAAGTCCCAGAAGTAGCTAACAACAGAGCCGTCAGAATCATAGCTGGACGACGCGTCGAAGCTGATAGTCTCGTTGATGTAAACGGTTTCCGCTGACTCCGTGAAAATGGCAACAGGAGACCTATTCAAAACAGTCTTAGTTGCGCTGACTGACGCGGTTGCACCATCATCATCGGTTACAGTTAAAGTGACTGTGTAGGTTCCGTCGTCCGCGTATGAATGGGTGGTAGTAACGCCAGTTGCGTTCTTTCCGTCTCCAAAGGTCCAGAAGTACTTCATTAAGGTGCCATCGGGGTCATAGCTGGCGGATGCGTCGAAACTAATGACCTGACCCGTAAGCACAGTGGTTGCATTCTCGGTGAAGGACGCCACTGGAGGCCTGTTCAGCACGGTCTTGATTGAGTTGGCGGTGTCGGTTGCTCCATCATCATCTGTTACCAACAGAGTCACTGTGTAGGTTCCATCGTCGGCATACGAGTGGTCCGCAGTCACACCAGCTGCACTGGTTCCGTCACCGAAGTTCCAGAGGTAACTAACGATTGATCCGTCGGGATCAGAGCTTAAAGAAGCGTCAAAATGAATAACCACGCCAGTAAGCACGGTGGTGGCGTTCTCAGTGAACGAGGCAATAGGAGGCCTATTCAAAACCGTCTTGGTGGCATTAGCTGAGCCCTTCGCACCATCATCATCTGTAACTGTAAGAGTCACCGTATACGTTCCATCATCGGCGTAAGAATGGCTTGTCGTAACGCCAGTGGCGTTGGTGCCGTCTCCAAAGTCCCAGAAGTAGCCAACAATGGAGCCGTCAGAATCATAGCTGGCTGAACCGTTGAAGGATATCACTTCGCCAGTGGAAACGGTCTCAGCGGACTCCGTGAACGACGCAACAGGAGGCCTATTCAAAACCGTCTTGGTGGCGTTGACCGAGTCAGTTGCACCATCATTATCGGTAACTGTAAGAGTAACCGTGTAGGTTCCCTCCTTAGCGTATGAGTAGGTTACGACCTTGCCAGTGGCAGTTCCGCCAGTCATCTCTGTAACTCTCACAGCAACCCAATCGAGATACCATGTGGGAGTAGGTGGCCCTGTTCTTACTGCTTTTACTTTCACTCGGAAATTGCTATTGCTGAGCTTTGCCCAAGTCCATGTTGTAGCTCCAGTAACATCCACCAAATCTTGTCCATCTATGAGGCGGTTGGGAATCGTGTACTTGCTGCTCCAAGTGCTTCCGCCGTCCCAACTGACGTAAATTTCAAGCGTCCCTTTCGCGCTTGAAGCGTACCACTCGACGATAACTTCAACCTTGGTGATGCTTCCAGAACCTGCTATCCCATAATTATAATAGGTGTGTTCAGCCAGATTTGTGCTTGTTGTTGCGTATACATTGTCACTTCCGTATGCGTTTTGCGGATTTGTCCAAGCACCAGAATTTGCACTTGGACTAGCTGTGTTTGTGGTAATTACTACGTCGCCGAAGTCCCAGTGATAGCTAGCAATAGCGCCGTCTGGATCGTAACTGGCGGACGCGTTGAAAAGAATAGCTTCACCAATGAACACGATGGTGGCGTTCTCAGTGAACAACGCTACAGGAGGCAGATTTTCTAAGACGGTTTTAGTGGCGTTAGCCGACGCTGTTGCACCATCATCGTCAGTAACTGTGAGAGTCACTGTGTAAGTTCCAGCTGAACCATAAGAATGGGTGGTAGTAACGCCAGTTGCATTAGTGCTGTCGCCAAAGTTCCAGAAGTATTTCACGATAGAGCCGTCGGGATCAGAGCTGGCACTGGCGTTAAAGCTAATCGTTTCACCAATACCAACTGTTTCAGCGGACTCAGTGAAAATAGCGACAGGACGCCTGTTCAGGACGGTCTTGGTGGCGTTGACCGAGTCGGTTGCACCATCGTCATCGGTGACTGTCAGGGTTACCGTGTACGTTCCGTCGTCAGCATAAGAGTGGTTCACAACCACACCCGTAGCATTTTTGCCATCGCCGAAATTCCAGAAGTAGCTAGCTATTGATCCGTCTAGATCAGAGCTGGCAGAAGCGTCAAAGTGAATAACCACACCAGTAAGCACAGTGGTGGCGTTCTCAGTGAAGGAAGCAATAGGAGGCCTATTCAAAACCGTCTTAGTGGCGTTAGCTGAGCCCTTCGCACCATCATCATCTGTAACAGTTAGAGTAACTGTGTAAATCCCGTCATCGGAGTAGGAGTGGCTAGCTGTGACACCAGTAGCGTTTTTTCCATCTCCGAAGTCCCAGAAGTAATTGATAACAGAGCCGTCGGGATCAGAGCTTGAAGAAGCGTTAAACGATATCACCCCGCCCGTGTAGACGGTTTCAGCGGACTCTGTAAATGATGCAACGGGAGACCTATTCAAAACGGTCTTAGTGGCGTTAGCTGAGTCGGTTGCACCTTTGTTGTCTGTCACGGTTAAGGTAACCGTGTAAGTCCCGTCGTCTGCATACGAGTGTTCTATAGTTACACCCGTGCCGTTGGTGCCGTCGCCGAAATCCCAGAAGTATTTCACGATAGAGCCGTCAGGATCATAGCTGGCAGAAGCATCAAAATGAATAACCACACCAGTAAGCACGGTGGTGGCGTTCTCAGTGAACGATGCGACTGGAGGTACATTTTCTGATACGAACTTGGTGGCGTTGGCTGTGTCGGTTGCACCATCGTCGTCAGTAATGGTTAGGGTTACCGTGTAGTTTCCAATCTTGCTGTAGGAGTGAGTAGTCGTAACGCCAGTAGCGTTGGTGCCATCTCCAAAGTTCCAGAAGTACTTAACAATAGAGCCGTCAGGATCATAGCTCAAGGAAGCATTGAAGCTAATCGTTTCGCCAACGCCAACTGTTTCAGCGGACTCGGTGAAAATGGCAACTGGAGGCCTGTTTAACACTGTTTTGGTTGCGTTGGCGGTGTCGGTTGCACCGTCATTATCGGTTACGGTTAGAGTCACGGTGTAAGTTCCATTGTCAGCGTAAGAGTGGTCAACAGTTACGCCAGTACCAGTGTTGCCATCACCAAAATTCCAAGAGTAGCTAACAATAGAGCCGTCTGGATCAGAGCTGGCTGAAGCATCAAAATGAATGACTGTGCCAGTAGGAACAGACGTTGCAGACTCAGTAAATGAGGCAACTGGAGGACGATTCAAAACGGTCTTAATATGGCTGGTTAACCCTGTTGCGCCGTCATTGTCAGTCACGGTGAGCGTAACGGTGTAGGTTCCATTATCAGCATAGGCATGGTCTATTGTCATGCCAGTGCCAGTGTAACCGTCGCCAAAGTTCCAAGAGTAGCTAACAATTGAACCGTCAGGATCAGAGCTGGTGGATGCATCAAAGTGGATAACCTCGCCGGTATAGACTGTTGTTGCGGATTCAGTGAAGTTGGCAACAGGAGGACGATTCAGAACGGTCTTAGTGTGCGTAGCAATACCAGTAGCACCATCGTTGTCTGTTACAGTCAGCGTCACCGTATAAGTTCCATTATCAGCGTAAGAATGGTCAACAGTTACGCCAGTGCCAGTGTTGCCATCACCAAAATTCCAAGCATAGCTAACAATAGAGCCGTCGGGATCAGAGCTGGCTGAAGCATCAAAATGAATAACCGTGCCAGTAGGAACAGAAGTTGCAGACTCAGTAAATGAGGCAACTGGAGGACGGTTTATGATGGTCTTAGTATGTGTGGCAATGCCGGTTGCGCCATCGTTGTCTTTAACGGTTAGCGTAACTGTGTAGGTTCCATTGTCAGCGTAGGAGTGATCTATTGTCACGCCTGTACCAGTATAGCCGTCTCCAAAGTTCCAAGAGCAGCTGACAATTGAACCGTCGGGATCATAACTGGCAGAAGCATCAAAATGAATAACCGTGCCAGTATAGACGGTTTCAGCAGATTCGGTAAATGATGCGACAGGAGGTCTGTTCAAGACAGTCTTAGTGTGAGTTACTAACCCGGTAGCACCGTCGTTGTCTGTAACGGTAAGCGTGACTGTGTAGGTGCCGTTATCAGCGTAAGAGTGGTCAATAGTTACGCCAGTGCCAGTGTTGCCGTCACCAAAATTCCAAGCATAGCTAACAACAGAGCCATCGGGATCATAGCTGGTAGATGCATCAAAGTGGATAACCTCGCCGGTATAGACTGTTGTTCCAGATTCGGTGAAGAGTGCAACTGGAGGACGATTCTGAATTATTTTAGTAGCGCTAGTAGACGCAGTAGCGCCATCATTGTCTTTAACGGTAAGCGTAACGGTGTAGGTGCCGTTATCAGCGTAAGAGTGGTCAATAGTTACGCCAGTGCCTGTGTAGCCGTCACCAAAGTTCCAAGAGTAGCTGACAATTGAACCGTCGGGATCATAACTGGCAGAAGCGTCAAAATGAATGACTGTGCCAGTAGGAACAGAAGTTGCAGACTCAGTAAATGAGGCAACTGGAGGCCTATTCAAAACTGTTTTAGTGGAAGTGGCAGTGTCAGTTGCTCCGTCGTCATCAGTTACAGTTAGAGTTACCGTGTAGGTTCCGTTATCAGCGTATGAGTGATCTACAGTTACACCGGCTGCATTGGTGCCATCGCCGAATTCCCAGAAGTAGTTGGCGATTGAGCCGTCGGGATCAGAGCTTGAAGAAGCGTCAAAGTGAATGGGTACACCAGTAAGCACAGTAGTAGCGTTCTCAGTGAACGAGGCAACGGGGGGCCTATTACGCACTGTGACGTCTGCGGAATAGGTGTCCCACAGCCCGTCATTGTCGGTTACGTTAAGGGTGACCGTGTAGGTTCCGTCGTCCGCGTAGGAGTGGGTTGCGATGCTGCCGGTGCCTTTGTTGCTGTCTCCGAAATCCCAAGCGTAGCTGACGATTGTTCCGTCTGGATCATAGCTGGTTGTGGCGTTGAAAGTCACGGTTTCGCCAGTGTACGGAGTTGGAGGCGAGTAGGTGAAGTGGGCTACTGGAGTTCCGACGCTGAGAACTGTTTTGTTAGCTGACACTGAACCCGATGTGCCGTCCTCATCTGTAACGGTTAGAGTTACCGTGTAGGTTCCAGCCGAAGCGTAGGAGTGGTCCACAGTTATTATGTTGGAGAAGGAGCCGTGTTGTAGGTGGTCGGGCATGGTCTGTCCGTTTATTATGTCGTATGGGTCTCCGTATCCGTCTTCAGTATATCCGATGAGTTTGGTTTCGTTTCCAAGTTTTATATCGGAGTGTCCTGTCCCCACCACTGTGAAGGTTAGGTAGGCTAGGGTTCCTGGCCCAGACGTTATAGGGGCTGGCTCGAAGATGAAGAAGAAGAAGGCTCCTGTGAGTTCCAGTCTGCCCGCCGTGTTGTCGTAGGTTCCTGGGTTAAACATGGCGTTGGGATTTTTGGCTGTGGTTATGAGGTCGCCGTTGCTGAGTGCATATTTGTATATTGCCTTTACTTGTGCTCCTGAGGCTGGAGCCGTTTTGAATGTTATCATCCCTGTTCGGTAGTCTATTGTGTAGTTGTCAGGTTTGATCATGAGAGTTGCACCTACGTAGACCTTTTCGGAATCTGGAACAATCAGTTTTCCTGTTGCCTCGAATGTTTTTTTGCTGCCGGTACCAGTCCATGTGTCAGTCTTGTTTAAACCATCAATAGCTATCTTTAGGATGCTGGAGTTATACTTTATAGTGAACTGCCACGAATTGATGTCACTGCCATCGTAGTCTGTGTAAATTGAAACCGTGTAGAGCGAGCCAGGCGTCAATCTTGTGTCCGCTGTGCTTGTAGGAACAACTCTGATGTATGGGGATGTAGCAGAGACAGAGTTGTCCACGGTTAAGATGGTAACGTTGGTTCCGTCGTCGAATTCCCAGAAGTACTTGGCAATGTAGCCGTCTGGGTCGTAGCTGGATGTGGCGTTGAAATGAATGACCTCTCCTATGTTGACGGTTTCCGCGGATTCTGTGAAAATCGCGACAGGAGCCTTGTTGAGCATTGTGGCGATTATTCCGGTGTCACCCCAGTTGTTAGAGGTGTCGTTTGCCCAGACTCTCCACTGGACGAGTGTGCCGGGGGTGCTGTTCAGGGTTTTGGTTACGTTGCTCCAGTCGGTGGCTCCGCTCATTGGCGTCCACGTATCGTTAGCCCATGAGCCAGTGTTGTTGGTTCCAAAAATGAAGCCACTCAACCCAACATCGTCGGTCCATTTGACATGGAAGAGGGCAGGTTTCCCAGCAACGGTGTTGTTGGTTCCTGCGTTCGAAGAGGTTGGGGGAGTTGTGTCCGGCAAGGTATAGGTGACGTTCCAGTATAGATGGTCTTCGAACAAGTAGTGTGAGGATGTTTCGGCTGAAGTGTAGATTCTCACCTTCATGTAGCCTGTGCCGCTGATGACGTTGCTGAATGCTGAGGTCCATGTTTTGCTCCATGTGACTTCGGTGGTTCCCACCGATCCAGTGTTTATGTTTACCCATGTGCTGGTGGCCCAGTTGTACCATTCTAGATGGGCTGTTACGGTTGCGGTGAATTTGAAGTTGTCTACTACTACGATTTGAGTTATGTTTGGTATGAGTTGTGTGACTTGTTCTGAGGTGTGCTCAACGTTGACCTCATACAAGGTTGCGGTTGATGTCACCAAAACTCGATGGTAGTCCACCCACCAAAGACCTATGGTTGGTGACCCGGCGGGGTCTATAGACTTGCAGCTTAGCCTAAGATTGTCGATATCAGTCCAGCTGGAGATGGAGCTGGTGATGTCCCAGCTGTAGGTAGCCTGAGTGGTGCCACAGTTGATATCGTAGGTCAAGAGAGGAGTAGTGGTGCCATCTTTGGAAAAGCCGATAGTGAACTCTTTCACATCATCAGCGTTGGTCCAGCAGTCAATTTTGATGACCACGCTGGTAATGGTTCCGCTAATCGTGTGGTCATCCACGTTCACCCAATACTCCTTATTTTTGGTTCCTACTGAGGCGTAACTTGTGTCGTCAGCGTCAATATACGAAACGTACGACCACCCTCCATCCGAGACGGTTGAATAGTATGTTAAGGTTTGACTCTGCGGAACACTGGAGGAAGCACAATTAACCGCATAATAAACCCCATCATCAGCATCCAGATTAGCTGTGCTAGTACCGCCAACCGCGGTGCCTTTAACAACAGTTGTACTACCTTCATAATAAGTTGCTACACCAAGCGAAGCTGGATAGGTAAGGACGGGCCCCAGCGACAAAATAGCTAGGACCGCCAAGACAAGCAAGCTGGCAAGAAAGAGCGGTTTCACTTTCTTAAGCAAAGACTTGAACATTTCTAAACCCTTCTCTCTCCTTTCAATACAATAGAACAATACCTTCTAAACTTATTTAAGGATAATGGAGAAAATGTCTATAAAAAGAACCCAAAAATCTACAAAAACTCTAGACAATGTAAATAGACAATACGGTAATCCCCCTGTAAAGTCATCTTCCAACTTGTCAGTGGCAGTTTTATCCGTATTTCAAGGAAAAAACCAAGCCCAGAAACAATCCTTATATACAGATGGACGAATTTACTAAGATTCCAACTTAAAAAGGGATAACCATGATAATGACCGAAAAAAAACCAATAGAAGAAATAAAAGAGAATCTAAAGGACAGCAAAAAAGTTTTCATCATAGGCTGCGGAACCTGCGCAACCCTCAGCCAAACAGGCGGCGAAGAACAAGTCAAAGAGATGGCAAAACACCTAAACGACAAGGAAATAGTTGGAACACTAGTCCCTGAAACACCCTGCGACAAGAGGACCCTCAAACGCGACCTCAGACCAGCATCAGCTTCTCTAGAAGCCGCTGACGCCATCCTCGTCTTGTCCTGCGGAGCAGGCGTTCAAACAGTTGTCGAACTAACTGAAAAACTCGCTCTACCCGGCCTCAACACCAAGTTCATAGGCATGATCGAACACATAGGAAAGTTCTATCAACGTTGCCTAGCCTGCGGAGACTGTATCCTCGACGAAACTGGAGGCATATGCCCAATTACCCGATGCCCAAAAGGACTCCTCAACGGACCATGTGCAGGTCACATGAACGAAAAGTGCGAGGTAGACCGTGAAAAAGACTGTGCTTGGGTTTTGATCTATAAACGGATGAAAGCCCTTGGGCAACTAGACAAGTTCAGGGCTTTCAGAAAACCCAGAAACCACCAGATTTCAACTCCACCCCAACAGATCGTTTGGAGTAGTGCAAAATGAGCTTCATCAGCTCCCTTGAAAAAAGTCTACAAACATCTAGGTTTACAATCACCGGAGAGTTAACTCCACCCAAAAGCGCAAGCATTGAAGACATCTTAGACGGCGCTAGACTCATCAAAAACGATGTGGTTGCCACAAACGTAACCGACAACCCCACCAGCCGCGTAGTTATGAGCACCCTTGCAACATGCCACCTAATCGAGAAACAAACAGGCCTCGAAACCATCTACCAAATAACCTGCCGAGACAGAAACAGACTGGCCCTACAGTCAGACATCCTAGCAGCAAACGCCCTCGGAATCAAAAACATTCTAGTTCTCACAGGCGACCACATAACCATGGGCGACCATCCAGAAGCCAAGCCAGTTTTTGACCTTGACTCAGTTCAGCTTCTATGGACCATAAAGAGAATGCAGGAAGAGGGCGTAGACTTAGCTGGAAAAAAGCTGAAAACCCCACCAAAACTCTTTGTGGGGGCTGCTGTAAATCCAGGCCTCAACCCCATAGAACCAGAAATCATCAGACTAGAGAAAAAAGTTGAAATGGGCGCCAAATTCGCACAAAGCCAGTGCCTCTACGATCCCAGCGTCCTAGAGAAGTTCATGGACCAGATTTCCCACCTAAACGCGAAGATTTTGGTCGGAATCACCCCACTGCTGTCCGCAGGTATGGCAAAGTGGATGATTACAAACTGTCCTGGAGTAATCATTCCCGAAGAGATGATCAAAAGACTGAAAGAAGCAGAGGACAAGGTGAAAGAGGGAATAAAAATGATCGTGGAAATGGTTTCAGAGATTGCCACAATGAAAATAGCTGGGATTCACGTAATGGTTCCGGAAAGACCAGATTTGGTGGCCGAGACGGTGAAAGCTGTCAAGGCTTCAGGAGTAGTTTAACTAAAAAGAAAAATTCATTCGAATCAAACAAACTCTGACAGGCTTCGCTGCTCAACTCTCCCCTTCTCTAACAGCTTTTCTTTCTTCCCCTCGAAAACCACGAGTTGACCGTAAACGCCGTCATACCCAGGTATAACCTTTACTTTTCCCTCTCTAACCCGAACAATGGCCTCAGCTACCTTCGGGTCAACAACTCTAGACATCTCCTCTCTTGGCGCATCTATCAGCACAGTGTATTCGTCGCCAAACCTGTCCACGAGAGCGTTGTATGCTTCCCAAACTTTCTGAACACCTGGATACGTGACTCCTAGAAGCGTGGAGATGATCTCGGAAAGAGGTAGAAGATGCACGTACCCCACGGCACCTTCAGGCTTGAAATCCATAGGCCTGTCCGCCAGCTCCTCCACACGTTGTTCCACCCCTTTTGTAAGCTTCTTGCGGCAGACTGGACAGCGTCCTCCCAGCTTTATGGCTTCTTGAGGGGAAAGGGAAACCTTACAGTTCCTGTGACCAGTCCAATGGTACTTTCCATACGCGGGATTCGTTTCGATAGTGAACTTGAAGCGTCCGTTCCTCTTCCGCATAGCATCAACCATTTCCCGATAGGTCAGTCTTTCCAGCTCAAACACGTTTGCTTCCCTCCCGATCCTCCATGGCCAAGCGCTGTGACTGTCACTGTTCGAGACCAATGCAAACTTGTCGAGCGAGCTTAAACGCCAATTCATGGGTGGATCTGAGGAAAGCCCTGTTTCCAGAGCAAAAATGTGCTTTGCCATGTCTTGGTAGCAGTCTTCCACCCGGTCGAACCCACTGAAAGCTCCGAAAATGCTGAACCAAGGAGTCCATGCGTGGGCAGGTATCACCACGTTTTCGCCGGAAACCTCCATCACCTCTTCCACGACTTGGGGCGCGGTCATGTCAAGAGTTGGTCTGCCATCAACACTGAGATTCCCGTACTGCGCCAATCGTTCGTTAACCTGAACCGCTGTCTCTAGGCTCGGAGTCAAAAGGACATGGTGAACCTTCTTAACTTGCCCTTCAAAGCTGAAGATTGTGGAAACTTCGCCTGTTATCATGTAGTGAACGCGAGACTCAGAATCACTGGCCGGCTTGTAAACACCTGCGCCAGACACTTCAACCAAGTCTCTCTTCAGTTCTTTCAGCCATAGGGGATGCGTAAAGTCTCCAGTGCCCACGAGGTTCAAACCCTTGATCTGAGCGAAACGCGTGATCTCCTGTATGTTCATTTCTTGGCTTGTGGCGCGGCTGTATTTGCTATGAACGTGGAGATCTGCTATCACCCTCAATCCTTTTTCCCTCGCCCATGTACTTTCCAAGGACTTTCTCCCAGTCAATTTTGAACATCGCCACGAAAACGAAAATCAATACTATGGCGGTGATTACGCTGGTAATGAGTTCTGCCTCAAATGTTCCCTTCCCAAACACAGAAACGAGAACATCATAATAGAGCTTTCCACCATAAGCAAGAATAGCGCACATTAACAATTTGCCCAAAAAACAAGGAATGAATGCCTTAACAAACTTGTAACGTAAGACTCCCAACGGAATAAAAAGGAGGTCGTCGGGCAGGGGAGTTAAAGCAAAAAGAAAAACTATGACAAGACCGTAGCGATTCTCAAGTATCCTCACAATATAATCCATCTTCTTCTGTCGTTTTTCACTTACCAAAGCTCGCCCATAATATCCCAACAAGTATCCAAAAAATTCGCCAATACCCGAACCCAAACCACCTGCAACCGTCAGAAGAAGAGGATCCATCACCCCTCTCATGCCCAAAGTAAGTATGACAAAGGTGTAGGGTATGGGAATGATTATTGACATTGTTCCAATAAGACTGATCAGAAAAACTCCTAAGTAGCTGAATTGAAGCAGGTAGTCAATCCAGTCCCCTAGCATGTAAGCGAATTTACACAGTTTCCCCTTTTCTTATTTGTGTTGCTCAACGCCCTGGCATTGTCCGCAGAACCCTCGTCGGAGTCACTATAATGTCCACAGAGATATCCCACTCTTCTCGAGGAATCTTTTCCACAATTTGAATGTCGTGCACTGTCGTGACCACGGGAGTTTCAGAGGTAACTCCACCTGAATTCTTCAGTATCGTGTATTCTTGGTCGGAGTATCCTGTTCCTTTGCCCAGTCTTCCCCCGTCCAGAGACACTGCCACAGAACCCGCTACAAACAGGTCAACCCTCACCTCTGAAGGCTCAACAAAGTGACCGTATTGGAAAGCTCCATGAATCGTGGACGCTCTCGAAATGCTGTTTCGAGGTATGGTGTTCGGATCTAACAAGAGGAAACCCTTTCTCAGTCTAGGCGTCGCCATAACAACGATTTTGCCATCCTTAAGAGCTGCTTCTCGAACAGGCTTCTGCGGAGAGTCAGGGTTGCAGAAGATCACCCTTGCCGCTTTGTATTCGGGCAGTTCCCTTAGGTTCTGGGCAGCCTTTTCGGCTCCAACAAAGTTGGGTATTCGATGGAAGACGGGTCTGGGGAACGTGGCGATTCCGCTCTCCTCCATGAGACGCCAAACCCTCATCCGAATGTCTTCTTTAGCCAAGTTAGCGTCTTCCTTCTCAGCCATGCAAACTGGGAACTAGGCTCCAAATTTTCTGGCCTTTCCAAGATAGTTCATGAGGGTCGGCATGAGGTCTACGCCTCTTATCCTTCCGAGTCCTCCTCTTGCGCAAGCTCTTTCACCAAACTCTCTGACGTCGTCTGTGCGTACACTTGGTCCTGTTATAGCGACTGGCACAGGGTCGCCCTCGTGCTCCCTAGTAAGCAGTGAGGTTGTGTGGTCGGCGGTGACAGCTATGAAAGTTTCGTCCATGCCCACGTTCTTAACGATGTGCCCCACCATATCGTCAATTTTTTCTATCATCCTGATCTTTTGCTGAACCTTGCCGTCATGACTCGCAATGTCTGTCGCCTTCACGTGCACCAACACAAGATCGTAAGATTTGATCGCCTCAATGGCAGCGTTGGCCTTCGCCTTAACGTCGGTGTCGTAGCTTCCGGTGGCACCGGGAACATTGAGGAGGCTCATTCCCGCTGCTTTGCACACTCCTCCAACCAGGGGGACAGCGTTGATGGCGGCTGCTCGAATTCCGTATTGACACGGAAGTGTCATTAACTCTGGCAGTGTTCCCCCACCTCGGCACAAAACAGCGTTCGCTGGAAGCAAGCCCTTTTTCTTTCTCTCCTCATTCACTAGATGGTTCTTCAGGATTTCGTGGTAGCGCTCTAAGAGTTCTTCAACAATTTTCGCTGCTTTTTTGGCTTCAGCAATATCATCAAGAGGATGAACCTCCGAAACGCGTCCTCCAACTTTTTGCGGATCAGAATCCGACACTCTCGCAGAGAGACCGGGTCCTCTCAGTAGTAGTATCGCACGATGCTGAACGGTGTTTTTGAAAATAACATGAGCCCCTTTAATGCTCACTTTTTCTAAATCTCTCGCAAGTTGAGTAGCGTCTTGCGTTTCGATCCTACCTGCCCTTCGGTCTAACACCTTATAATTTTCGTCAACTGTGGCGAAGTTACACCGAAAGACCACATCACCTGGTTTAATTTCAACTCCGGAACCTAGAGCCTCCAGTGCCCCCCGCCCGGAGTACACCTTAAAAACGTCATAGCCAAGCAAGGCGAGATGAGCTGTGTCGCTCCCAGGGGGAACACCAGGAGCGATTGGGTCCATGATGCCGCAGACACCGTTTGTAGCCGCCCAGTCCAGCGACGGTTTTTTTGCCACCTCAAGCGGGGTTTTTCCCCCCAGTTCTTGGACGGGTCGGTCAGCCATACCGTCCCCAATGACTATGACAGCTTTCATGCTTTCATCCTCGACTAAACAATCCCTCTAAATGGCGTTAATTAGAGTTGCTGTCAAATTAGTTACTTCTTTCTTTTTATGAAGGGTTTAAGTGTGACGCTTGCCCTTCTCCTCTTCCCCCTTATATCAACCTCAAGCGTAGTGCCTTCTTTTGCGAACTTTTTATCGACATAGGCAAGAGCTATTCCTCTTTTTAGGGTCGGAGATAGATTTCCACTCGTTGCCCGACCGATTGATTCGTCATTTTTCCAGACGTAATATCCATGTCTAGGTACACCGGGCTCCTCCATAAGTAATCCCACCAACAACTTATCGACCCCTTTCTTTATCTTCTCCTCTATTGCATGCTTTCCGATGAAATTCTCCTTGTTCATGTCAACTAGACCCACTCTGTTTATTTCTACTGGGCTAACGCCTTCATCTTCATCCACTCCATATAGCGGGAAGCCGCATTCAAGTCTTAGCAGATCTCTTGCTCCTAGACCACATGGAGGGAAGCCCATGCTGACCAGATCGTTCCAAATTTTGAAGACCTCTTCTTGACATTGATACCAAATGCATAGCTCGTACCCGTCCTCCCCAGTGTAACCACTTCTCGAAGCAAGAATTCTTGTCCCATCATTTTCGATGAATCTCGCTGAAAACCATTTTAGGTCTTGCAGAGTTTCGTCAAACTGTTCTTTAATGCGTGCAGCGGTTTTTGGTCCCTGAACTGCCAACATAGCCGTTGCATCGCTTATGTCCTCTATTTTCACTTCGAGATTCCTCCCCTGCCTTTTCAGCCATTCATAGTCCTTTTCCCTATTGATGGCGTTGGTTACCACAAGAAAATCATGGCTGTAAAGCCCACAAACTGAAACATCATCAATTATCCCACCATTTTCGCTGCAGATGAAACCGATCCTCATTTCAAGATTTCTTATTTTCTTGATATCCACAGTGGTTGTTCTCTGAAGGAGTTCTTTGGCATCCTTTCCTTGGACGTGAAGTCTGCCCATATGGGAAACGTCGAAAATTCCCACGTTTTCCCTCACGAAGTTGTGTTCCACGTGGATTCCTTTGTACCATAGGGGCATATTCCATCCTGCAAACTCTCCCATCGTCGCTCCAAGCTTGAGATGGATGGGGAAGAGAACTGTTTGTTTAAGCACTGGGACTTCCTCTTTTGTGCATTCTCCAGCTTAGGCAGAGGGTTTTAGGATGAGAAGCCTTTACCTCATTGACTCTACCAACAGAAGTGTTGTATGGCGCCCCAAGAACCTTCGTAGGCTCTTTATACGCTTCATCTATTATCTCCGACATAATTTTGGCAAAGTTGTCAAGCTCTCGCCTAGTTTCGCTCTCGGTTGGCTCAATCATAAAAGCCTCATCAATTATTAGGGGAAAATATGTTATGGGTGCATGAACACCGTGGTCAAGGAACCTTTTCGCCACATCTAAGGCTCTTACGCCAGTATCTTTAGCCAACTTTGAGAGGCTCAAAACAAATTCGTGCTTCCTAGGTTGGCTGGAATTGAAGGGAACGGCAACGCCCTTAAGGTCTCTAAGCTTGCTCAACAGATAGTTTGACCCCAAAACACTTGCTTCAGCAGCTGACCTCAATCCTTCAGCGCCCATCATCAAAATGTACGCGTAGGTTTTCACATAAACCGAGAAGTTTCCGTAGAACATCTTTATTCTACCAACTGCCCTTGGCCTGTCATAGTTGAGATAGTAGGAATTGGTCGCTGAGTCGTATTCAACTGTTGGTGCGGGTAGGAATTCTTGAAGTTCTTTTTTGACTCCTACGGGACCTGCTCCAGGTCCCCCTCCTCCGTGAGGAGTTGAAAATGTTTTATGAACATTCAGATGAACTATGTCAAAACCCATGTCGCCTGGTCTAACCTTTCCCATAATTGCGTTCAAGTTTGCCCCGTCATAGTACAGTAGACCACCTACTCCATGGATTGTTTGGACAATTTGTTCGATGTTTCTCTCGAAAATGCCCAGTGTGTTTGGGTTTGTAAGCATTATACCAGCTGTTTTTTCGGACGAAATTTTCTCTAATTCTTTAATGCTTACACATCCTGTTTCATCACTTTTGACAACTTTTACTTCGAAGCCAGCCATCTCAGCACTTGCGGGGTTTGTCCCGTGTGCCGAATCAGGAACAATTACTTCTCTCCTTGTTTCTCCATATTCTCTGTGATACGCTTTCATCATGAGGCATCCGAGGAACTCTCCTTGGGCACCTGCTGCTGGAATGAAGGAAAACTTGTGCATGCCAGTTATTTCGCAAAGAGTTTTTTCGAGCTTGTATAGTAGTTCGAGGCTTCCTTGCACGGTTCTTTGATCTTGGAGTGGATGGACATTCTGTACACTTTCCAGAGAGGCGAGTTTTTCGTTTATGACCGGGTTATATTTCATTGTGCAGCTTCCTAAGGGATAGGTGCCGAGGCTTATGGCGTAGTTCATTTGACTGAGTCGGGTAAAATGTCGAACAACTTCGAGTTCGCTTACTTCGGGCAAGTTTAACTCTTTTCTGCGCGTTTTTTTCGGTATCTCGTTTAGGGCTCCCTCTAACTCTGACAATATTTTTTTGTCCAGTGCTGGAAGTACGTGTCCAAGTGCTCCCTTACGACTGGTCTCAAAGATTAGTGGTTCGTTCCATCTACTCTGTCTATACATTCTTTTTTCACCTCAGAAGTTGGTGAAGTGTTTCGGCGTAGTTGTCGATTTGCTGTTTACTGTGCAGCTCAGTAACGCATACAAGCACTGACTCTCCTAGCTCTGGAAACTCTGGCACAAGGGACTTGCCCCCACAAATCTTGTGCTCCAAGAGTTCTTTTAACACGTCGTCGGCTTGCCTACGTCTAAAACGCATTGCAAATTCTTTGAAATGGGGCGCCTTGAATAAGGGTACGTCGACCCCATCGATTGAACTGAACTCATTAATTGCATATTTCGTTTTGGCTAGGATGTGCTCGCCTAGTTCACGAATGCCGCTTTTTCCAAGAAGTGAAAGATACACGGCAGAGGCAAGGGCGCAGAGGGCATTGTTGGTACATATATTGGAAGTTGCTTCTCCTCTGCGAATGTGTTGTTCCCTAGTTTGCAAACTCATGACAAAAGCTCTCTGCGTTTCATCAACGGTTGTAGTCATACCTATTATTCTCCCAGGCATCGCCCTAATCATCTTCATGTCGTCTCTACACGCCAAAATTCCAAGCAGCGGTCCGCCGAAATTCACTGGATTTCCAAATGGTTGTCCCTCACCCACCACTATGTCAGCTCCGTAGTCGCCCGGAGGCCTAATAATTCCCAATGATGTGGGATCGACTCCCACGATGAATACTGCACCAGCGTCATGTGATATCTTAGCTACCGCGTCTACTTCCGTTTCTAGGAAACCAAGATAGGATGGATTTTCCAAATACACTGCAGCAGTGTCTGAAGAAACTTTCTCCTTGAGATTTTCCAGCGAAATTTGTCCATCTTCTCTTGATTGAGTAACTTCGACTATCTTCATTCCAATTGGATCAACGTATGTTTTTAGCACAGCCTTTCTATCAGGAGACGTAAATCTTGGAATAACCACCTCGTTTCTTTTGGTAAATCTTCCAGACATTCTTCCAGCTTCTCCTAGGGCAGTTGCCCAGTCATACATCGAAGCACTGACCACATCCATCTCCAGCAGCTCCGCCATGAGGCTCTGATACTCAAACAGCGCCATGAGCATTCCTTGGCTGACTTCGGGTTGATATTGAGTATAGGACGTCAAGAATTCGCTTCTGGAAACTATTTCTTCAACAGCTGCTGGTATGTAGTGAAGCCAAGCGCCAGCCCCCACAAAAACCGACATGCCCCGATAAGACCTATTCCTCCCCAAGATTCTTGATACATATTCAAAAGTCTCAAATTCTGAAAGGGGACCTTCCAAGTTTAACTCCCTTTTGAGCAGGAATTTGGTGGGCACATCCGAGTACAAGTCTTGAACTCCTCTGACTTTCAACTCACGTAGCATGGTTTCCCAATCAGTGGTGGCAGAGTTTGCGATAAAGGGATGC
>Ga0315312_1001318_pt1 | contig 19975 bp, 17 predicted proteins | sample TDP7_MG_FD_203629 | JGI IMG/M metagenome (GOLD analysis project Ga0315312, IMG submission 203629) | Freshwater sediment microbial communities from Lake Towuti, South Sulawesi, Indonesia - TDP7 | ecosystem: Environmental > Aquatic > Freshwater > Lake > Sediment | place: Indonesia: South Sulawesi... | reverse complement strand
TTTCACCCCCCGGGGTCACCCCCACGGGGCGTCGGGTATAACTATCCGGCCAAACAGTCAATTGCCGGAGCCGGACTTTCACCGGCCAGACACGCAGCATTATGGGCTGCGAACAGAGAACGCAGAAGTAAAGAAGAATTGCTGGATGATCGACGGCTTTTAAAAATAATTTAACAAAAATATAAGGATAAGTCAACCAGCCGTTATTCTCTCACCGGGGGGCAAAATGGAATTTTTCGGGGGAGCCGGAAAATCCTCGGTAAGTAAGCTGGCCTCTAATGTCCCCGTAAAAAAATACATCCTTGGCCACGCCGCTCATGGGGATGACGTTGCTGTTGAACCAGACATTGACCTCGCCGTGTAGTGACCCGACCAGTTCCTTATCCAGGTATACTTTGATGAAAAGATCTTTTCCTTTTTTCTCCCCCTCGGCCGCTCGTCTTCTTTCCTCTTCTTCCTTAGAAGCAACGCTTAGGCGGATCGTTTTTCTGCTCTCCTGCCGGGGAACGGTCCGAATGATAAACTCTTTTCCTGGCTCGACTTTGCCGTAAACCCCGAAGCGAAAATTATAGAAGGCTGTCATCGGGTCATCGTAGAGAATGCCGAAGGGGATTTCTGCCTCTTCGCGGGTAATCTGTCCTTCTTTTTGGGTCTCCATGGACACCTTCCGGGCGGAATAATCGTATACAGTGATTCGCTTCCGCACCTTCTGCCCGATGATGACGTCTTCCTCGAAGCGCAGGGGAATGAGCCTCCTTCCATTGTTGATCGTGCCCATAGTGGAACGATAGATATCCCGTCGGTAGCGACTGATCCATCCCCAAAACCCCAGGGTCCGCCCCTCATGAAAGGCGGCATACTTTCCATATCCTAAACTGCGAAAGGTGGCCACCCCTTCCCCTACCCGGTTGAATATCCAAAATCCGATGTCGTATTTCAAAACTTCTCCCTGGAAGCGTTCCCCGATAGGGTCCCCTGCCCCCTGGCCGGCTGAACTCCCAGGCCAAAATAGAAACAGAAAAACCAAAATAGATTTTAGAAAGATCGTTCTTTTCATCAAAGGCATGGCGGATCTATGGGGCCTCATAATGAATCGGGTGGTGTAGGGATGGTTCCAACCAGTTCCCGGCTAATTTCATCCATCGCGCGCATCATGTTTATGGCCCGCAAAGCAAACCCCGCTTGAAAGAGCCCTACGACTAAGCCAATGGGGTCGAAAACCACTCGCACTGTGTGGTCTCTGCGGGCATCCTGAACCTTCCAGAGAACCTCACCATTTTTTGAGTCCACCATCTCCATGGATAACCCTACGGCCAATTGGGAATAGAGAAACCCATAGTAGTAATCAAAGTGGGTCACCTGCCCGAATACCAGAGCATCGGCTCCCAAGAGCTCACCCAAAAGCTGCGGGGGAAGCGATTTGATTTTTTCCCAGGAATTCAGTTCTTCTTTTTGCAGAGTCCGGTTTATTCGCGAAAGTTTAACATGGTCGAATTCTAATTGGGAGAATTGACCGAAGAAAGAACGGCGCATTTTCTCCGCCAGAGAATCGGGGCGCTCTTCTTTCCTTCCCGTCAACGAGTTGAAGAGAAAACGGCTTCCCTCAATTCGTCCTTCTCCCACCAGACTGCGGAACGGAAGGATGGCCACGGTTTTCGGAGGTTTTTGCCTAAGGGTTGGGGAAACGTAGATCTTTCCCCTGGGGTCCAATTCATAGACACGATCAAGGGTGCTTTTCGTTCTTGGAGGCTCACAACTCGTAAAAAATCCCAGCGACAAAAATAAGATTATTTTCAGGCCAGGCTTCATCAGAATATTGAAATCCTACTGCGTTTTCGCACCAACTTTTTTCGTTAAAATTTTAGCACAAACCTTTTTTTATCGTATAGGAAATTATAAAAATCTTTCACCGCAGAGCACGCAAAGAACGCAGACATCAATCATTGAAAAGACAAAATTCCAAAAACTCAGATCTTTCTTAGGTCTTTCCATTTTAATTATTCTCTGCGTCCTCCGCGCTCTCGGCGGTTAATCTTTTATTTTTTATATCGACTTCTTTGGAAATTATCTTGACCGAGCAGGTAGCTGTAAAGTTTTTTTCTCAAAATAATGGATTTACCCTATTTACTTTCCTCATTTTTGCGGAGAAAATGATGAAAAGCGATGCTGGGCATCGAATAAATCAAAAAAAGGAGGAAAGAAAAATGAGGTACCTGACAGTTCTTTTAATTCTAATCGTGGGTTTTACATTCAGCTGCGCGCCCGCCGTTACCAAAGGTAGGGCGATAGACAAGGCCAAGATGGATCAATTGGTTGTAGGTGAAACGAAAGTAGAAAAACTTGTTGAAATTTTCGGAGAACCAGACAAAAAAGAAACCGTGAAACCTGGGGAAGAAAAATATACTTACACCTATTATCGATTGATTCCCCATTGGTGGACGAAGGATGAGGTCCAAGACCAGAAATTAGAAGTTACTATCGTGGGTGGAGTTGTGATGAAATTCAATCTTCGCGGAGAAGTGGTAGCACCCATTAGGAGAGAGTAGGCAAAGGAAAGCCATTCCCCCACCTTCTCCGGAGCGGCGAGGGTGGGGAAAGAGGCGGAGGGTAAGGATGACAACTTACCTTATTGTGGGCAATGGTGTGGCCGGGAATGCGGCTGCGGAAAGTATCCGCAGAATCGATCCCCAGGGAAAGATTCTGATGTTTTCCAAGGGAAAACACTTTTTTTATTACGTCCCGGCGCTTCCAGAATACCTCGCTGGAGAAAAGCAGGTAAAGGATTTCACGATCCATAATGAAGATTGGTATAAAAAAAATAGGATTGACCTTCATTTAGAGACCGAGATCACCAAGATTGATGCCTCCCAAAAAATCGCCCTTTCCGAGAAGGGGGAGAAATTTTCTTACGATGAACTCCTGCTGGCTTGCGGGGGGATCAGTTTCATTCCGCCCATTCCAGGTTCACAATCCAGCGGCGTATTCACGCTTCGCACCATCGCGGACGCAGATACCATTCGGCAAAGGGCTAAAAGATCGAAAAAGCTAATCGTCATCGGCGGCGGACTTTTGGGGCTGGAAGCTGGAAATGGTTTGAGGAAGCTCGGCCTGGAAGTTTCCATTGTCGAATTTGCCCGGAGGCTTTTACCGCGGCAGATGGATGCTGCGGGAGCTGCCATCCTGCAGAAACAGATGGAGGAGATGGGTTTTCATTTTTATCTCGGGGCCAAGACCCGGGAAATCATCCCAGAGAAAGATAGTCTTCGGGTCAATCTGGAAGGGGGTGAAAGTTTATCCGCCGATATGGTGCTGATTTCAGCGGGTGTGCGGCCAGAGCTTACCCTGGGGAGATCTTTGAGTCTGCAGATCGATAAAGGGATCAAGGTAGATGACATGATGAAAACAAGCCTGGAAGGGATTTATGCGGCTGGAGACCTCATCGAACATGGGGGACAATTCTACGGGATCTGGCCGGCAGCCATGGAGCAGGGCAGAATCGCTGGAGCCAACATGGCCGGGGTGGAGACGAAATATGCCGGGACGGTCCCATCCAACACCCTCAAGGTTGTGGGGATTGATCTGGTCGCCGCCGGGGAGATTGACGGCGAAGGGAAAATGGAGTCGATCATCACCAAGGATGAGAGAAAAAAGATTTATAGGAAATTAGTCATCAAAGACAATGCCATTATTGGACTGATTTTACTGGGCGATATCCGGGGAAGCGAGGAGATCCAAAGGGCGATTAAGTCGAAGAGAGACATATCGCCTTTCAAAGGAAAGCTGGAGCAGGGGGAACTTGATTTTTCCCAGCTGAAATAAGGAACCATAATGGGTCTTAAGGGGGAGGCAGATTTGGCCTGGAGTTCAGGATGAAATCCCTGCAAAATTTATTATCCCCAGTCAAAATAAAGGCGATGGAGCTTCCCAATCGGGTGGTCCTTGCACCCATGGGAACCAACCTGGGAAATGCTGACGGCACGGTCAGCGAAGCTAATTTGGCCTATCTAAAGCGCATGGCGAAGGGAGGGGTCGGCTTGATAATTACAGAAGTTTCAGCTGTTCACCCCAGCGGCTCGGCCATCAGCAATGAGTTGGGTGTTTATGACGACCGCTTTATCCCGGGTTTGAAAAGACTGGCCGACGTGGCCCATGCCGCTGGCAGCAGGATCGCCTTACAGCTCCACCATGCCGGAAGGGAGAGCCTTCATCTTTTGCAAGAAAAAAAGGCCATCGCCCCCTCAGCGATCCGCAGCCTGGTCTTCGGCTTGACACCCCGGGAGATGACCCGGGATGAAATCAAGGAAATCATCGCCGGCTTCGGGGCTGCAGCCCTGCGGGCAAAGGAGGCAGGTTTTGATGCTGTGGAAGTGCATGGTGCGCACGGGTACCTTTTAACTCAATTCCTATCAACCCTTTCAAACCAACGCGGCGACGAGTACGGAGGCAGCTTAGCAAACCGGAGTCGTTTCATAATGGAAGTGCTGCAGGAAGTTCGCAGTCGCGTAGGGGAGGATTTCCCGATTTCTTTGCGCATTTCCGTTGAGGAATGTATCCAGGGGGGATATACGATCGAGGATATAAAGCCCATCCTACCGGATTTTGTCAAAGCTGGGGCGGACATCATGCATGCCTCTCTGGGCACGCACGGAAGCCCCGCTGGCATCACCAGTGCTCCGATTGAATACGAACCGGGTTTCAATGTCTGGCGGGCAAAGAAAGTAAAAGAAGTGGTGGACGGCCCAGTTATTGCCGTTGGACGATTTACAGATCCGAGCTTGGCTGATGAAGTGATCGCCCGCCGGGAGGCCGACCTGGTAGCTTTTGGGCGTCAATTCTTAACCGATCCCGATTTTCTGACCAAGGCTAGGCAAGGCCGCCATGAAGATATCCGGGTATGTATCGCGTGTAATCAGGGGTGTATAGAGCGCTTGATATTGGGGGAGGGGAGTATTCGGTGCGCCATCAATCCGGAAACTGGACAGGAAAACATTTATCCGCAAGGCCCAGTAACCCTCCGGCGTAATGTCTGGGTCGTCGGAGCGGGACCTGGTGGGCTGACGGCGGCTTATGAGGCAGCCAGATTGGGGCACGAGGTGACTTTATTCGAAAAGGAGGAGACAACGGGCGGCCAGTTGCGCTTTGCCTGCAAAGCTCCCCATAAAAGCATTTACGGAGAGTGGGGCACCTGGCTTACTTCCCAGGTGAAAAAATTGGGACTGACTCTCCATACAGGCACAAGGGTGACGGAAGAGATGATCGCCGAAGGAAATCCGGATGCCGTGATCCTGGCCATCGGAGGGGAGAAGATCATACCCAACATTCCTGGGATTGACCTTCAGATGGTCTGCGATGCCTGGCAGATTCTCAGCGGGCAGGTTGCCCCCAAAGAGCACGTCGTGGTGATGGGCGGGGGCCCGATCGGCATGGAGACAGCGGACTTTTTGTTACAAAAAGGGGTGCAGGTCACCCTGGTCGAGGTCCTTAAACGTTCACCCGTTCTCAAAATCACTTCTCATGGCTACATGCTCCATAAGCGGCTGAGAGATGGGAATTGTAGACTTCTTTTTAACACGAGTGTTAAGAAAATTGAGGAAGGCTCGGTTACTACCATTTCCAACGGGGTAGAGCAAATCATATCGGCGGTGGATCAGGTGATCATCGCCGTCGGCTTGAAGCCTCGTGACGATCTTAAAAAATTTCTGCAGGACAGACGGATTCTTCACTTCGTTATCGGAGACGCAGTGCAACCCCGCCGGATCATAGAAGCTACCGAAGAGGGGGCCAGGGCCGCCTGGAGCCTCTCCTAATATCCCAACTTCTTTTCCACATCATAAATAGCCTGGTCGATGCCTTTTAGCCCTTCCTCTACTTCTTTGCGCGTGATGGTCAGGGGTGGAGCAAACTCCAGGGCATTTCCTCCCATGCCGCGGATGATAACTCCATGCTCCCTTCCAGCCAGGGCTAATTGGGAGATAATGTTATCTTCGGCTGGAAAAGGAATACGTTTCTTCTTATCCTGGACAATTTCAATGGCACACCATAGCCCAAGGCCCCGGGCCTCGCCAACGATGGGATGTTTTGTAAGCTGCTTCAGTCCTTCCAGGAAATATTTTCCCATTTCCGCAGCGTTGGCCACCAGGTTTTCCCGCTCGATGACCTCGAGGGTCGCCAAGGCTGCGGCGCAGCATACTGGATGATTTCCATAGGTATGCAGGTGCAAGAAGGTAGGAATGGCTTCGGCGATTTGGCGGGTGGTGCTGGCCGCTCCCAAAGGAGCATAACCACCAGTCAGTTGCTTGGCCATGGTCATGATGTCCGGCCGGATTCTATAGTGGTCGGCAGCGAACATTTTGCCTGTCCGGCCAAAACCGACGATCACCTCATCGATGATCAGCAGAACCCCATATTTATCGCAGATCTGCCTCACGCGATCAAAATACCCATCAGGCGGTGGGAGGGCACCCACTCCCTGCATTACCGTTTCAGCGATAAAAGCGGCAACCAGATCTGGCCCTTCGAATTGAATCAAAGAGTCCAGCGCCTCGGCGCAGGCCAGGTCGCAGGCTGGATAGGTCAGGTTCAGGGGACATCGGTAACAATAAGGGGGGATGAGAAAGGCATGCCCTGGAACCAGGGGGGCCATTATGTTACGTATGGGGTTCAAGAAGCCCAGAGCACTCAGGGCACCCATGGTCATGCCATGATAGGCATTCTGGCGGGAGATGATTTTGAAACGTTTTTGTTTGTTAGCAAAATAATGATATTGCTTGGCGATCTTGAAGGCAGTTTCCACAGCCTCAGACCCATCGCAAACGAAGCAGGTAGTTGTTAAATCGCCGGGGAGGATGGCAGCCAGCTTTTTGGCCAGTTCGACTGCCGGAGGAGTGATGAAGAATGCCGGAGTGAAATAGTGCATTTTTATCGCCTGATTGTACATGGCCCGAGCCACCTCTTCTCGGCCATAGCCAATGGCGTTCGGACGGGTGTTGCCGGCCATCAGGTCCAGGTAGCGGTTTCCGTCTTCATCATAAACATAGTTCCCTACACCCCGGACAATCACGGGGACTTTTCCCTCCTGAATATCCTTTTTCACGGTATTGTGAAGGAACAGATAAGATAGAGCATCATCTAATATCTTGGAAGCCATTTTCCCCTCCCCTTTCTTTGGATCAATATGTTATTAAACTTCTACCAGCATGCTGCTGAACCTGTCAATGTTTTAATGTTACCGATTTTCCTTGCCACCCCGAGTTTTTCATAAACCCTTGACAATAAAATCATCTTAAACCATTTTCTTCAATCCTTCCTGCCAGCATAAAAGGGGTCGCCCATTCTTGATAAATATTTATGGAAATGGTAGATGTGGCAGAAAGCCATTAGGGATTAAGGAAATTTTTAAAGACATTTCTGGAGACAGAGGGGATCGGCAACCACCCGATATCTGGCCCGGATCCAGCTCGAGGGATGAGGTTATATCTCTGTCAAGGGCATACCGGAAAAAGGCTGAAAGAGATTGGGGAAGCCTTTGGGATTGGGGAGTCGGGGGTATCCCATGCGGGTCGTCCTATGACCATGAGAGTCGCCGAGGATCGTGGGCTGAGAAAAATCGTCAAAGAAATAGAAAACGATCTATGTTTGTCAAGAATGAAGCCCTGACCCCGTATTGCACGGAGATCTCGAATTGATTTTGCGGGTGCAGTTTATCATGTAATCAACGGCGGAGTTCGTGGGGAGGCCATCTATTGCAAAAATTTCCCAAATTCACGGACTGACCCCTTCATTAGTCTCTGACACTTGCCATACTTGTAACAATCAGGATGGCCAGGCACCCAGCTGAAGTGCCCATCAGGAAACGGAGTATATCCTGCCTCACTTGAACGTTTGGGAAACTCACGATGATACTCGCGGCACCCCGATGGGTCACAGATCAAGCTATGCTCATAATAAGCACACCCCGCCAGTAAGGCGGCAATCAGAAATATTACTCCACAAATGTTGTAATTCACTTTATCACCCCTTTCCGCTAAATTTTTCCTTCTGGCAGATGGCAGACCAGATCAAATTTTCCAAATGCCTTTGGTCTTTCGGAAACCTTAATATTTGCCAAACAAAATCGGCGTCTCTTTCTTTTTCCTGAACCTATTGATCGCTTCATGAACGTGCGCAAGTTTAATTGATCCTTCCTCCGCATTCAAGATTGCACTAATGCTTGCTTGGCGGACGATTAAATCAATTTCATGGAGATGCATGGGGTAGCGTTCAACCAAGTCAACTAATTCGTCTTGATGGTCTTCACCATTTTTAAGATGGGTCTCCCATTGACGGAGCTGGAGTTCTTCGGGAGGGTATTTGATTTCGATGTAATGATGAATTTCTATGGGCAAGTCTTGCTTTTTTATTGGTTTGGTGACCAGGAAAAACATACCTTGAAAAGAACGCAATTTATCCAAAAAGGCAGCCAATTCTTTCACCGGGTTTTCCTGGCCTTTCCAAATGAGCTGCTGGAAGACCGAATCATGATCAACAAAAAGGATTAGAGAGTGCTTGCCTGGACAAATCTTAAAAGCCTCGTCCAGCAGACTCACCTTTTTTGGGAAAAAAGGCCGTTCCATTCTGCTGGAAGAAAATCGTTCGTCATAAATCACATTAAAAAAAGAAAACCTTTTAACATTCAAGTTGCAGGCCTTGGCTACCCCTTCGACACAATCCATCCCAGTCTGAATACCCGAAGAGCCGATGACAAAATTCATACCCAACGCCTTTCCCCGAAATCTTTCATATAACGATATCAATCGCTGAAAAAGTTTTTTGTCTTGGGCTCTTATGGCGGCATCCTCAAGCCCAATTTTTGGTTGGTAGATCGATTCCCCCCCATTTTGGTTAACCATACTGGTCGATTGATAGGCAGCCGCTTTTTCTATATCCGTTAAATCAAGGGAAAGTCTTGAGCCGCCGTTCTTGCTGATCGAATTCTGAAGGGCCATGAAAATAGCGTTTTTTATCAGCCCACCTGTTAAAGGAAATTTTTTAGCCAGAACTTTAAAGTCAACATCTTTGCTCAAAGCGACGTTGGGTGGAACTGATGCCTTCCATATTTCCCTTCTTTGATCTTCATCGGGAAGGTAAAAAGGGACCCGCATAGTGATGCGCCTGTCGAGCGAAGGGTCCAATTCATCGATTTTGTTGGTGGCTAAAATGGTTATACAGTCAGACTTTTCAATTTCGATTAACAGGCTTCGGCTCGGAAGAGAACCTTCCTGGAAAAAGTCATCACACTCGTCGAAGAAGACGATCCCGCCAGACAGTTTAGCTTCTCTGAAGATATATTTTATGGCCTCGTCAAATGATACGTTTCCATTACATGCCTCTTCCAGGTTCAGGGTGAGAAGATCCTGGCTAAGCCGATGAGCTAAGGCATGGGCCAGCATGGTTTTACCTGTCCCCGAAGGGCCATGGAATAGGAAAGCCAGCCCCGTTCCATATCCATAAAATTGATCGATACCCAGTTTTTCCCTCCTTGATTTGTTCCGGGAATAATTTTCGGCCAACTGGAGAATTTCTTCCTTAATATGATCTGTAAGGATGACCCGTTCCAATTCTATCGGCCTTCTGTCTCGGGAAATACCCTTCAGGGAGAAATTGTAAGTGTTTTTATCCCCCAGGATATAGCTAACAACTCGCTCATGGAGATGAACGGCCACGTCAAGAAGGTTGGTGGTACGGTCATAACCTCCTCCCGGAATGATGATTTCTTCTCTGATGAGTGTACCTTCGGCACTGAAATATTTTCGGTTGGTTAATTGTTCTCGAAAGTCGGGGGTGATGATTTTCAGAATTGTCCCAATTTTCAATCCTTTTCCTTCGGCTTTCCAATTCTCAATTGGACACCGATCAAGTAAATTCCGAAAATCTTGCCCGATGGTGCTGGCAAATAAAAGCAATACTGCGGTTCGCTCGAAGGGATCTAACCCGTAGCATTTGCAAAAAGTTTCAAAGGCTAACTCAATGCCATGACGGAGTGAATTTTCAGTGCGCACCTTGGTTTCCCTTATAAACTCTTCTAAAAAACCCTCCAGTTCAGCAAGAGTCGCATTCTCGGGCAAGAGGTCAGGTAAATGGGAATCCTTTTCCTCTATCCTGCACGATTTTGGTGCGGCATATGGAGCGAGGGCTTGTCTTTCCCGAATGCAAGCGATCGCCAACCGGATCTTGGCTTCATTCTCCAAAGCCTGTAGGTAATCAAGATTATCCGAGAAAATTGCTCTTTCATTGTCTATCTTCAGGCGAACCTGAATAAATCCAAATCTTTCACCCGGGGTTTGATCCTTAACCATTTCCATAGATTTTCATCTCCTTTCTCTTGCCCGTATGGGTTCCACTGCATCGGCTATCCCAAACTTGACTGCTTCTTCCGGTGTCAGCCAGGTATCGACATCGCGGAGGAGATATTTTTCCAGCTCCTCTTGGGACTCGATGTTGGAGTACCGCAGGTAATGATCCACAATCCTGGCATGCTCCAGATCCTGCTCTTTGCGACCTGCCAGCAACTGGCTGTGGTTGCCCCACGTCATAGCCGAATAACGATGGGACAAAATCGAAGTCCGTGGGGTTATGATCCTTCTTCCTTTCAGTCCGGTCATGAAGACCAGAAGCCCCATGGAAGCGATCATGCCAATGCCGGTCGTATAGATGGGAACTCTCGACCACTCCATGATGTCAATCAACGCAAACCCGGCAGGGCATGAACCCCCCGGAGAGTTGATAATCAACTGGATGTGGTCAACTTTCCCGGTCATGTTAAACTCGATAATCTCCTTACAGACATTCTCGGATACAGAGTCGATCTCTCCCGACAGGTAAATAACTCCATAATCCTTCAGCCCCCTCTCTTTCATTCGATCATCCTGGGCCATGGCTGCCTCCTTGGTTTTTTATTTCAACACAGCATGTGCGCGTTGACGCTCCCTGAGCTTTTTGTTACTCTATATCCTAAAGCTCAGGTGTGACATTTTTGGCCACAGCACCACAAAAAAATTTATGAGGGATAAGATGAGGGGAAAGAATCTTCTCAAGCTCTTGAAAACATTAGATCTTCTGTCAAAACCCCAAGGGACCACCATAGAGGAAATGGCTGAATCGCTGGAGGTGGACCGGAGATCGGTCTACCGGATCATCAACCTGGTCGAGGAGCTGGGATTTCCCATCTATGACGAAGAAATTCCTCTGGAAAAACGCAAGCGGTGGAAGCTTGAGGAATCCTATCTGAAAAAACTGCCCAACATGAAACTTCCTCAAATCAATTTGACCCTATCGGAAATCATTTCCTTGTATTTGCTGAAAGGCGAGGAAGGTCTTTATAAAGGGACAGAAATTGAGAGGCATATCCGGGCGGCTTTTGAAAAATTAAGCCTGTTTGTACCCAAAGATACATTCGGCCAGCTGGAAAAGATAAAGGCCCTTTTTATCTCTCCAGCAAAACTTACTAAAGATTATGCAGGCAAGGAGAAGATCATTGAGCAGCTGACCGGGGCCATGCTCCAGAAAAAGACCTGCAAAATTAAGTATCATTCCTTTTCTGACGACCAGATTAAAAACTTCAAGATTGATCCCTTGCACTTCTTTGAAAATAACGGTGGCCTTTATCTAATTGTGAATACGACTGCATTTGGCGAAATTCGTACCTTGGCCGTTGAGAGGATAAAGGAAATCACTCCAACTACATCCACTTTTGAATATCCAGCGAATTTTGACCCTGAAGTAATGTTGGAGTCTGCCTTCGATATCATCTGGGGGGACCCGATTCATGCGAAAATCTGGTTTTCCGCTGATCAAGCGCGTTATATAAAGGAAAGAAAGTGGTCTAAGAACCAGGAGATTGAAGATCAGAAGGATGGGTCGATTATCCTTTCAATGAATACCTCCGGCAGGTGGGATTTAAAGAAGTGGGTTCTTTCCTGTGGCGCTGAGGCAAAATTGTTGGAGCCAAAAGATTTAAGCAGGGAAATCGCGAATGAACTCAACTCCGCCCTCTCTTTCTACGTAAAATAATCTGCCGCTCTGCTTAGTGGTCAGGGCTTGGCAGGTCCTGATAGCTTGCAATGATCAACACACGCGGCAGAAGGATGAGTAATCCACTTTATTCCTCAAAGCGCAACTTTTCGTGAGCCAAAAAAGTTTTGATTAATAGGAAACAGTTATCAGCACCCGCGGCCGAATTTAACGCTTCCACCTACTAATGTTTTCTTTTAAGTGCGACTTGAAGCTGAGAATTATTGATTGAAATGTTGAATAGATAAACCGATCTCTGAGACCCTGGGCTGCGACATCCCCCTGTAGGCTCACATCAAATCATTGCCCGATTGCCTCCAAACAGGGTTGGAGGGATATTGTGGTATCACGTTAGCAGAGGTATAATCCTTATCCAACGCTCGCATTCCGTATTTTGGTGCTGCGGCTGCCGGGTCGCCGAATGGTTATTGCTTCTTAACTCTGGGATCCTTATCGGCTTCGTGCTGGGCAATGTCCATGTCTTCGGTAAATGCATGGGGGAAGATAAAGCCGAAGCTTAAGATGCACACCGCGACTTGCACCCAATGGCCAATCCTGCTCTTCCGCTTCGAATCGGTTATTGCCTCGCTAACATCCTTGTGTTGCTTGTTTGGAGTCATCGTAACCTCCTGTTTGTTTGATATTTTGAATGGTAACGTCAAAAGCCTTTTCTCGGTCTTCGCTCATTTATCCTCTTTTTGTTTACGCATTACGTACACAAACCAAACGATGAGACCCGCTATAAGAGCCAACATAATTAATACTCCTAACCACATATTATTTCCCTCCCTTCTTACTTGTGATGTTTCAGACAGATCATTACATAGATAATTTACGAACCTTTTTCCTAAGATCAAGGCCACTGTCGAAAGGACGTTTCATGCTATCGAGTTTAAACATTGGCTATCAATGTAACATGAGGTTCCAATTTGGGATTCGGAAGATTAAAATCAGAGCATCTGTTCTTTTCGTCCCAGATAAAGTCCTCACACCCCAATTCAACGAACCTGTCATGAATCATCTTGTCGTAATGGACCCTAATCGACCTTACATGTCTATGGATATCTTTATTCCTTATTTGCTGCGCAGTGTTGCTGATATACTGTATGTAGCATAGCTTAGGAACCCGGATCATCCGGGTCTTAAGAAAAGTCCTGACCATTATCTCATAGTCATCTGCGACATGAAGTTCCCTATTATGACCGCCTATCGAATCATAAAAAGACTTCCTCCAAGCCCTTATATGATTAGGGGCCGATATGATATGCCGAATCGTTTTGGGGTTTATGTTTCCGCCACTCCCCGACTTATACAGCTTGCCCTTATATTCAACATGGGTATAGGAACCATAACCAAAGGCCCAGCCCTCCCTGTAGGTGAAATTTACACCGTCCTCAAAAATCTCAGCACAGTCGGTATATAAAAACCCGGCCTCCGGGAACTGTTTAAAGCCCTTTACAACGTAATCCAGGGCATAGTCCGTCAATTCATCATCATGGTCCAGTTCTACGAGTATATGGCCCTTTCCCAGGCTACAAGCCCAGTTCTTTATCTTGCCTATGATTCCGGAGTGCTCCCATGGCTTAAAGACCTGTATCCTATGGTCTTTCCTAGCAATGTTACTTAACATTTTAAATGTTTTTCCATCATCATCTGAGTCATCCACTATTATCCATTCCCAATTGGTATAGGTCTGCTCCTTAAGGGATCGGAGTGGCCGATAGATTTTCTCCCCAGTATTATATGCGGGGGTAAAAACGGTAACGAGGGGATTGTCATTCGCTCCCCGGTCGTTAAACACGTTTGCTAAATAGCATTCATAGGCATCTATGCCGAGCTGAGTTAGGTCTGGCAAGGTTTCATAATGGAGCCATCTCTTGCGGATTTGGAAAGGAGCTTTTATAAGGTTAGGAAAAGAAGATCCATTACCAATCGTTATGATGACATTTGGCCTATCCTGTATGAGAACTTGTTTGAGGTTAGAATCAGAAGAATAACATCGGCAGTCAAGTCTCTTCTCCTCGTAGTCTTCCCATATTGGAGTGACTAACTTAAAGTCATCGGGGCCAAAGATACAAATTACGGGTAAATTGCCACTCTTTACTTTAAATAATTTAGTTGCAATAGCCATTAGTTGGATAAGTTTCTTTATAAGCACGCCCTTTAGGGCTGAACTGCTGTCCTTTTTTGCACTACTGTTAAATGCGACAAGCTTCATTTTGTTTCCCTCCCCCCTTTCATCCTCTGAGAGGAGAGGAAGTTCTTTTGAAATTATTTTTCCTCAAATCATCCCGGGGTTATTACAATGGATGAAATCAATTTCTTCTGGGAAGCAATAATCACAAAGGTATATTCATGATTTCCCATGACAGTGCATAAAGGTTTATTGGGGAAAATCCTAAGGAACTTTGCAGATCATTTTTTGGCCATACCCTCATGATTCTGGGCCTCATGCGTCTCCAATTTATCCGTTTCCCCTTCCATGCCTTTTTTAAAGCCACGAATCGCCTGGCCTAAGCTACGCCCCAATTCCGGAAGGCGCTTTGCACCAAATATGAGAAAAGCAATTAAGAAAATGACCATAAGTTCTTGTGAACCAATGCCAAACATTGGAATCTCCTTCTGCTTCAAATCATTAGTAATTATTAAAAAAGGAAAAATTATTTAAAAGGTAAACAAGAAATGGAACTGCTTAACAACGGAGGATGGAGATTAGCGGATCAAGAGAAAAAATTTGGAAAGAAATACGGCGCAGCTGCTCAATGCAGAAAAGACTGGAAAAAGAAATTACGGGGGAGGAACTTCGGACAAATATTTTTGTTTTGTTCTGAACGTCGGCTAGTAGATTTTCCTGATCGAGATTCTCAAAGGCGGGATTAGGTGATAAAAAATCAATTTCTATTAAGTCATCGTATTGAAAATAGACTGGATAAATTACCAGGAGGGAGGAAGTTAATATTACCAGAAAGAGTTGGGTTCTTTCAGGCCAATTCTTCATGTTAAAATTCCAACTATTTTGACGCCGTGATTATATTTTTATTCTTTTACAAATTTTTTCCCATGTCAAGGCCTTTTGACTAAAAAATCAGATAGAAAAAATTACCTCACCCTTGGTGTCAATTTTCAGACAGGGGGTTGTAAAGAAACACAATATATTATGTATAGTTTCGGCCCCTTAAATGAGCGGGGTCCTTACCACTATCCGCCTCTTCCAAAAGTTTTCTATATGGAAGGCATATCAAAAGCTTAAATTGATAGAATAGATTACCGCTTGAAATCTTGTATCGAGGCAGGATTTTTAAGAATCATGCTTTCAGGAAGAAGTCTCTACCTCAAGATACGACTCAGCGCGGGCGGAATAGCGTCCGCTGCAGCCAGTTGTTAAGATCATTCCTTCAACATCTTAAGGATGTGCTTTGCCAAGCTGTCCTTAATTTCCTGGTGCCTCGGGACGGGCTGGGCCATCTTTGTGACCGCATTCTGGTACCAGTTGTGTCTCTTACCATGGCGGATGAAAACGCAGCCCATCTCCTTGATGCTTAACAAAAGCTGATCGCTAAAAACTTTCTCACCCGTGAACTACTCGATCGACGATCTTTTTGAACTCTTTCTCTGTCAGCAACCCTTTCTTCTTGATGGAGGCTTCTTTCACTTTCAGCACGATGGCTTCCCGTTGCTCCTGGGAAGCATCTGCCCCGATTCTCTCCAGCCATTCCGCCACGGAATCGATCCCGCTGCTCTTGCCCATGACGATCTCGATAGGTAGCTGACCCACCAGCGAAGGGACGAAAGGCCCTAGTTCTAAAGGATGCTCATCCCGACAACGTCGCACCCAGGCGGCCACAATTCCAGATTCCACATTCAGCAGACTCTCCCCGACGATCGGGCGGTTGGAAGGGATCTCAGTTCTGGAAAGCTCGCGCACCAGTTTCGACAGTTCAAAGAATTTCTCAGTCTTGATCCCGATGTCAATCCCATACATAGTCAACAAGGCCAAAACCACATCCTCCATGGCGGCATTTCCGGCCCGCTCTCCAATGCCCGTAACAGTCGTATGGGCCACAGAGCACCCTGCGGCCAGGGCCATTAGAGTATTGGCCACTCCCAAGCCGAAGTCGTCATGGAAATGCGGCTCCAGGGGTTTCTTGATCCGTTCGCGAATCCTCTTTACCAAATAGGGCATGGCATGTGGCGAACACCCTCCAAACGTATCTACCACTGCCAATGCGTCCATGTGCCCTTCCGTAGAAATCTTCTCGATCAAATCCAAAAACCAGCCCATCTCGGCCCGGGAGGCATCGATGGGGAAAAAGACAGTATACAGGCCCAATTCTTTGGCGAATAAAGTGGCTTCGATGGATAGATCGATAGCTTTCTGCAATTCCCATCCGTAGGCGAATTTGATCACATGCTCGCTGGAAGGAATCTCCACCACAATCCCCTTTACGCCGCACTCTTTGGCCAGTTTAACATCTGAAGCCATGCAGCGGGAAAAGGCGAAGATCTCAGGGCCGAAATTCGCCTGGACGATCTCCTTAATGGCCGCCTCATCTTCCTTGGAGACTGCTGGCATTCCTGCCTCAATGCGGTGCACCCCGGCCTCAGCCAATGCTTTGGCGATCCTAAGCTTATCCCTCCTGGTATAGGCTATGCCCGCCTGCTGTTCCCCGTCGCGCAGGGTGATGTCATGGATCTTAATGTCGCTGGCCGGAGGAAATTGGAATGCAGCAGTGACTTCCGGTTCATAATTCCAGGGGCTGACAAACCACTTGTCCGTTTTCCACGGTTGCCTCATTCTTTCTCCTTCCGTAAGTTCTTTTTAAAAATAAAGGGTTCAATGATTCAAGGGTCCCAGGGTTCGAGCGTTTTTTTAAAATCTTTCACTTGGCCCCTTGACCCCTCGACCCCTTGAACCCTATTTCAGTCCCAACACATCCTGCATATCATAGAGCCCAGGTTTTTGATTCACCACCCACGCGGCCGCCCGCATGGCTCCCCGGGCGAAGTTGTCCCGGCTATGCGCCCGGTGGGTGACTTCCAACCTCTCTCCCAAGCCTCCGAAGATCACGGTGTGCTCGCCCACAATGTCTCCAGCACGGATGGTTTGCATCCCGATCTCCGAACGCTTTCTCTCCCCGATGATTCCCCTGCGGGCATAGACTCCTGCCTGATCAAAGTTACGGTTCAAAGCCTGGGCCAGGATCTGGCCCATTTTCATGGCCGTCCCGCTGGGGGCATCCTTCTTCATCCGATGATGAGCTTCGATCACTTCCACGTCATAGTCTTCACCAAGGATTTTAGCCAGGTCCCCAATCATCCTGAACATCACGTTCACGCCCACGCTCATATTCGGGGAGAGAACGCAGGGAATTTTGCGGGCCAGCGCCCGCACCTCTTCCATCTGTTCGGGGGAGAATCCGGTGGACCCGATGACCGCACTTCTGCCATACTCCCCGGCCACCTGCAAGTTCTTCAAAGAAGCCTCGGCGTTGGTGAAGTCGATGATCACATCTCCAGAGGTGATGACATCTTTCAAAGCGCCAGATAAAGGAATATTCCATTTTTGGAGGCCGGCGATTTCCCCAGCATCCCGCCCCAGGTGCGGGTGGTCTTTCCGTTCTACCGCGCCCGCAAGGTGAATATTTGGGGTCTCATGGATCGCCGCCAGGATGCGCATGCCCATCCGGCCGGCTGCCCCGACGACAATTGCTTTCACAATGTCTTTGACCATAACCCCCCCTTAAAAATAAATTCGAAATCCGAATTTCGAAATTCCAATTATTCTCGGTTCATCTCCAAATTAGTTGACCAAATTTTTAATGAAAGCTTGCCAAGGGCCCGGAAGGAAAGGCAGATTGCGCCGCAAGCATCGGCGGGATATCCGCTTTCCATAAACTCCCTGCTTACCATCCGCAAAGCGCAGCGGGGGCGAGATAAGAAAGCTTCGGAGAAATGGCAGAACCCCCGCCACAGTTAGGGAGAGATATGTGCCTCATGATTGCAAGCAAGATGACTTTTCTTCCGGGACCCTGAAATCACAGGACACTTTAAATATACCAGCTCTTTGGCTTCCAACTAATTTGGAGATGACCCTTATTCTCTTTACCTCTCGAACCCTTAATTATTTATAGGCTTCTTCCCAGAGTTCCCCTTCGTATACCACGCGCGTGTCCCCCTCAAGGAAGACTCGCTCGAAAGCTTCTCCCTTACGCTGGAAATATATGTTCAAAACCTCTCCTCCAGTTGTTTCTACAGCCACCGGCGAATCAACCAGCCCTTTAGCCGCAGCAATTAGGGTTGAAGCAACAGCACCCGTACCGCAGGCCAAAGTCTCATCCTCCACACCCCGTTCATATGTTCGGACCTTTAGACGTCCCCGATCGATGGGCTGAACGAAGTTGGCATTGGCTCCGGCAGGTTGGAAGCGGGGATGAAAACGAATCTTTCGCCCCACTTCCGTTACAGGCAGGCGGCTGCCTTCCTCCACAATCTCCACGGCGTGGGGGACGCCGGTGTTTATAAAGTGCAGAAAGTGCTCTTGCCCATCGATCCCCACTCTGAGATCGAGCTCCATTCCGAAAGGCTGAACCATCTGCAGTTTTACACGTTTTCCGTAGACTTCTGCTTCGATGATGCCGGCCAAGGTCTCGAAGGAAAGCTGGAGAGGAGCAATTCCTTTGAGGACAGCAAAACGAGCCGCGCAGCGTCCCCCGTTTCCGCACATCTCTGCCTCGCTCCCATCAGCGTTGAAGAAACGCCAGCGGAAGTGCACGCGCTTGGAGGGTTCGATGAGAATCAAACCATCCGCTCCCACGGAAACTTTGCGGGCGCACACTCTGGTTACAAAGTCCTTCAGTTGGTTGGGATCTAAAATTCCCTGACGATTATCGATGAGGATAAAATCGTTCCCGCTTCCGCTCATTTTCATAAATGGAATTTTGGCCATTTATTCCTCTTAATGGGACACAGGTTTTCGCAGATATCCACAGAAAAAAATTTAAATCCCCCATCCCCCCTTCCATAAAGGGGGAAATAAGGGAGGATTTTGAAGAGAACATTCGCTGGACGTAAGTGGGTAACCTGCATCAGGTCAACCTTTCCTGAGGCGCTCGCACTAAATTATTGTGCTTGTATTAAGGATCCTAAAAATCTGCGTTTACCCTGTTAGATACTAAACATCTAACAGGGTAAATCTGGGTCCGATAAATTCGTTATCTTTTTAAACCAGAAAATCCGGAATGAATTCCCCTTTGATCAGGTCGTCGTAATCCTCGCGCTCACGGATGACATAAAAGCGGTCTTTGGCCACCAGAATTTCCGGCACCCGGGGTCGAGAATTATAATTCGAAGACATGGTGAACCCATAAGCTCCCGCGCTCATCACTGCTAAAAGTTCGCCGGCTTCCACTTTGGGCAGCTTCCGATCCCTGGCCAAGAAATCCCCGGACTCGCAGATCGGCCCCACTACGTCAGCCACGATCTCGGTTCGATTTTCTCGCTGGACTGGCTGAATTCTCTGGTAGGATCCATAAAGGCTGGGACGGATGAGATCATTCATGGCTGCGTCCACGATGACAAAATTTTTCTCTCCGCCCTCTTTGGTGTATAAAACCTGAGTCACCAGGATGCCGGCGTTACCCACGATTACCCGGCCGGGTTCCAGAATCAGAGTGCAGTCGATTCCGCTCAGTTCATTCAGCAAGGATTGAGCATACTCTTTTGGATGGGGCGGCGTCTCCTGGTCGTACGTAATGCCTAACCCACCTCCCAGGTCCATATACTGGATTTGAATTCCCTCCGCGCGCAACTTCAAGACCAATTCTTTGATCCTTTGCACGGCTTCCACAAAAGGTTCTATATCGGTGAGTTGGGATCCGATGTGGCAACTCACTCCGATCACTTTGATGTTGGGCAATGTGCTGGCCAG
>Ga0315312_1001317_pt1 | contig 19979 bp, 16 predicted proteins | sample TDP7_MG_FD_203629 | JGI IMG/M metagenome (GOLD analysis project Ga0315312, IMG submission 203629) | Freshwater sediment microbial communities from Lake Towuti, South Sulawesi, Indonesia - TDP7 | ecosystem: Environmental > Aquatic > Freshwater > Lake > Sediment | place: Indonesia: South Sulawesi... | reverse complement strand
CTCACTATCCTTTCCCACCTTCTTTTTATTCATGTTTCATGTATACAATATAAAATACAATATGTCAAGAAAAAAATGAAGAAAACGCAAAAAATTTTGGCCCTCCGCCCAAGACTGAGGCATTACTGTCCGGGGCGTCTTTTTCTTGACAAAAGGCGGCGTTGGGATAAGAGTATTTACCCTTCAGGGGCGAAAGACAGCCGGAGCTGTCACGCGATTTTTTGGCTGCATCCCATCGGTGAGATATACGCTTTAGTGAGCGGGAGGTAAGCAGAATGACGAATGAGATGGTGCCCATTTACATAATGGGAAAGGAATACCACGTTCCAGCGACGCTGACAATCATGAAGGCGATGGAATATGCCGGGTACAAGTTTATCCGTGGCTGCGGATGCAGAGGGGGCGTCTGCGGGGCGTGCGCGACGGTCTACCGGTTGAGCGACAGCTACAAGATTCAGCCCGGTCTTGCGTGCCAGACTGTCATTGAGCCGAAGATGTCGCTGACGCAGATTCCCTTTTTCCCGGCAAACAAAGCTATCTACGAGATGGAAAAGCTGGAGGCGCGGCCGGAGACTATCCTGAGTTTTTACCCGGAGGTAGCCCGCTGCGTCTGCTGCAATTCCTGCACGAAAATCTGCCCGCAAGAGCTGGAGGTGATGGATTACGTGCAGGCGGCTTTGAGAGGAGATATCGAGAAAGCGGCTAAGTTATCGTTCGAGTGCATCATGTGCGGTCTTTGCGCGACACGCTGTCCGGGGGAGATCGTGCAGTACCACGTCGGGCTTCTTGCGCGACGACTCTACGGCAAATATGTTACGCCAAAAGCGCAGCACCTCGCTGAACGGGTTACCGATATAGAGCAAGGGAAGTTCAACCAGCAACTGGAAGAGCTATCGAAAGCAGAGAAAGCTTCCTTAGCAAAGCTTTATGCGGCGCGAGACATCGAAGAGCAATAGATACGGAAAGAGGGAGTATGGGCTACGAACCTTACATGAAGGAACTGATTAAGAAGGTCGAGGCGACAAGGCCAGCTCGCATCCAGCAGGTGAAACAGGGGAAGCATTTCCCTCGTCTTCCGGAGGAAGAGGGACTGAAGCTCATGCGGGAGTTTCACCCCGACTACAAGGAAGGAGCGAAGAGGGAACTCGCTGTTGGAGCGAGCAAAGGGAAGGTTGTGCCGAACGAGCTTGCGGATATTCTGGAGGCTCGCAGCACCCTGGACCATTCCGCGGTAGACCTTTCTCGAATTGACTACGACGTAGATGTGCTCGTGATAGGGGGAGGAGGGGCGGGGTGTTCGGCGGCGCTTATCGCACAGGAAAACGGGGCGAAGGTTCTCATTGCGACAAAGCTTCGCCTCGGCGACGCCAACACGATGATGGCGGAAGGCGGCATTCAGGCTGCCGATAGGCCCAACGACTCGCCCGCGATTCACTTCCTCGACGCAATGGGTGGTGGGCATTTCACCAATGACCCGCAGTTGGTTATGACGCTCGTTCAGAATGCCCCATCGGTCATCCAGTGGCTGGAAAACCTCGGGGTCATGTTCGACAAAGAGCCCGATGGGACAATGCGGACTCTCCACGGTGGGGGCACCTCCCGGAGGCGAATGCATTCCGCGGGAGACATGAGCGGGGCGGAGATAATGAGAACGCTGCGCGATGAGGTCCAGAATCGCGATGACATCGAGGTCATCGAGTTCGCGCCGGCAGTGGAATTGATTCTCGACGAAGAGGGGAAATGCGCTGGCGCGGTTCTTTTCAACTTCCAGACGGATAACTACACAATCGTCAGAGCGAAAACTACCATCCTGGCGACAGGAGGGCTCGGCAGGCTGCACATTCAGGGATTCCCCACCACAAACCACTACGGGGCAACCGCAGACGGGTTAGTCCTGGCATATCGAGCGGGAGCATCGCTTCGCTTCTTGGAGGCAACGCAATTTCATCCCACGGGGGCGGTTTTCCCGGAGCAGAATGCAGGGTTGCTCATCACCGAGAAAATCAGAGGCGCCGGAGCGCAGCTTCTCAACTCGGACGGCGAACAATTCGTCCATCCTCTGGAGACCAGGGACGTCGAGTCGGCGTCTATCATCAGAGAATGCACCGTGCACAACAAGGGGATAGGAACGCCGACGGGGAGAGTTGGCGTATGGCTCGATTCGCCGATGATAGACATACTGAAGGGACCGGGAACAGTGGCGCGGGATTTCCCGGCGAAATTCCGTCAGTTCGCTCGACACGAGATTGACATATCGAAAGAGCCGATGCTGGTCTTCCCGACGCTGCACTACCAGAACGGCGGCATCACAATCAATACCAAAGCCGAGACTGACTTCCCGAACCTTTATGCTGCGGGAGAGGTCTCCGGCGGCATCCACGGCATAAACAGACTGATGGGGAACTCTCTTCTCGACATCAACGTCTTCGGGCGAATCGCCGGGCGGAACGCGGCTACCAAGGCCAAGACCACGAGGCTGGGCGAACTGACGCTGCGGCACGTGCTGAAGTTCCACGAGGAGCTCGAGAAAGAAGGCGCCGGCAACAACAGGAAGTCTCCAATTCTCCTTCCCGATTACGTCGGCAAGATAGGATAGGAATCCCTCGGCGCGGCGCCCTCTTCTTGAAAGCGCCCCATGCACGGAGGTAAGCTCCTGAGAGAATGAAAGTGTCGTTTACTTTCTTTGCATCCAACTAAGAGGAGAAAAAGAGCCATGAAGACGATGAATCGCAGGGAGTTTCTGAAACGAGGCGCCCGAGGCGCGGCAGGTGTGGCAGTAGGAGTTACCGCCATCCGAGCAGGGAAATCGGCATTTGCCGCAAATGACCAGATAAACGTTGCGGTCGTGGGCGTTCATGGTCAAGGGAGGTCTCACGTAGGCCAGTTGTGCGAAATAGACGGCGTTCGAGTGATTGCGCTTTGCGACCCGGATGAAAGGGTTTTCGGTCCGCCGGCCGCAACTGTCAAGGAAAAGCAGGGCGCGGAACCGAAGTTGTACGTGGATATTCGTGACCTCCTCGCCGACAAGAACCTCGACGCCATAAGCATCGCCACTACCAACCACTGGCATGCTCTGGCGACGGTCTGGGCATGTCAGGCCGGCAAGGACGTTTATGTCGAAAAGCCCGCGTCGTGGTGCGTTTGGGAAGGGCGGAAAATGGTGGAAGCCGCTCGCAAGTATGAAAGGATAGTGCAGGTCGGGACGCAGAGCCGGTCTTCGGGGAACTGGCGGGACGCCATCGCGCGTCTGCACGCAGGCGAGATAGGAAAGGTTTACATGGCACGCGGGCTATGCTATAAGCGGCGGGACTCGATAGGCTTCAAGCCAAACGAGGAGACTCCGAAGGGCCTGCATTATGACCTGTGGTTGGGTCCGGCGGCGCTACGACCTTACAACGGTAACCTCGTGCACTACAACTGGCACTGGTTCTGGGACTTCGGCAACGGGGATATGGGCAACCAGGGCGTTCATCAGATGGACATCGCTCGGTGGGGATTGAACAAGGGCCTACCGGTCAAGATAACGGCGGCAGGTGGGCGGTTTGGCTACGTGGATGTGAAGGACCTTCAGGGCAACCTTGTTGACCGAGACCAGGGCGAGACCCCGAACACGGAAATCTGCGCTTTCACTTACGAGGATGGCGCGCTTCTGGTCTTCGAGACGCGGGGGCGCTTCACCAACGACGAGGATGGGCAGAAAGTCGGCAACCTGTGGTACGGCTCGGAAGGATACATGACCGGAACCGAGGCGAAGTTCGGCTTTGAGGGAAAACCCTACCGTGGTCGGCCCCGGGAAGAAGTTGAGCTTGTTCCCGTCGGCGGCAGCGGCGAGGGAAACCATTTCAAGAACTGGATCAACGCCGTAAGAAGCCGCAGGGCTGAGGACCTAAACGCCGACGTACTCGAAGGACACCTTTCGGCGGCTCTCTGCCACCTCGGAAACATAGCTTACCGCCTGGGAAGAAGCTTAGTTTTCGACCCGAAGACGGAAACTTTCCCCTCAGATGCGGAAGCTAACAAGCTGCTGAAGCGCGACTATCGCCCTCCTTTCGTCATTGCTGAGAACGTGTGAGAGCCGGAAGCATATGGCGTGGATTCACCGGACATGCCGGAGACGCAGGGCTTTGAAAGGCCGGACAAGCGAGGAGTGGGTCTCGGGGCGCCGATGCTACACTTCAGCCGTCCGTAGATTCCATAACGCTAACGGAGCGCATCCTTGAGCATCAGGCAGATTCGAGCATTGGTTCGTAATGGCCTCTACTATCTGACCGAACATGCAGATGATGAAGCAGCCGCCGACGGTTTCGACATCTATGACGTGGAGCACGGCATCCTGACAGGCAGGATTAGAAGAAGCTGGCCACGCGAAGGCAAGCATGAAATCGTGGGCTTAGCCCTGGACGGGCGCCGCATTGGAGCAATATGCCGTATCACCGCAACAAACAAGGTCCGGGTTATCACGGTTTACGAGGACAAACCCAGGCCATGAAGGGAGGAGAAGGCAGGATGGACTTCTGGGAAGGCGAAACATGTGAGTGCTGCGGCGGAGAGATTGCCGAAAAACGCGTAACCTTACACCGCAAGGTCAAAGGCCGCTATGTTCTTATCGAAGACGTCCCCGCCGGCGTATGCAAGCGATGCGGAGCCCGCTACTACAGCGCTAACGTTCTGAAAACCGTCGAGGAGAGCATTCGCGGACGCCGAAAAGCGGAGCGCGAGGTGTTGGTGCCTGTATATTCGCTACAGCGCGCATCTGGCTCATGAGACGCGGTGGCTCTCACCGCCCACGAGGCTGGGGAATGGTGGCCCACTCGGGCAACATAAGGCGACGCGCAGGGACAGTTTCCACCGCAGGCTGGCGGCACGAGGCTCCGACAAACCTCCCTTCTATAGAGCAACGTCCGCGCGCAGCCAGTTCGTGCATTCCGCTCGTGGCGCCGCCTGCGCCCCCCAGCGTCCCTTATTTCAGCGCGAAAGTGGTTGTGAACTCCTGCCCATCGTCGAGGGTGACCACTATCTCGTAGGTCCAGCCCGGACGGTAGCCTTCCGGCTTCGTGCTGAGGTTGAAGATGTACAGATCATCCGCTGGATCGTAACGAAATTGGTTGCCCCAGTCACCTGCTGCTGTGGACACCACCTCCGCCTCTACTCCCGGTGTGGAGTTTTCGAGGTAGTAAAGCGCGAGCGTCGCCAGGCAATCCGGAACCGGGTTGCCGTTAAGATCGCTTATTCGAAGCTTGATCGGTACCGTGCTCTTTTGTTTGAACGCTTTGTCTTCAATCGTTAGTGGCGGCAAGAATCCGAGCCACTGATACTGGAAGGGCGGCCCGACAACAAAGCGTAGCTCAGTGGTTCCGGTTCCGGGTCTGACGCGGTACACGTCCGGCACGATCCACTCATTGATCATGCCGCCCTGGATCTGCGCCCGCCCCCACATCCAGGAGTCATCGTAGTAGGCGTACGCCTGAAGCCACCAGCCATGCGCAGCGAGGATCGTGACAGGTAAGTCCTGGGCGGGCAGGTACTGATCCTGAACGCAGAAGCTCACCGCGCCTCCAGAGATCGCGTTGCCCGCATGGTCAACCATGGATACGTACACGTCCAGCGGCTCAACGACGAACCGCAACTCCGTGCTGCCGTCCCCAGCTCGCGTCCCGAAGTTGTCAGGCAAGTCCCACTCGTTGATGACGCGCCCCTCCACGGTGCCGCGACCCCAGCTCCAAGAGTAACCGCGATAGGCGTACGCCTGAAGCCACCAGCCATCCGCAGCGAGGATCGTGACAGGTAACTCCTGGGCGGGCAGGTACTGATCCTGAACGCAGAAGCTCACCGCGCCTCCAGAGATCGCGTTGCCCGCATGGTCAACCATGGAGACGTAGACGTCCATCGGTGTCAGAACGAAGTTGAGCAGGGTCGAGCCAGACGTGGCTTGGTACGTGGTGGTGCCGGTCGCAGGATCCACCGAATAGGTGTTGCCTGCCCAGACGGTCGTGCCCCCGTGTGCGGAGCTATAACCATAACTGATCGCGCCTCCGACCCATGCCCCATCGGCTACATCTACCACGAATGGGGTGGCGCGCCACCCTCCGATGTCAACCCAGCCATCGACGTGCGCCCCATCTCGGTCAACCGTATCCACGGTCACAGGCATAGCGCCGGCATGGGTTTGCCAAAGGCAGACGACCAGGCCGAAGCTCATTGTGAACGCAATCAGGCAGCTCGAGAGCTTCGCTCGCTTCTCAGTCATTTCTGCTCCCTCCTATACCATTGTAGAAAAAGAGTTCATCCGTCTCGTACCCGGACACCGTGTTTATGCGACACTGGGTCCTACCAGGGAAGGCCGGCTTTTGCGCTGCCGAGAGGTGTGTCCTTGCCCAAGCACCCCCGGCCAAGCCGTCATAGACTCTCCGCCGGAATGTTGGACGTCCCAGGTGCCCGACCTCCAAAAGACCTATTCGTAAGCAAGCGCACAAATCCCCTTTATCACGTCGAGCAAAGACCGCGCCATCGCCAGGTCGCGTTCCTATCCTCCCTCACGCCAAAGAGTTATAACTCAAGTCTCATCTTCCGGATTCGCTCACCGGTGTTTCCGAACGTAAACAAACCCGGGGAAATCGCAGGCGAGACAACTGCATAGGTCTCCCGTTCAAATAGTTGCGCAGAAGACCCGCCAACTCCACCATGTTGCCCCCTGTCAACACGCGCGGATATGGTTTACCCGCCTGGCCTTCACCTCGGAGTCCCAAGCCATCGCCACCACTTTTCCCCGAGGAGAGTCGCCAGCGAGCCATCGTTCGGAGACACGCACCGTTGCGTCACGTCAGCCGCCGCGGGGGTCCGGGCTGACTAAAAACAGAGCCACACCGGCGGGACTTCCTCGAAGATCCATGAACGCTTTTCAGCGGCGCTTGTCGCTCCCCTACCCCTTATCGCATTCGGCGAGGATTTTGAGAATCTCGACGGCCGGCTTTGTCGGACCAAATTCGCACGAGACTATGCCGCGATAGCCGGTTTCGTAGATGGCTTTGAAAACGTTCTTGTAGTTGATCTCGCCTGTTCCCGGCCCGGATCCTGGAAGCAGAGACACGCCAACGACGCAGCCCGGGCGGTCCGACGGTGCGCCTGACCTCCGTCGTTTTCCAGAAGAGGGTTGACATGTACATACGGATGTCCATACAATCTTGCCATGTTTGAGTGGGACAAGTCGAAAGCAAAACAAAACGAGGCCAAGCACGGCATCTGTTTCGCCGACACGTTCGGGGTGTTCGAGGACCCCAACGCGATGACGTTGGAGCAGCATGTCCGAGGAGAAGAGAGATGCGTAACGATGGGGATGGACGGCTTCGGCCGCATCCTGGTTGTCGTGTATACATGGCGCGGCGACAATATCCGCATCATCTCGGCACGCAAGGCGACACGCTCGGAGGTTCGACAATATGAAAGCGAAATATGATTTCAGCAAGGCGCGACGCCGAGCCGTCGTGGCAGCGTCCGGCAACAAGACGAGGATCACTATCCGTCTTGACCGTGACATTCTCGACTGGTTCAGGTCGAAAGTCGAAGATGAAGGCGGAGGAAACTACCAGACGATGATCAATGACGCTCTGCGCACGTTCATTGAGCATCAGGATCATTCTCTGGAACAGTTGCTCCGGCGGGTAGTCCGAGAGGAAATCAAGAAGGCGTCCTGACAGGACCTACCCTTCCTCCTTGTTCTCTTCGCCGCCTCGGCCTTGCCCGCACTCAAATCCGGGCAAAGTCCCCGAGTTCGCCGAGGCCAACCGTTTACCACCTATCGCATTCGGCGAGGATTTTCAGAATCTCGACTGTCGGTTTGGTCGGCCTGAACTCGCAGGCGACTATGCCGCGGTAGCCTGCCTCATAGATTGCCTTGAAGACGTTCCTGTAGTTTATCTCGCCAGTTCCGGGCTCATGGCGTCCGGGGACATCCGCGAAGTGGAAGTGGCCTATCTCCTTGATGTATCGGCGGATGTTATTGATGAGGTTTCCTTCGCTGATCTGCTGGTGATAAATATCGTAGAGGAATTTTATCCCGGGGCGCTCGGTCCTTTTGACAAGCTCAGAACCGTCCCTGGAATAAATCAGAAAGTAGCCCGGATGGTCAACGAGGACATTGAGTGTTTCCCAGACGAGAGTGATGCCTGCGTCTTCGACCATAGGAGCTACGAGGCGTCCAGCCTTGACGAGGGCATCCATCTGTTGTTCTCTGGAGACGCCCTCGCGGTCGCGGCCTGTCAATGCAAGAAGGACCTTTGTCCCCAGAGCCTTGGCGTTCTCGACGGCTCGCTTGACGGTTTCGATGAATGCCCGGTGGTGGGCGGGGTCGTTGGGTCCCGGGCCACCGATGGAACCGCCTGCTCCAATTGCGCCGACCTGAATCCCTAACTCCTGACATCTGGCTCTGACAGCTTCCTTGTCCTTCCATCCGCCGGCGCCGAGGTTCTCAAAAGCCCGGAAGCCGTAAGCTGCCACATGCTCGACTTTCTCGACGTGCGAGCCAGGAAACCAATTCGGGTGGACGGCAATGAGGGTGCGCATGCCAGCGCCGATTTTCTCTGCCGGGGCTTCTTTCTCCGCGCCGCGGCAACTCACAGAGCCAAATGCCGAAACAACTGCAGCACTTCCCGCTGTCTTGAGAAATGTCCGTCTGTCCATTTTCTTGCCTCCATTGCGAGGGTTCCTGTCTTTTCCCACAAAGCGGCTGACAGTGTAGGAACCTACCGCGCGAAGGGTGAAGGGTCAAGGGCGGTTCGCGCGGGAGGGCCCGACCGCTCTTGTTTCATGAGCAGCGCCGGTGCGGGCTGCCATAAGGCAACAACTTCTGCTTTTCTCAAACGGAGTGAGTCGTCCTCGCCGGGCGAGGACCACGCAGGTTGAGCGCTCATGGAGACGAAAAATGGCGGCGAGTGTTGCATGAGGAGCGGGGCTGGGATAGAATGGCGCGGCTTAGCGAGAATCCCGTCGGAACCACACGCATACCGGACACAAATGGGTCGAAAGCGAGCACCGAAAAGGAAACCGAAAAAGAAAAGAAGGAAGGAAAGACTCCCTGGTGTCGTCCCCTCGGGCCGTGTCGTCAAGAAGGCGCGTCGTCTTACTGCAAAACCGCTGTCGCTGATATTGGGCGGACTTTTTCTGGTGGGGATTGGGCTTGCGGCGTGGCGACTGATTTGGCGCGAAAAAGCCTCCTATGTTTTTGCGGACGTGACGGAGAAAACGGGGATTGATTTCGTTCACGTCACAGGGCAGAAGGCCGGGCGGATGCTGTATCCGGAGATAATGGGGGCAGGAATGATTCTCTTCGACTACGATAACGACGGAGACCTGGACATTTACTTTCTGAATGGGAATTACATCAGAGGAAGAGGGCCGGACCCGAATCTGACGAACGTTCTGTACCGGAACGAAGGGAAGTGGCGTTTCACGGACGTGACGGAGGAAGCCGGGGTTGCAGACAGCGGTTACGGGCAGGGGGGCGAGGCAGCGGATTTCGACAACGACGGTGACCAGGACCTATACGTCACCAACCTCGGCCCGAACGTCTATTTCCGCAACGAGGGGAACGGGCGGTTCGCGCGGACATCGCTTCTGGCGCACGATGCGTGGGGGCAGTGCGCCTCTGCGGTGGACTACGATAATGACGGCGACCTCGACCTCTACCTGGTGAATTACCTGACCTACGATCCTGACAAGCAGGACCTCGGGATAGAGATGGTCGCCGGGAAACTAATCCACGAATATCAGGGGCCACAGGTTTATGAAGGAAGTCCGGACGTTTTGTATCGGAACAATGGGGACGGCACATTTACTGATGTAACGAAGGAAGTCGGACTGTATGCGCCAGGAGGGAAAGGAATGGGCCTGGCCGTCGCCGACTTCGACAACGACGGAGATGCGGACATCTTCGTGGCCAACGACATGATGGTCAATTATTTCTTCGTTAACGAAGGCGGGAAATTTGTAGAACGTGGGGTGGAGATGGGGGTTGCGGTCAGCCGAGAGGGGAATGTGGAGTCTTCCATGGGAGTTGACGTGGCGGATGTTGACAACAACGGACTGCTGGATTTCATAGTTCCCTGCCGGCGCAGGGAAAGCCACACCCTCTATTACAACGAATGGCCGATGTTCAGCGATGCCTCTTCCGAGCGAGGTCTCGACAGGGCAACCCTCGACTATACAGGATTCAGTCCGAGCTTTCTTGACTTCGATAACGATGGAGACATGGACTTGTACGTGAGCACCGGGGAGGTAGTAACGCTGGAGGAATCGGTCCGCAAAGGCTTTACGGAGCCCGAGAATTTTGTTCAGCGATACTCTCAGTTTGACCTGCTGCTCGAGAACAATGGGCGCGGCTATTTCCAGAGAGTGCCACCGGAAAAGGCGGGGCCGCATTTCCAGAAACGCACGGTGGCGCGCGGCTCGGCAGCGGGAGACCTCGACAACGACGGGGACCTCGACTTAGTTATCAACATCTCGGAGGGGCGGCCTGTGATTTTGCGAAACATGGCCAACGAGCTGAGCACGGGGGGGAACTGGCTGACGGTGAAGCTCGTCGGCACGAAAAGCAACCGCGACGCAATCGGAGCGCGGGTGGTTGCTCGCGCGGGAGGCAAGGTGCAGTACCATTACTTGAGAGGAGGGGGAAGCTACCTGTCGGTGAGCGACCGTCGAGTCCACCTGGGGCTTGGAACAGCGACGAGAGTTGACAGAATTGAGATTATCTGGCCTTCCGGGACGAGACAAACGATGCAGAACGTTCGGCCAGTCAACCGCTTCCTGACAATCCACGAGAAGGCGGACTAACGAGGAAAACGCCGACCGATACATCACCGTTTTCAGGGATGGCACATCGCGGCTGAAAAACGCGCCGGCGGGGGTCATCGAGCCTTCAGGGGATGAGGCGCCTTATAGCCGGCTGGACAACCTCTTCTACGCCGCAGTCAAAGCAGTCGCCTGTTCTCCTTGAGCGCAGCTCTACTTTCCCCTCCTTGAGCTTCTTTGGCCCGACGGTGATTCTCAGGGGAACACCGATGAGGTCGGCATCTTTAAATTTGACGCCCGGGCTGCATTCTCTGTCGTCGAGGAGAACGTCCACGCGCTCATTTCTCAAGGCTTCGTAGATTCGGTCGGAGACGATTCTTTGGGTCTCATCGGCGTAGTCTATTGGCGTGACAACTACTTCGAAAGGGGCTGTTGCTTGGGGAAGAGCCATTCCATCCCGGTCGGAGAATCGCTCGACCAGAGATAGAAGAAACGAGTCGAGATAGAACGTGTGAGCATCGGCTGAAAGGGGGTGCGGCTTATTGTCCCGGCCGAGGACTTGAGGGGAAGGGATTTCGGGGAGAGGTTGGCGCAGGCGAGAGGACCTCATCAGCCGGCGGGCTCGCTCGATAGAAATGGGCTGGCCGCAATCGGGACACGGGTCTCCGGCACGAACGAGGCGAAGGTCGAAGTACTCGGCATGAAAATGCATTTCAGGCTCGACTCCTGTCAGGTGGTAACCGTCCCTATTTGCGCCGCAGACGAGATTTCGGCGGCGCTGGAGGGCGCGATCGGCCAGTATGCGGGTAGGAGTTTGACCAACGGGGCCGATGCTTCCCGCCTCTGCACCGAAGATTGCTCTGACCTCATCCTCGGTCGCGGGGCGAGCATCACTGGAGCCAACAGCCCGGCACAGGAGCGATTCGTTGAGCTGGTCGTCGCCTCTCACGAGTGCAAGAAGGGGCTTGCCTGCGACGACGTAGAGAAGGGATTTGATCACCGAGCCAAGCGGCACGCCGAGGAATTCGGCGACACCAGCGACGGTTTTCTTGCCGGGGGTCTCGACGAGGCGCGGCTGGTCGGAGGAAGGCTCGCCGCTGGCCGGAGGCTCAGTACGCGAAGTCGCGCAATCAAGACTGGCCGAATAGCCGCACCGACAGAGAGCAACCTGCGATTCCCCATGAGGAGATAGAGCGAAATGCTCTTCTGCCGCTTCCTCCTGAGGCGGCGTGGGCAAACCGCGAGCGACCGTCGGGTTGAGTCCGCAGTCGAGGATGAGGCCCGACAGAGTCTCGAAAGCAGGGTCACGGAAGCCAGTGTCTCCCTGCCGTGACGGGGCGACGCTGACGAAGAAGGAGCGGATGAAGCGTGCCCGCGAAACTCGTAAGGGCTCGGAGCTGAAGTAGAACCAAAGCTGTGGCAATTCCCTGTAAGAGCGGAGGTGACAGGAAGCTATCTCCCAGAGGAGCCGGTCTTCGTAGGTCAGACGCAGGACGCAGGAGGTCGGTGAGATGGCTTCTTCTCCTGCCGCGGACGAACCGAGTGGAGCACACCCTTTCGACGAGTAGCGGCCTCGTAAGGAAAACTCTTGCCCGCCTTTCTCGGCCAGGCGCTGGCGGACAAGCTCCTCAATCTTGCGGATGGATTTCTGGCCAAGGGGAAGGTACGCGGCAATTTCCCCTCCCTCAATCCTCGCGTAGCCAGCCCGCGCCATCAGCGCCAAAGTGCGACAACCCTCTCCCGCGGGGGTTTCTCGTAGAGTCGGGATGAACATCTTTGACCAGCGCATTTCTCACAGTACCTTTATCGTGGGAGACTTTGGTTCCCGACGATAGAGTCCAGGATGGCGCTCCTTATCGTAGTAGTGTCCGCACCGAAACAGCCCCAGCGCAATAGCGTGTCACGCTTCGCGTGATCGAACAGCCCGTGCCGAAGCCTGCTCGTCTACTGACACTCTACACCGTCAGGTGCACGAAGGTCAACCATGTTTCCTGGCTGAAATGAAAGGAAATGGCAGGCAAGGCTTCGCAAAAGGCGTCCAGGCCTTGGCCGCTGTCTTGGGGGGAAGCTCCGTCGGCGAAGCAGAGGGTTGAGGCCCGGCCGGGTGAAAAAAGCCACGCTGCGGTAACTGTGGTGCAATGCAGCGTCCGGCCGTTTGTTAGAAAGCCGGCCGTTAGTGAGCTGGCCCCGTGTCGGTAAAGGGCGGAATTTTGCCTATTGACAAGAGTTAGTGGAAGCTGATAAAGTTAGACTAAACAAAGTTTTTAAAAGAACGAGGAAAAGGAAGATGTCCGAAATGGCTGCCTTATCTGCGAGCCTTGAAGACTATCTGGAAACAATCTACCACCTTGTCGAGGAGAATCGGGTGGCAAGGGTTCGGGACATCTCAGCGCGCATGAATGTGAACATGTCGTCGGTTACGGTCGCGCTGAGGCAATTGTCGTCGTACGACCTTGTGCATTATGAGCCGTACCAGGTGATTACCCTGACGGAGGCTGGTTCGGCCCGTGCGAAGCAGCTTGTTCGACGGCATAACGTCCTGAAGAACTTTCTATTGAACGTGCTCTCTCTCGATGCGGCGGTGGCTGAGGACAATGCTGACCGAATGGAGCATGCGGTGGATGCCCAGACGCTGGAGCGCCTTGTGAGGTTTGCGGAGTTCGTGGAGCGCTGCCCTCGAGCAGGACGGCAATGGGTGGAGTCGTTCCGGAACTTCTGCGAGAAAGACGCCCCCTCCGGAGAATGCGAACGCTGCGTGGAGTCGTGCCTGAAAGCAATCAGCGAAGCAATGGGAAACCAGCCCCAAAATGTGCGTGATTGCTCCGGCAGCGTTCCGCTGAGCGTATTGGAGCCGGGTGAAACAGGGCGAGTGGTAAAAGTCGGCGGGGTTGGCGTTATCAGGAAGAAAATCGTAGAAATGGGGGTCGTGCCGGGAACGATTGTCGAGGTGGAGAGGCTCGCACCTCTCGGCGACCCCATGGAGCTGAAGGTTAAAGGGTACCATCTCTCACTCAGGAAAGAGGAAGCTGAGGGAATCCTCGTGCAGCAGGTAGAGGGTCACGGAGAGAAAGGAGGTTCAAAGAAGTGAGCTGTGCGCCGTCTCGTTGTTCGGGCAACACGCCTCTCCCCTTGAGCATGGTAGGGAGTGGGCGGGATGTTCGCTTGGTGGCGGTGCTGGCGGGGCGAGGGCTTGCCCAGCGGCTTGCGGACATGGGGCTGGTCCCCGGGGTGGAACTGCGTGTCGTCAACAATGCCGCCGCGGGGCCGCTCGTGGTCTTGGTCAAAGGCAGCCGCCTCGTCCTCGGTCGCGGAATGGCTCATAAGATACTTGTGGAGTGAGGTTCCTTCTTCGGAAACCGCGCCCTGCGAGGGCAACGCTTCGACGAGAAGAGGAGTTGCTCCCGCTGCGACGGGAGCGGTTCGAGAGGACACCAGGTAGTTCGTTCCTATGAAAAACGGCAGCAAGACCATCACAATTGCACTCGCCGGGAATCCCAACTCGGGCAAGACGACGCTGTTCAACAGCTTGACGGGCTCCCGTCAACACGTCGGAAATTACCCTGGCGTAACGGTGGAAAAAAAGGAAGGTTATCGGGAGCACAAGGGCTTCAGGATAAAGGTCGTTGACCTGCCGGGGACTTACAGCCTGACGGCTCATTCCATCGAGGAACTGATCGCCCGCAACTTCGTGATTGAGGAAAAGCCGGATGTTGTTGTTGACATCGTTGATGCGACGAACTTAGAGAGGAATCTCTACTTAGCGGTGCAGTTCATGGAGCTGGGAGCGCGGCTCGTTGTGGCGTTGAACATGAGCGACCTGGCGAAGGCGCGAGGGTACGAAATTGACCGGGTGAAACTTTCGGCTCTGTTGGGAGCGGCGGTTGTTCCGACGGTGGCAACGAAGGGCGAGGGTATGAGCCAACTTCTGGATGCCGTCGTGAGCGCGGCCCCCGCAGGACGCAACTCCGAGCCAGTAAGGGTTAAATACGGGAGAGAGATCGAAGAGGAACTCAGCAAGCTGTCGCTCCTTCTGGACGGATGCCCTGAGCTTGCCAAGGAATACGGTTCGCGGTGGCTGGCAGTGAAGCTGCTCGAAAACGACAATGAGGTCAGAGGGAAAATTCGCCGGGAATGCCACAATGGGGAGGAGATTCTTTCCGCGGTAGAGAGGAGCAGCCGGCATCTTGAGGGCGTCTTCGGGGATGCCCCGGAGATTGTCATAGCAGACCGGAGATACGGCTTTATTTCCGGGGCCTGCCGCGAGAGCGTGCGGACGACCGTTCAATCGCGTTATGACATGTCGGAAAAGATAGATTCGATTTTGACCAGTCGGGTCATTGGGCTTCCTCTATTCTTCGGTCTGATGTACGTGGTCTTCCAGTTCACTTTCGCTCTGGGGGAGCCGTTGACGGGGTTGATCGAGCACTTACTTTCGCACCTGGGCCGGATGCTATCCGGGCTGTGGCCGACCGGCTCGGAGAGCGCTCTCAAATCGCTCATAGTTGACGGAGTGATCGGAGGGGTGGGGGCTGTGCTATCTTTCCTGCCGAACGTCATGTTGCTTTTCCTTGCGATTGCGATTCTTGAGGACTCGGGGTACATGGCGAGAGCGGCTTTCATCATGGACCGCGTCATGCACAAAGTAGGGCTTCATGGCAAGAGCTTCATTCCGATGCTTATCGGGTTCGGCTGTTCTGTTCCTGCGGTGATGGCCACAAGGACTCTGGAGAACCGGGCCGACCGCCTGACAACCATCATGGTCATCCCCCTCATAAGTTGTGGGGCGAGACTGACGATTTATGCTCTAATAATCCCTGCCTTTTTCGCTCCGGGATGGCGAGCGCCCATTCTGTGGATAATCTATCTGATAGGCATTCTGTTAGCCATGGCAGGAGCGAGGCTGATCCGGTCAACGCTGCTGAAAGGAGAGGCGACTCCTTTCGTGATGGAACTGCCTCCATACCGCATGCCGACGCTGAGGGGCGTTGCGATTCACATGTGGGAGCGAGCGTCTCTCTACATCAGGAAGGCGGGGACGATCATACTGGGCGTTTCGGTTGTGCTTTGGGCTTTGATGAGCTATCCGAAAAGCAAAGAGGTTGAAGAAGCTTATGAGAAAAAGGTAGTCGAGGCGAAGCAGACCTATCTGGGCAAGGCCGGGATGTTGAATGTGGTGCTTGGCCTCGATCCCGATGCCGACGCTCTGGTTCGCCTTGCCGCCGTAGAAATGGAGGCCGAAATTGGGGAGAGCAAGGCTCCCGGCGACGGGAGAAGGCGCGAGCGGGTCAGCGGAAGAAAAGAGGAGGATCGCGTCCGGGAACTGACGGGAGGGAAAGATGGGGAGGTTATCAGCGGATTTCTCGAGGCGATAAGGACCCTGGAGCGGTCAGGAACGAGTTCGCCGCAGCGGCTGACCGGGCAGACCACAAGCCAGCGCCAACCCCGCTCGAAAGCGGGGAATGTTGCACCGCACACGGGCTACGCGATGGAAGCGGCCACATCGCCCCAGCAAAAGGTAAGTCTCGTCGCGGCTCACAAATACCTCTACGAAGTCAAGAAGCCATTCAAGGAGACAATCGCGCGACTGAATCGGGAAAAGCGAGCGGGAATGCTTGCCCGCTCTGCCGCTGGCAGGATAGGCCGGACTCTTGAGCCGATGTTGAAGCCGCTGGGGTTCGATTGGAGAATCGGCACGGCGTTTCTGGGCGCCTTCGTAGCGAAAGAGGTTTTCGTGGCGCAAACGGGAATCATCTTCTCAATGGGTGAAAAGGAGTTGAGGAAGAGCTATACGCCCCTGACCGCATTTTGTATTATGCTTTTTGCACTGATTGCGACTCCGTGTGTGGCGACGGTGGCTGTTACCAGGCGAGAGACAGGCGCGTGGAAGTGGGCGCTTCTGCAGTTCGGAGGACTGACCGTCTTAGCTTACATTGTCACTCTTGCCGTTTACCAGGTCGGCTCGCTTCTGGCGTAGTGGCGCCCTTACTGAAGACCATGGTCTCGCGCACGAGAGGTAGAAAGTTCTGGGGCAAGCCCACGATGCGGGCCGAAGCAGATTAGCTGACGGTTGGGAGGGCACGATATGCCAAGGATTTTAGCCGCAATGTGCATGATGGTGTTGTGCATCGCGCTTGGCCCTGAGAAGGCGCGATGCTGGGATGTAGCATGCAGGGATGGCGGCTATCTGAAGGGGATGGGGTTGAGCGACGTATGGGCGGCCATGGACGCGATAGGCATCTCACGGGTCGAAGTGAAGGTCCAGGACGACCTCTTCTGTCCGGGGCTTTTCGAGGCCGGAGTAGGTCCGTGTCGAATTGACACGCCGCAAGCTATCCAGCAACTGCGGGCAAAGCTGGCTGAAAAAAAGAAATCCATAGCCCCGCTCTGCGCGGTGGTGAGGCTTGAAAGGGAAAAATCCGATGAGGATAGCGTCGAATGGATCGAGAAGATAGCCGCGGCTGCCAGCGGTCTCGGGCGCCCGATTATCATGGTCCCGGTTGTTGCGAGCGTCTTTTCCGACGACGAATTCGTGGCACGTGCGACCGCGTTAGCCAAGAAACTCGCCGAAATTGCTCAACGGTACGGACTGCAAATCACACTGGAGAACCTGGGGCATTACTGGAACCGAAAGGAAATCCTGGAGCCCGTGCCCAAAGCTGTCCCGACGGACCGGGTCGGTCTGGCGCTGGACATAACGAACATGTACTGGTTCGGTCATCCGCTCGGCAGGATTTACGACCTTGCGGAGACTTTTGCGCCCTACGTCCGGTACGTTCACGTCAAGAATGTCAATTACCCCGATGAGAAAAGGGAAGTGCAGCGCCCTGAGGGGTGGGAGTACGGGAAATACGCAGCTCCGGTGAGGGACGGGGATGTTGATTTCCGGAGGGTAATTTCGTCGCTCAGCAAGGCGGGCTATCGCGGGGACCTGACGCTGGAAGACGACAGCCTCAGGAAGTTCGATGCCGCCGGACAGAAGAAGATTTTGCGGGAAGACGTTCAATTCCTCAGAGAAATCACTGCTGAGATTGAAAGGGGAGGTCTCAATATGGCTGGCAAGGTTTCGCCGCCAAAAATTGTTGACGGCTGGATTCGTTCGCAGCGGCCGAAGAAGGTTGACCGCAGAAACATCTTCGACTACATGGACGGCGCGGGAGAGTTATACCTGGCGTATTCGTTCATCGGGCTTGAGGTCTGGACGTACCGGAAGCCGGACGAGCCAGATATTCTCCTTGAAGCATACGAGATGGCGGATTCGACCGAAGCCTTCGGCGTCCTTTCCTTCGACCTGAGCGGCGAGGGTGTTGAGATCGGCGAGAAGTCCGCCTATGCGGCGGGGCTTCTGCGGTTCTGGAAAGGGAAATTCTTCGTTCGGGTTCTGGCCGACCCGGAGACTCCTTCTTCTAAGAAAGCGGTGATGAAAATCGGAAAGGAGCTCGCGGCGGGGCTGCCGGGAAAGAGCCTGATGCCGCAACTGGTCGGGAAACTTCCCGAAAAGGGGCTTTTGCGGGGAAGCATCCATTATTTCCACAAGAAGGTCTGCCTGGACTATTTCTACTATCTCGCGGAGGAGAACATCCTGCAGCTCGATGAGAAAACCAACGCCGTGATTGCGGATTATCGGACCCCTTCTGGGCAGAGCAAGTTGCTGGCGGTGGAATACGCTTCCGAAGCCGCAAGCCTCAAAGCCTGGGAATCATTCCACGCGTCGTACCTCAACCAAGAGCCCCCGGGATCAAGCGTGACAGATTCGCGAAAAATCGAAGGCGAACAGTGGGTTTGCAGCCGCAGGGAAGCAAAGCTCCTGTTGATCGCCTTCGAGGGAAAGGACCAAAAGGACTGCGAAGAACTTTTGCGTCAGGCAACCGAAAATCTTGTTAGAGGAGGCTGAAGGAACTATGAAAACGCAGGCGTCAGGAGTAACGAGGCGAGATTTTCTGCGGGGGACGGCTTTCGCTGCCCTGTCCTCCGCTCTGGGAATGTCGGTTTCGGCCGAGGCTGAGTCTTCCGAGGAGAAGGAAAAGAAGCCGGTCAGCAAGGTGTTCCTCATACGGCACAAGGAGGTTCTGGACGATATGCACAGGGTCAAGGTGGACATTCTATCCGAAATGATGGACAAGATCATGTGTGCCGCGGCCGGGAAGGAAGACGTCAAGGAGGCATGGGCGGTCTTCGTCAAGCCGGATGACATGGTGGGTCTCGTGCCAACCGCTCATCTCAACGCCACTCATAAGGAAGTCACCCAGCTCGTTAAAGATAAGTTGACCCCGCTCTTGAGCGGGGGTGTTCCGGCAAAAAGAATTCTTAACGCCCAGGGGAGGAATGGCGTCCACAAGAAATGCACCGTTCTGATTCCTCTGCCGAATCTCAAGGCGCACTGGCTGACGGGCTTCGGGACGGTTTTCAAAATCTACATTCAGTTGGGGGGCAACCCGCCAGCCTACCACGGCGACAACAGCAAGAAGCTCGGGGAAACCTGGATTCTCCCGGGTGTCAAAGGGAAAACCAGAATCGTCATCGTGGATGCGCTTCGGCCCCTCTTCGACAAAGGGCCGCAGGTTATGCCGCAGTATCTGTGGCACTACAACGGCCTCATTGTCGGAACGGACCCCGTAGCGGTGGAGGCGGTTTGCGTCAAGATAATCCAGGCGAAGAGAGACCAGTTCAAGGGTGAGCCGTGGCCGCTCAGCCCGCCGCCGACGTGCCTCGAAGCGGCAGATAAGGAATATCACCTCGGCTGCTCCGACCTCAGCAAGATCGAATTGGTGAAGATGGGGTGGCAGGAGGACATGCTTGTCTGATACTGGCCGCTGCGCCTCGGCCACTTTGCGCGACGAAAACCCGGCTTCAGGCGGTCTCGCCCAAGACGGTGCCTGAGGCTAAGCGATGGCACCCCCTCAGGTGTTGCTTTCGGTGCTGCACGGGCTTGAGTGGGTCTCGCAAGAAGCCCCGCAGGAGGCGTCATAATCCAGCCCCGCGCGTCGCCCTGGGATGTTCCCGGACCCAAAACCAGAGACTCTCAGGGGGCGAAAGCAAAAGGAGAGGGCATCAATGCCCGGCCCCGGCATCTTCTTCTGAAGTTTTGCCATAAGGGGGGATAGTGGAGATTCCGAGGGAAGTGAAGCGTTTGTGGGCAATTTTGGGGAGGAAATGGGGAAGAGTTGAGTTTTTTTCTTTTTTTGTGTTTATTCTTATAT
>Ga0315312_1001316_pt1 | contig 19980 bp, 14 predicted proteins | sample TDP7_MG_FD_203629 | JGI IMG/M metagenome (GOLD analysis project Ga0315312, IMG submission 203629) | Freshwater sediment microbial communities from Lake Towuti, South Sulawesi, Indonesia - TDP7 | ecosystem: Environmental > Aquatic > Freshwater > Lake > Sediment | place: Indonesia: South Sulawesi... | reverse complement strand
GCCGCCTGGGCACGCCTGGGCTCAACGGTCATAGTAGGGCCAGCCTCATCTCTGGGATGGAACCGATATCTGGTTGGCAACAAATATGATCGGAGCAAGTGGTGGGTGCATCACGGAGAGATGGGAAAGAAGCGAGAGGTCGAACCGGTGAAGGAACACCTTATTGTCCCGGTGGAAACCAAAGAGGAAGCACTAACCATGCTGGCCCGCTCCGTCTTGACGGTGAGGGACTACAGGGAAAGCCGGGCCACCCACCTCGAGGTTCTGATTGACTATTACCAGCGCTTTTATGGTGAGCTCCCTGAAGACTGGCACCTTCTGGTAAGATCAGATTTTGAGCTGCCTCCCAGATATAGAAGGCATCTGGTCAATCTGCTGGCATCGGAACACGGCTGGGAAACAGAAGGGATGAAGGTTAAGAGGGCAAAACATCGAGACGGCAGGCTGATGACCCTATCAGAGTTTGCTGCCAGCTATGGCATGGAACAAGGAATCTACTGCACCAGGATTCGCAGCCAGTTGCCAAAACGTCTTAGATAGGGTGTTTAGTAATGTCATTCTGAGGAGTCCAAATGAATTTGGGCGACGAAGAATCTCTGAGATTCTTCCGGAGTTTACCCTGAGCGAGATTCTTCGGTCGCTTCGCTTCCTCAGAATGACAAGAAGCGAAGGGCTCAGAATGACAGTTGGATGTTATTAAACGGTCTCTCTTAGATAGGGAAAGCAGAGCGGTTAGTCCTCCTCACCCTCGGCTTCCTCTGATTTCACCAGTTCCAGTACACTGAAGGGGCACTTCTCGGCACATACGTTGCAAAGGTCAAGTCCGGGTACCGACCGCTTGCAGCTAGACCAGTTTATCACCTGAATACCCCCGTCAATCATTTGAAGCACTGGAGGCACTGGCTCGCGTTTAGAGAGCCTGCCGCCAGCAGTAACAGTGGGCAGCGCCTTGGTACAAACCGTGACACAATCACCGCAGCCAGTGCATCTTCCCTTATCTATCACAAAGTCGGTTCCTTTAACACGCTCTCCCTCCCCAAGAAGCTCCTTCAGCACTCTGTAGGAATCACGGAAGTCCTCCTTCAGAAGGTCAGGACAGTCGGTTAGACGCTTGTTTCTGCTTATGAGTTCAAAAGCAAAGGCATAGCAGGTAGGGCAGCCACAGAGCTTACAGTTGGTGCGGGGCAGCAGCCTATAGATTTGAAGCGGTTGAAGGGCTTTTCTAGGCAACTGTCTCCCTCCTTAGAATCCAAGCCCGTGAGTGACAGAAAAACATCTTCATTTTAAGTCAGCTTTGGGTCATCCGATGCAGGTAGAGAGTTCTCGAAGTTAAGTAAGAGGTCTGGGAGTGGGGTGACATCCTTTTCGGTTGGTACAGCTCTCACCTCTATTCGCTTAAGGTTCGGTAGTCTTGAGACCGATGGATTATAGCTTGCCAGGCGGTTAGAGTATAGGCTGGCTGGCATGTAGCCTGTGCCTTCTTGTTGACAGATGGGGTCGGATTTTGCTTTTACCACTACAGAGCCAGCCTGGCTCTTAAGCTCCACCAAAGCACCATCATCCAGCCCCAGGCGCTTCAGGTCAGCAGGCGATAGCCGCACCACAGCAGAATGCTGCTGATAGGCATCACCCCACCCATCTCTCTGCTTAGCCACCCATTGATAGATATCTTGATAGGTGACGATAACTAAAGGGATGCCCTCCTTAGGCGTACTCATCATATCCTCTCCGCCAATTGCTTCAGGACTTCCTCCTCAGTGGGATATTCACTCTTCTTTAACCCAACCAGGGCTATTTCATCTCCATCCATCCGTATTGCCGAGCCGCTGCACTCCAGTCCCGGGAGTGCTGTCGGTATCACTACTCCAGCGGTATTTGTAGTCGGGGTGGAAAAGTGGTCCAGACAGATAATGCTGGTACCCTGCAAGTTTCTCATCAGGGATGGGGGCAGATTGGAGAAGGGGTCTGAGCTTATAATTAACACACAGTCAGCAAGACGCTTTCTCACCTGTTCTAGGAAAGAAAACTCACTCCCGTGAGAAGTGCCTGCAGCAAAGCTTACTTGGTTGACGTATCCTGTCTGTTTATATAGCGATTGGTTAAAGCCTCGCAGGTTGAACTCCATTGCCATGGGGATGACGGCTATCCTGGTTCGCTGACCTAGCTTGTGCACCATTTCATTAAATAAGTCAAAGTCATTATCTAGGGAATAGCTCAATCCCGAGCCACAAAATATGACGCAAAATCGGGACTTTTCGATTAGCTCTACAAATTTTTTCGATTCCTCTGTTCCGTTCTTCCCTTCCATCAGGATATCAGTGATAAAATCCTTATCACCTCCAGGCTGGAGCTTGAAAGCTGGCCTACAGAGGAGACCTAGTTCAGTATCCCTAACTTCAACACAACTTAGTGTTACCTTGGGGAACCAGCCCGCCTCGGTGTAATCGGTGTATGCGTAATAGGAGAATTTGGAGAGGTGCCTCGGATGGGTATGGGGAGGGTCAGAGCCCCAATATAGGAGAAGGTCAGCATTATCCTTCACCTCTGACAGAGAGCAAGTTGGCAGGTCGCCGCTGAGTATCCTCTGAACCAGCGTACCGAAGGAGAAGGATGAGGCATCATCAATCACCCCGCCCAATTTTTGGGCCAGTTTTATGGCGGCTGCCTGCGCTTCCAGTGTAGAGTTATCCAAGCCGAAGATAAGCCGCTTTCTTGCCTTTGAAAGGAGATGCGCTGCTTCTTCAACCGCCTGCTCTAGAGAAGCCCTTTGCCCTCTGATGAGGCAAGTAGCCCGACGCTCTGGGCTATCGCTGGAGTAAAGGAGGGCTCCGCTTTTGGCACAGGCATTCTCCAGCTTGGTAATGTGGTCTCCCTCAATCTCAACTTGAATATCATCGCATAAGCAGCCACAACCAGTGCAGACTAAACTTTGAGAGCTCAATTTAGGACGTTGCCCCCTCTCCAAATCCGCCCGGATGTGATATGCACTTTAGCAATTATACCACACTCAGCTTGGATGCAGACTCAAGCTTCAGTTCCAGGGAGGTGGGAATCCCTAGAGATGGTGCAGAGGTATACTAGGTCAGTCACTTTCAATGATGCCATGAAGTTCTATAAGCCTCCCCTCTCCAGTGCTTGAGGTATTCATGGCTCAAGCAGTCCTCTTTTTTCTCAGTGGATATGGTGCTGAGATATACCCAGTCAGTGAGGTTTGAAAATAAGCCTAGGCTCTATATCATGTTAGTAGAGAGGAGGTCCAGACGAGAAATTTCGTTGATGGACGAGAGCACTCATACAAAGGATGCGATGCAGAAGTCCCGTTCTCTTGTTGGATTCGCTCGTCAATTCTACGATGCATTGGCTTGATTTCCAATGTCTGTCTGACTCTTCGTGAATAAATGTTGTTACGTGGAACAGGTCAGCCTCTATTGCATGTAAACCAACGGATATTCACCCCCTGCCCTGGCAACACTCCACCAACTATTCTCCAACTCCTCCGTGAGACAGGTGAAGCAGTAGGAACCTCTCTAAGTCTCTGCTCCCTTGGATGGAGTGGGTCAACGTGCACTTCGATATTTGGAGGTTTGGATATAACGATTTCGAGATTCTCAGTCGGGTCCGTCATAGAGAACGGAATCACCTGGGTACAAGGATACACACTTTGGGCACAAATCGTAACCCTCTTGGTCTGACCCGCTTTCAAGGTAACATTTGTCTTACAGATGATTTCTGTGTCATGTGGCTCCTTGCTCAGGGATTCATTCCCGAGGGGGTTCCCATCTATTTCCACTTTGGTGAAATCGGCTTGGTCATGGAAGCGAGAATCCAGGCATCGGTCAAGTGCAGACACGATTGGGTACACCTGTTCCGTTGTGGTGTCGAGGTTGGAGACTGTGTAGTCAAAGCACATTTGTGCTCTCAGGAAGTCGCCATTCGGCTCGAGCAGTTGCTCCAGGGAGTACTCTATTCTCATGTCTCGGCGTATTACAGGATTCCGCAAGAGATAAGTCTGCACCTGATTCCAGATTGACTCAGGGAATAAGTGTCCCAAGGTAAATCTGAATACATCTTTTCCGACATCCTCCAGCATCTTATCCACTTTGAGTTGCATCTGTCGTCTGACATACAATTCTATGGTGCTCCCGACCACTGCTGCTGCGACAAAAGCAATACCAATATGCGTTGCCACTGTTGACCATCGGTCGTCCCGTATGTCGAAGCCAAATATTATCATGACCAACCCTGCTACACCCGCTGCTCCAAATATCCAGAAGACCCAATCTCCTTTAGCCATTGTTTTACCTCCCCAACACTCGTATTCGCAACTCAACAGCATGAGGACTTGCCGAGAGTCTCAGTCAATTATATCACACTCAGCCTGGATGCAGATTCAAGGGTGCGTGGACCATAAATCTGGAGGATGACCTATGGGTTGTGAAATTGATGCAAATTCTCTCTGACTTTCTCCGAAGCTCTTCGGCGATGCACTCAAAATACTCAGGCAGCATTGACCTTGCTACTGCCCAAGTTACGAAGCTACTCTTTGCGGAATGGGACCTCGACGGCCACTGTTGATTATCAACAGTTCACGCCCTCGGTAGGTATTCTTGCCGTGCGTATTGCGAGCAGGTTGTAGAGAGTAGATGAGCAGGGCTTCAACGTCATCGGTTCGCTTTCTCGAAGCAATTCTCCCTGGCTCTGGCTCGATTTCGGCGAAGCGGACTCTCACTGTTCCCCAAGTCTCAGCAATCCAAGAGTGCTGAGGCAACCGTATTCTGAAGTTCTGCCAGTAAGCTCTCCCTATGTATAGCACTTTCTCTGGAGCCACACCCCACTTGCGACATATTGCGTACACACCCCATCCTTCTGAGGCTGCCGATTTAAGGGCTTGGTCCACCTGGTACGGCCCTTGCCAAAGAAGCTTCACTTGCTCCATCTGTTACCTCCTGTCGTTTAAGGGAATACCCTGCGAAATTATACCACACTCAGCCTGGATACAGATTCAGGGTTATGCAAAGGGTGTAATACCGCTTGCCAAAAGCCCTAAGCCACTAGACAGCGATTTCAAAAGGGATTGATCTACCCTCATTGGCCCACTCTGCCACCCATTAGTGTTCCTGAACCCTCGATTAGGAAAAACGAGCGGCAACCGCTTCTTCAATTAAGGTAGTAGTTAGCTCCTCAGCCCCTACAAGATAGATTCTTCCCTTACCTGTCTTGGCGATTCTTCTCATTAGCTCCGGGTCAGCGGATTGCTGATTGATGCAGATGCAAGAGATGGTAATCCCTCGACGGGCTACCATGGCAGCCTGCCTGAGGGCATATTTTTGGGGCGAGGGATGGGGTGCAGTGGCATCACCATCGGAGATGAGGATAATGTGCTGCTTTGCTTTCCCCTTGGGGTGGTGTTCCAGCAGCTCACAGGCTTTCAATAGTCCATAGCCAATATTAGTAAAAGCATTCTCATGCAACTCAAGCTCAATCACCCGACGTGTGACCTTATGGGGATTGCCGGTAAGGTCAACGATGACATCAGCCAGGTTGGAGAAAGAGACTAACCCTACCCTGTCCTTATAGGAGGCTGCTGCCAAGGACAGAGCGATGGCGCTTTCTTTAGCAAACCAAAGCTTCTCAAGCTGGCTCATAGTCCCGGATAGGTCTACTACCAAGACGATGTCCATCCTGATGCGGATGTCTTTGGTGGTGACCATAATATCTTCCCTAGTGATTAGCTGCCTTCGATTACGAATCGCCTCCCTCATAGTATCCCTGAAGGAGACATCGCGATATCTATCACCAAAACGGAAGCGGCGGGTGCCTACTGCCCGACCCTCACCAAGGGTCATCTTCTTCCCGGTGCTGTGCCTTCCATATCCATAGAGATAGCCGCCTTCTTCTAATCTTGGTGTCAGCCTCTCTAATAATAAGGTGATACCCTTCTGGCTCAGCGTCCACCCGGTGCTAGTGCGTTCCAGGATATCCTCTTTCTCCAGGAACTTGAGGGTCTTGGCCAGCGCCTCTTCCTCTATAAGCTTGGCTATCCTTTCCTTCTCTTTCCTGTCCGCCTCAATTTCCAGAAGCAGCTCCTCGGCGAGATTGTCCAGTTTATAACGCTCGGGATAGAGCTCTGGCAAGCGACGGGCAATCTCCCGATAAAGCTGAGCTAATTTAGATTCAGGGAATCGTTTAATCCTTCTTAGCAACAGGTCGAAGGCACCGTATTTTAGTGGCTTCCTAAACTTGTCCTCTCTTACAATCTCCTCTACCAGGGCCAGCAGGTCTTCTTTAGAAAGGGTGGCTGTCTTCTCCTTTATCTCTGGCTTACCGGTTACCTTTTTGACAATCTCATCAACAATCTTCTCCCTCTTCCCCGGCAAATCAGCTTCTGAAGCTAGCTTAAGGCGGTGTGGCAGGGAAACTATGGCACCCTTTTGGAGCATTTTATCCTTCTCTTTATATTGCAGTTGGGGAAGGGAGGTTAAGAGTTCAGCATATTTGATCATTCCTCGAGTCCCCACACCCCTTTCCACTTCATGATGCCTTCTGGTCTCATTAACAATTTGTATTGCTTCGTCAAGGGTTGGCCCAGCCGCCATTTCTCCATAGTGTCCAATGTGGCTGAGGGCAATCTCTTTTTGCCTATCGAAGTTATCTACGTATCCAAAGAGGATAACATCGAAATTATCTATCAAGTCTAAAGGCAAGGACTTTAAGGCCCCCTCCCCACCAGTAGCCACCACCAAGGTATCTAAGTTGATTTTCTCCTCGAGCACTCCAAGGGATATTGTTCCACCCTGAAGGGCATAGATGACCACATTTAGCGCTCTTTCCGGGACTCTATCGATGAAATCAATCAATAATATCCCTCTATTGGCTCTCAGCAATTTGCCGGGAAGGAAAGCGCTGGGAGAGTAAATACCTTCCTTGAGGACTGCTTCAGGGTCAAGGTCTCCAATCAAGTCTTCCACAACCAGCCCTCCGCTTCCCTGGACCCTTACCATCCTTTCCGCTGCGCGAAGAGTGGTGCTGCGCAGCGTTTCCCCCTTAGCCTTTCTTTGTAGGCACCAAGGGCAGGAAGCGTCTTCTGGCGAGCAGTTCAGGGGACAACCCTCTACTACCTCGATATCGTTCAGAATGGCGGAGATTTTATTAGCTACACTTGTCTTGCCACTTCCAGGGGGACCGAGGAGGAGTACGTGGTGACCACTACAGATACTGCTCAATAAAGCCTGCTTCGTCTCTTCTTCTATCTGGAAACTGTCAAAGATGGAGCGGCTGAATCTATCCGGCCCTATTCTTTTGAGGGTAGCGAGGATTTCTTCCCTGAGCAACTTGTTTACCGTCCAACCTTAGGTGTAGCTCAGAATTCTCTGGCAGATTTCGTCTATTGCTATGGAAGCCGGAGAATCCTCTGGAATCTCCGTTACCGGTTTTCCCAGGAGATCAAACTGGGCCACTAAAGGCTCGTAGGGGATATAGGCTGCTATTTCCAGCCCATTTTCCCGAGCCGTTTGCTCTACTTGCGGTTTGTTCTCTTTGGTTACCCTGTTTGCCACTACGAGGATGGCTCCGAATTCGATAAGAAGCTCCTTTGATAGCTCAATGATTCTTTTAGCGGTTTGCATGCCATTCTTTGTCGGATCAGTAACCACCAGCATGATGTCAACATCCCTGGTGGTGCGCCGACTGAGGTGCTCCAGCCCAGCATGACAATCGACCACTGTAAAGTCATATCCTCTTGCCCTGGTATCTATCACCTGGCGGATAACATGATTAACAGCACAGTAGCAGCCCTCACCCTCTGAGCGGCCCATTACTATGACATCAAATTTGGGGAACTCCTGAATAGCTTCATGAAGGGCTAGCTCTAGAGCTTCTTGCTTAGAACTTGCTACCTTGCTCCGAGCTGGTGCATTCAGTATAGCCTCTCGGGCTCCTCCCACATTTTTGGTCACTGTTACCCCGAGGGCATCAGGGAGGTTGGAATCGGGGTCAGCATCTATGGCCAGCACGCTGCCATGGACAGAGAGGCGCTTGATTAACATGGCTGATAGAAAGGTCTTCCCTACTCCACCCTTTCCCGAGACAGCAATAGTCAGCCCTTTGTTCACCGAAACTATCCTCCCAGAACACTCTCTACTAGCTCGTTAATCAAATTGAAGGGGTCGTCATAAAACTTAGATTCAGGGGAGGGCTTAATTCTGCTACCCAAGGAGGAGGAAGCTACCCTTTTAATATCCTCTAGGCTTACTTCAGAGCGATTATTCAGCTTTGCCATAGCCTGCGCCTTCTCGTAGAGGGAAAGGGTGGCTCTCACGCTAGCAGCCTGATCCATCTCCTTTATCCAGGGTTCTTCCCGTGTGGCTCGCACCAGAAGGATTATAGAATTGATGACCTTCTCTGGTATTTCGATACCATCCATCCTCAGACCATATCTGGTTATTATCTCCTTCTCTCTTTCTAAGGATTCAGGGTACCCCATCTTAACTACATCAAATCTGTCCAGAAGAACATCAGAAAGCTCCTCCACCCCGGCCCGCTCTCTAGGATTCATGGTGGCAATCATCATAAAATCGGCCGGATAGTCTACATCGTAAGGGCCTATAGTGGCCATGCCTTCTTCAAGAACCTGAAGTAAAGCATTCTGCAATTTTTCTGTCACCCGGTTAAGCTCATCAAAGAAAACGATTCCTCTATTTCCTTTAAGCAGCTTCCCTGGAATGAAGGCTCGATAGTCCTGGGGGCCATACTTGAAGGCTTGGGTGGGGTCGATGTCTCCCAGAAGGTCTTCAGCCGTAAGGTCAGGTGAGCCTTGTAACCTGACGAACCTCTGTCCACCGGGGATAGAGACTGCCTCTAGCTTCCCACCGGCAGATACTTTTGCCTTACACTGTGGGCAGACAGGTGCTTCCGGCTGGCAATGGTAAGGGCAGCCCTTTACCACCGTTATTGGAGGCAATGCTGCAGCTATGTGCTTGGCAAGAGTAGTTTTGCCCACGCCAGGTGGGCCCTCAATCAGTATATGGTGGCTAGCCAGTAGTGAAGCAAGTACCTTCTCCTTGGCATCCTCCTGCCCCACGATAACGGAAAGCATGTCATTGCCCTCGGCTATAGACTTTAGGATTGTTTCCTTTAGTCCTTCAATCATCTTTCCTCCTAGTTAAAGTATACTATAGAATTGCGATTCGAACCAAATCAAAGCATGGCTACGGAGAGGGTGCTCACCTATCCTCTCCTCGGAACAACCCCTTACCTTTATCTCAGTGGATTAGCAGAAAGTAGGGTGGGTGAAGCAGAGCGAAACCCACAGCTTCAATTGATGTGGTGGGTTGCGTTTCACTTCACCCACCCTACGACCTGCTTGAAAGGGTGTTTAATGTCATTGCGACCCCGATAGAATCGGGGGAAGCAATCTCTGAAAGAGGTAGTGAGATTGCTTCGCTTGCAATGACAGGCTGATTTTGGCTTTAACTCTTAGGTGCTTGGGAAGCCCTTCACCCCCAAGATTTTGTAGTTGCCTGATTTATCAGGCGAGGCAGCCAATAAATTGGGCAACTACATTTTTAGACAGGAAGTAGGGTGAGTGAAGCAGAGCGAAACCCACAGCTTCAATTGATGTTGGTGGGTTGCGTTTCACTCCACTCACCCTACGACCTGCTTGAAAGGGTGTTTAATGTCATTGCGAGGCACGAAGTGCCGAAGCAATCTCTGAAAGGGATGGTGAGATTGCTTTGCGGAGCCTGTCCTGAGCGCCATGAGACTCTTCGCGGAGTTTACCCTGAGCGAGATTCTTCGGTCGCTTCGCTTTCTCAGAATGACAAGAGGCGAAGGGCTTGCCATGACAGATAGGGTTATTAAACGACCTCTCCTTAGCAGCTTTGACCGCTGTGGGTAGCGGCGGTTATAATGAACTCTTAGGCAGGACAAAGGGGTTTTCCTGGTAACATGTTGACGGTAGAGGATGTTAACAATACCTTCGCTGAGAAGGGCTTACACATTAAGCTACCGCTGCCGAACCATTTCTTGGTAAGGAGCCTCGACGTACTTGAGAAAAAGGACATGCCAGGTGGCGTAGGCCTACTCTTGAATGTCAGATTTATCAATGACCAGGGTGAGGAGGTTTCTGACCTTTTCCTTTGTGAAGGGCAAGTAGAAGGAAAGCGAAAAAGAGAAATCGAAGAGATAGAAATTCAGACGCCACCAAAGTCGAAGCTGCTACCTCTACGTTCAAAAGAGGGATTTGAAAGTGAGGGCGAGGTTAAGGATTATCTGAAAGGAGCTATTAGCCATCTTCTTCAGGATAAGGGGTATCATCTTGGTGAGCGAGGCGGCGTTGACCTTTACTTCCAAAGGGAGGAGGGGGGGTTCTTTGTTAACCTAGCGGTACGTTGTGACGAAAAGGCTCTTGAAAGAGCAAAGGAGCTAGTGGAATTGAGGCAGAAGCAGGGCGTCGACCACGAATATGGCCTAATAATTCCAGCCTTCCAGGAGTCTTTGGGCATTTCTTTGCTGGCTCAGGAGCGCTGGATATGGAGGAATCAAGAGTATCTCTCGGCACACCGCATCGGGGTTTACGCCGTCGATAATGTAGACCCCAATCGGCTCTATGCCTTTACTATCTATCCCAGGGAAAGAGAGCTGAGAAGATTCTTTATAGCTACTGCGCCACAATGGTCACTGGTGCGTGAGCGCTACGTTCTCAGTAGAGGTAAGAGGAGAAAAGCAGAGGAGCCTTGAGGTTCAATTGAGCATTCCTGAAGAGGAAGAATTATGATATAATCATAAGAAGGGGGTGCCCTTGAAAATGGCTGAAAAAGTGAACTGGCAGGTAACAGCAACAACGATTCGTTGTGATTTCGTGAGCGATTTTGCCGTGCTTATGGTGCATGGAGACGGCACAGCAAAGTGTGCCTACGTCAATAGATGGACTGCGAGTAAAGAGGGGAAGAAGAAGTTGAAGAATTGTAAAGGACGTGAAAGACCGGAGAATTGCCACTTGGTAAGTGAGTTTCGAGAGCGTGCCTTTTCAATGTAAGGTAGTAAGAGGGGCCTAGTTATGAGACCGGAGAGGTTTACTGAGCAGGCTCAAGAAGTTTTGGCTGTTTCGCAGGAGCTGGTCCGCCGCTACCGCCATACTCAGTGGGATGTGGAGCATGTCTTGCTTGCCTTGCTGCAGCAAGAAGATAGCTTGACAACCAAGATATTAAAGGAATTAGGGGTAGATGACGAGGCGGTGAAGCAACAGGTGGAATCGGCTTTGGAAAGGGCACCAAAGATTGCCTATGAAGGAGCCCAGATTTATGCTACACCCCGCATCGCTCCTCTTCTGGACACTGCTGCCGCCGAGGCGGATAGACTTAAAGATGAGTTTATCGGCACGGAGCACCTTCTTATTGCTATCGCCGCAGAACAGCGAGGGGAGGCAGCCAGAATCCTTCGCTCCTTTGGTGTCGACCAGGAAGGTATTTATCGAGCCCTTCAGGATATTCGGGGGACACGCAGGGTTACTGATAGGAGGGCGGAGAGCAAGTATCGCAGCCTGGAGAAATATGGTCGCGACCTGACTGAGCTTGCCCGGCAGGGTAAGCTTGACCCAGTCATCGGTCGGGAGGAGGAGATTCGCCGGGTAATGCAAATCCTCTCCCGGCGGACCAAGAATAACCCGGTTATTATTGGTGAGGCTGGGGTGGGTAAAACGGCTATTGCCGAGGGGTTAGCCCAGAAGATTGTGGCTGACGATGTCCCCGATTCCTTGAAGGGCAAGCGAATGATTGCCTTGGATATGACTTCTTTAGTCGCTGGGAGCAAGTTCAGGGGAGAGTTTGAGGAGAGGCTTAAGGCGGTGATTGACGAGGTTCGCCAGTCGAGCGGAGAGGTCATTCTCTTTATTGATGAGATACATAATGTAGTCGGAGCAGGTGCAGCGGAGGGTGCTATTGATGCCAGCAATATCCTTAAGCCAGCCCTTGCCCGGGGGGAACTGCAGTGTATTGGGGCAACTACGCTCAATGAGTACCGAGAGCATATCGAAAAGGACAAGGCTTTAGAGCGGAGGCTCCAGCCAGTATTTATCGGTGAGCCTGGTGTGGAGGCTACCATAGAGATACTGCGCGGGCTTCGCCCCAGATACGAGGCACATCATAAAATCCAGATTGACGACTCGGCCCTTGTGGCGGCTGCCAAGCTCTCGCATAGATATATTACTGACCGCTTCTTGCCGGATAAAGCTATCGATCTTATTGATGAAGCAGCCAGCAAACTTCGCATTGATATGGAAAGTGCCCCATCTGAAGTTAAAGAGTTGGAGCGGCAGCTTCAGCATCTGGTTAATGAGGAAGAGGCAGCGTCGCAGCGTCGGGATTATCAGCACGCTGCTGAGCTTAAGGCTGAGAGGCTTCGCTTGGAGGAAGAGCAGAAACAAGCCAAGGCAAAGTGGCTCCAGGATAAGAAGATTGATAGTGTGGTGCATGAGAATGATATTGCGGAGCTTGTTTCTAAGTGGACCGGCATCCCTCTTTCCCGCATGCTGGAGAGTGAGGCAGAGAAGCTAGTCCATATGGAGGAGCGGATCCATCAACGGATTGTGAATCAAGGGGAAGCGGTGACTGCTGTCTCTGAAGCTATCCGACGGGCTAGAGCTGGACTGAAAGACCCCAAGAGACCTATTGGCAGCTTTATCTTCCTCGGTCCCACAGGGGTAGGTAAAACGGAGTTAGCTCGTGCTTTAGCGGAGTTCCTTTTTGATGATGAAAACGCCATGGTACGCCTGGATATGTCTGAGTACATGGAAAAGCATACCGTATCCAGGCTTATTGGTGCCCCGCCGGGCTACATTGGCTATGAGGAGGGAGGGCAACTAACCGAGCTTGTGCGTCGTCGTCCCTATAGGGTTATCCTCTTTGATGAAGTTGAAAAGGCGCATCCAGATGTGTTTAACATCCTCCTTCAAATCCTGGAGGATGGGCGGCTGACTGATGGTCATGGGCGAGTGGTGGACTTCAAGAATGTGGTAGTCATAATGACCAGCAATTTGGGTACCCAGGAGCTGCAGCGACAGACAATAGGTTTTCGTCCCGAAAAAGAGCTTGACCGAGAGCGGCTGCGCCAGACGATTAGCAGTGCTCTAAAGCAGGCCTTCCGTCCTGAGCTTCTTAATCGGATAGACGAGATAATCATCTTTGACTCCTTAACTGAAGAGCACCTGAAACAGATTGTGGACTTGTTGCTAAAGGATGTGCAGAAGCGCCTTACTGAGCGCGGAATAGTAATGGAGCTAACTGACTCTGCCAGATCATGGCTGGTTAAGGAGGGCTATGACCCAGTCTATGGAGCAAGACCTCTACGCCGAGCTATTCAGCACCATATAGAAAATCCGCTCTCGAAGAGGATTTTGGATGGGGAGTTTAGAGAGGGGGATACTGTCCTCATCGATGCAGCAGCTGATGGGATAGTCTTTTCTAAAAGTGAAGGAGCATCCTGAGAAACCTTAGTATTCCGCTAAAGTACTGGGGTTCGCTTGATTTTCCTTATTGATTTCGCAGCAATTTCTGAGCGTTGGAGAAATTGGTGAAAGTGCTTCTTCAACGTGTCACCCAGGCCTCAGTCAGTATTGGTGAGGAAAGGGTGTCTCAAATTGGTCGAGGGCTGGTAGTTCTGGTAGGTGTAGCTCAAGGGGATACAGAAAAGGATGCCCGATATCTAGTAGAAAAGACGGTTAACCTTCGCGTCTTTCCAGACGATGAGGGCAAATTAAATCTTTCACTTTTGGATATCAATGGAGAGCTTTTGGCAGTAAGCCAGTTTACGCTTCTAGCTGATACTCGAAAAGGCCGTCGCCCCAGTTTCACTCAGGCTGCTTTACCAGGTGAAGCTCAAGGCCTGTTTAATAGCTTTGTAGAGATAGCAAAGGCTGCAGGGCTCAAAGTGGCGACGGGGCGTTTCCAACAGCATATGTTGGTGGAAATTTATAACGACGGTCCGGTGACTATCCTCCTGGATAGCAGGCTCTAAAGAAGTAATCTTACAGCAGCGGCAAATTCTAGATATAGCCTTGATAAGGAATGCTTTCTCAGGGTGTCTCTAACGGCGGGAGTTGGAATTGAGGCTCACTCTGGCCTTCTATTTCTTTAAGCCTCGCTTCAGTTTCAATTCCAACTCCGGCATTACCTTTCAGCTCTTCCTCTGAGCAGCAGTGAGCAGGAATTAACCTGCCGATGATAACATTCTCCTTCAGCCCTAAGAGTTTATCTATCTTTCCATTTATTGCTGCCTCTGTAAGCACCCTGGTGGTCTCTTGGAAAGAAGCTGCTGCCAGGAAGCTATCGGAATTAAGGGCAGCTTTGGTTATTCCTAAGAGGATAGTCTGAGCTGTAGCTGGTTCGCCTGCCTCAGCTACCACTCTAGCATTGATATCCTCGAAGTTGAAGCGGTCAATCAGTTCTCCAGGAAGCAATTCGGTGTCACCAGGGGAATCAACCCTTACCTTTTGTAGCATCCGACGTACCACGATCTCAATATGCTTATCGCTGATATTCACTCCCTGAGAGCGGTAGACCTTTTGTATTTCATCTACCAGGTATCGCTGTACTGCTTCCCTCCCTTTGATGCGCAGGATATCTTGAGGATTGACATGCCCCTCAGTAAGTTGGTCACCAGCTTTCACCTGAGCTCCATGTTCTACTCGGATATTTGCTGTAAAGGGAACAAAATATTCCTCTTCCTCTTTCTCTTCATAGCTGATAAGAAGGTTGTTCCCTTCAATATTCACCTTGCCACTCACTGGAGCTAAGAGAGGGGGAGCTGGCAACAATGGAGCTGTCTCTTCCTCCGTGGTAGCTGGCGAGGGCTGTTTGACTAGAGTTGTTCCTATGTCTACCCAGTCGCCATCACTAACTAGCAGCTCTGTGCCTGGAGGTAAAGGGTATTCGTTACGATAGAATTCAGAGTTGGTAATCTTAATTCTGTGGCCTTCTTCTGTTGGAAATACCTCTGCTATCCCATCAATTTCAGAGAGGATAGCTTGTCCTTTAGGTATCCTTGCTTCGAAGAGTTCCTCTACTCGAGGCAAACCGCTGGTGATATCTAATCCCATTACCCCTCCAGTGTGGAAGGTGCGCAGTGTTAACTGAGTACCTGGCTCTCCAATGCTTTGGGCAGCGATAATGCCTACTGCGGTATACTTATTTATCAAATGTCCTCGGGCAAGGTCAGTGCCATAGCAGTATTGGCAAATGCCATGCCTCGATTGACAACTAAGGGGTGATCTAACATAAACTTGAGCTATCCCTGCTGAGATAATTTGCTTCGCTTTCTTATCATCTATTTCCTCATTTCGGTTGACGATAACTCTGCCGCTAGCGGGGTCAAGGATTTTAGCTGCCGCTAAGCGACCGATGATACGCTCAAACAGGGGAGGCAAGAAGCCGTCTTTTGACTCTGTCACCCAAATGCCCAAGGTTGTGCCACAGTCTTCCTCAAAGGTGATAATGTCTTGGACAATATCAACTAGGCGCCTAGTGAGATAGCCAGCGTCCGAGGTTCTCAAGGCAGTATCTGCTAGTCCTTTGCGGGCGCCGTGAGTAGAAATAAAGTACTCCAGCACAGAAAGCCCCTCATTGAAGCTTGACCTAATAGGGAAATCTATTATCTTGCCAGAAGGGTCTGTCATTAAGCCGCGCATACCGGCCATTTGTCTTATCTGGGAGATGTTTCCTTTTGCTCCGGAGGTGGCCATCATGTAGACCCCCCCATAGCGATCCAGGGATTGAGAGACGAGGTCTGTGACTTTATCGGTGGTCTCTGTCCATACTGCCACTGTGCTGCTATAGCGCTCGTCATCTGTGATTAAGCCGCGGTAATATTGGTCTTCTATTTGGGAAACGCTCTCTTCTGCCCGTAGCAAAATCTGTGCTTTAGCTTGTGGCACCTTTATATCGTTAACACCAACAGTGATGCCGGATTTAGTGGCGTATTGGAATCCTAGCTGCTTAATCTTGTCAGCCATGATAGCAGCATTTATATTGCCTGATAGTTTAATGCACTGAGCAATAAGCCGTTTCAGGGTTGTTTTATCGACTATTTCGTTAATGAAGCCAAGCTCCTGGGGCAGAACACTATTAAAGATAATGCGACCTACGGTAGTTTTAATTCGCTGCTCTGTATCACGCTCCCTTACCTCAATCTCAGCTCTCGGGTTAACGACGCCGAGATCACAGGCCAGTTCTGCCTCCCTGAGGCTATTAAACTTCATCCCTTCGCCTTTGGCACCAGGCTTGGGGGAGGTTAAGTAGTAGCAACCCAGAACCATGTCCAGGGTTGGTGCTACTACGGGTTCTCCGTTACTGGGTAAGAGCATATTATGTACGCTAAGCATTGCCTCCCTCGCCTCTTTCACTGCAGCCTTGGAGAGGGGAACATGCACGGCCATTTGGTCACCGTCAAAGTCGGCGTTAAAGGCAACGCAGACCAAGGGATGAAGTTGGATGGCACTGCCCTCGATCAGTACTGGCTCAAAGGCTTGGATGCTTAGTCGATGTAGTGTAGGGGCTCGATTGAGGAGAACAGGTCTTTCCTTAACTACTTCTTCTAGAATGCTCCAGATCTCTGGTCTTGCTCTTTCCACCATCCTTTTGGCACTCTTAATATTGGCAGCAAGACCCTGCTGTACTAAGCGAAACATGACAAAAGGCTTAAACAGTTCCAAAGCCATACGCTTGGGCAGACCGCACTGGTGCAGCTTTAATTCAGGACCAACGATGATTACCGAGCGCCCACTATAATCAACCCTTTTACCCAAGAGATTCTGGCGAAAACGTCCCTGTTTGCCTCGGAGCACGTCCGATCGTGACTGCAAAGGTCGATTGCCCGCACCGGTAATAGCTCTTCTTTGTCTCCCGTTATCGATAAGGGAATCCACTGCTTCTTGCAGCATTCTTTTCTCGTTATGAATGATTATCTCTGGGGCACCCAGACTTAACAGTCTTTTAAGGCGATTGTTACGGTTGATCACCCTTCGGTAAAGGTCATTAAGATCACTGGTAGCGAATCTCCTGCCATCTAGTTGCACTATGGGTCGCAAGTCTGGGGGGAGGACAGGGAGGACGGTTAAGATCATCCACTCCGGTTTATTCCCGCTCCGGCGGAAAGCTTCCACTACTTGCAACCTCTTAATGGCTTTCTTCCGTCGCTGCCCTGAAGCGGAGTTAATCTCCTGATGTAGCTCATTGTATAGCTCTTCTAGGTTAAGGTTTTGGAGGATGGTTAAGATGGCTTGAGCCCCTATGTCGGCTTCAAAGATGTTTCCATATTTCCTCTTCAGTTCTTGATACTTACTCTCTGTCAGCAGCCTTAGGGGGTGTAAGTCTTCTACCTCGGCAACCTTATGCTCAATTTCCTTCTCTAATTGCATTCGCTCTTCGGCACTAATCTCTTCCTTACGGGCTATCTCTTGATGCTCCTCTTGTAGCTGTCGGATTACTTCCTGTTTTGCCACTTCATCCACGCTGGTTATAATATGCTGGGCGAAATAAATGACACGTTCTAAACTACGTGGGGAAAGGTCAAGGAGTAAGCCTATCCGGCTTGGTATCCCCTTTACAAACCAGCTATGGGCTACTGGGGCAGCCAATTCGATACGCCCCATACGCTCTCGACGCACCTTGGAGAGGGTTACCTCCACTCCACACCTATCACAGCGGATACCCTTATAGCGCACCTTTTTGTATTTCCCACAGTAGCATTCGAAGTCTTTGGTAGGGCCAAAGATCCTCTCACAAAAAAGCCCATCCCTCTCTGGTTTCAAGCTACGGTAGTTTATAGTCTCTGGTTTGGTTACCTCACCCCAGGACCAGCCTCTAATCTGATCCGGTGAGGCGAGAGAGATACGTATCCCACTAAGACTATCTGCGCTAAACAAACTGCTCCCTCCTTCGTATTGCTGTTTCGCTATCTTTGAGGATCAGCTTTGTTCCTCGGCGAATAACTCTACTGCTAACCCTAGACTTTGGAGTTCATGGACCAGGACGTTAAAGGACTCTGGTAATCCTGGGGGATGTACGTCTTCACCCTTAGTGATAGCTTCATAGGCTTTAGCTCGCCCAGCGATGTCGTCAGACTTAATAGTGAGGAGTTCTTGAAGGGTATGTGCTGCCCCGTAGGCTTCCAGTGCCCAAACCTCCATCTCCCCAAAGCGTTGTCCTCCAAACTGGGCCTTACCCCCTAAGGGCTGCTGTGTAATAAGGGTATAAGGACCTGTGGAGCGAGCATGCACCTTGTCTTCTACTAAATGGATCAGCTTCATCATGTAGATATAGCCCACTGTTACCGGCTGATCGAAGGGTTCGCCAGTGCGCCCATCATAGAGGGTAGTCTTGCCATAGATTGGCAGGGAAGGGGCTTTTTCTTTGCTTATTTTTTCTACCTCTTCTTCACTAAGCCCTTCAGTAGCGATACCTAATTCTTTGAGCCAGAGGCGAAGGCAGGCCCTTTTGGCCTCGCCTGTGTAATCTTGGCTAAATATCCTCTCCTCTTCAAAGCCTCGTTCAGCAAGCCACGCTTTGATCTGCTCTGATTTCTCCTCCGGATTTAAATCAGAGTTGGTAGCACCAGCTTGCTGGGCAATCCAAGCTCTTGCCAAGGCATCCTCAATCACCTCGCTACTCGCCCCTTCGAATACAGGGCAATCCACCTTGAAGCCAAGCTCATGAGCAGCCCAGCCAAGGTGAGCCTCAAAGATTTGCCCCAAATTCATGCGAGAGGGGACACCGATAGGATTAAGGACAATATCTACCGGCCTACCGTCAGGAAGAAAGGGCATATCTTCTACAGGTAAAATGCGAGCCACAACGCCCTTGTTACCATGCCTCCCGGCTAATTTGTCCCCTTCAGAAACCTTCCGCTTCTGAGCCACCCATACCCTCACTAACCTGCTAACCCCCTCAGGCAATTCATCACGATTAGAGAAGACCTTTACTGCAATCACTAAGCCCCTTTCACCATGAGGCACTCGGAGGGAAGTATCTTTTACCTCCCGAGCCTTCTCACCGAAGATAACCCGGAGCAGCTTCTCTTCGGCACTTAGCTCTGTCTCCCCTTTTGGGGTGATCTTTCCTACCAGGATATCCCCTGATTCAACCTCGGCGCCGATGTATACGATCCCTTCCTCATCAAGATTGCGAAGGCTCTCTTCACCTACGTTAGGTATATCCCTGGTGATTTCCTCCGAACCTAACTTCGTCTCTCTGGCTTCAATCTCATACTTTTCTATGTGAAGGGAGGTGAATTTATCCTCCTTAACCAGCTTCTCTGATATCACAATCGCATCTTCAAAGTTATAGCCTTCCCAGCTCATAAAGGCGCAAAGGACATTCTGGCCAAGGGATAATATCCCTTGGTCGGTGGCTGAGCTATCAGCTAAAACTTGCCCTTGTCGCACTCTTTCCCCTTTGATCACAACGGGGTGCTGATTGATGCAGGTTCCTTGGTTAGTGCACATAAATTTCACCAGGGGATAAATTTGCTCCTCTCCATTGTCACCCCTGACCACAATCTGCTGACCGCTAACAGAGATAACCTCCCCTTCACTTTCAGCGAGAACCAATTGTCGGCTATCTTGGGCTATTTGTTGCTCCATCCCTGTTCCTACTATAGGGGACTCAGGGCAAAGCAAAGGCACTGCTTGACGCTCCATATTAGAACCCATTAATGCCCGGTTGGCATCGTCATGTTCCAGGAAGGGGATCAGGGAGGCAGAAACACCTACTATCTGTTTTGGCGATACATCCATAAGGTCAATTTTTTCAGGTGCCTCTTTAGAGAAGCGATTACCTTGTCTCACCTCGATTTTACTATCGCTAAATTGGTCATCAGGGGTGAGGGGAGCGCTTGCCTGAGCAATCACATATTCTTCTTCTTTATCAGCCGGGAGATAAACAACCTGGCGAGAGACAAAAGGCACTACCTTTACAGTTCTAGGAGATAAGC